>Ga0080006_1176463_pt1 | contig 16620 bp, 13 predicted proteins | sample RS3BMetagenome_FD_69209 | JGI IMG/M metagenome (GOLD analysis project Ga0080006, IMG submission 69209) | Ferric oxide microbial mat and aquatic microbial communities from Rainbow Spring, Yellowstone National Park, USA - RS3B (SPADES... ... | reverse complement strand
GTGGGGGGGGCGGCGCGCCCGTTTGGGGATGGGGGGGCCTGTTTTGTTCATTCTGAGAGTGTGTGTTTTTTTGCATAGTAGGGCGCCCCGCCGTAAACGCGCCGGCAAAGCGAATAGAGCGGCGCGACAGCCGCCGCCAGAACGAGAGCGAAGATCAATTCTTTTCTGCTGCTATGCGCGCTCACGGCAAGACCGAGCGTGGCCAGCCAGACGATCAACGGCGCGCCCGTAGTTAGATAAAGCACGCCGCGGCCGCCGCCGATCCGAAACAGCGAACCACGGTCGGGTCGAAGCCGGCGCAGCCGCACCAGCGCCCCCATCTCGAGTGCGAGCGCGGTCATGTAGAAGATAACGTCGAGCATCACCAGACTGACAAATCCCAACGGCACCAAACACGAAAACACCGCGCAGCACAACAAGATGGCTTTCTTGGGTGTGTGGGCCGGCGCCCAAAGTTGCGCCAGCGAGCGCGGGAGATAGCCCTCCGCGGCAAGTACGAAGGGAAGCCGTGAAATCCACAGCAAAGAGGCCGTGAACACGGCGAAAGCGCTCAAGGCGCCACCTGCCGCGATCGCTTTTCCGAACCACCGACCCCCAACGTGATAGCCTAGCTCGGCGAACGAACCGACATTCCATCGCGTATAATCGCTGTGCACGCCAGCGCTGATTGCTAGGGGTATTAAGTAGCCGACCCACACCAGCGGGATGACAATTAACACCGCGCGCAGGTAGTTACGCTGCGGTCGCGCAAGCTCGCCAGCCGCAGCGCTGAGATTTTCCCAGCCGCAGAAGTTCCAGATTACCACGCTGAGGGCGGCACTCAGCGCGCCGAGATGGTTCGCGGGATTACCGTCAGCCCACGCCCGGAGTTTGCCAAAAACCGGCACAAGGGCCTTAAGTGACGCAAGATGCCACGGGCCAACCAGCGCGAGCGCCACAAAAGGCGCCGCGATCGAGAGCGTCAGCGCGATTGAAACCCGCCCGGTTGGCCTGACTCCTGCCACGTTGAGCAGTCCTGCGATCCAGATGACGCCGATTTCGACCGCCAACTTAAGCGGCGCGCTAATCGGAATTAGAAATGACAGATAGGCAGTGAAGAGGGTGGGGTAGATCGCCATATCGACTGCGGTATAGAGTATTGTCAAGTAGGCTTCTGCAAAACCGAGGAAAGGACCAAACGCCTCTTTGACCCAAAAGTAAAAACCGCCCTCGACCGGAATTAAAGCGGTCAATTCAGCCGCCATCAGGGCGACCGGCGCGCTGACCAGGAACGGCGCCAGAAGGCACAACAGAACGGTAATTCGCAGACCGGCGCTGCTGAGCGCGGTCTCAAGCCCGTAGGGTCCTCCGCTGACGATTAAGTACATCACTGCTACGGTCGCAGGCAGTCCTAAAAGTGGCGGTTTTTTTGCCGATGGACGTGGGAAGTAAAAAGATGCCGAGCTGGGCTCTGGATGCTGCGCGTTGGTGCCGGCGTCGTGATGCATCGCGTGCCTGTGCGAAAGCGCTAAATCAACCCTTGCCGCCTACCCTGATTGTGGCGGCTAATTCGCCGCGCGCGGTCGATAATGCCGCACGCCGTCGACGTTGACGGTCAGGAAAAGCAAGGCTATGGTATCGAATAAATCCCTCTCGTCGAGGCCTGTCAGCCCATAAATGAGTGTGTGGAGTCAGCGCGGTGTCAAGCTGCTGGCAACCGCGTCAATCTTATTAGCTGCTTGTGCCACCGCAACGCGCAAGCCGGCCAGTAAATCCGCTCAGGCGTCCAGCGCCCACGCGAAGGCAGAACCGGCCTTCGGCGGGCTGCCGAAAGTCAAGATACCGCGGGAGGCGGGGGCGATGGGGGCGTTTTTGCAGGCGCAGGTCGCCACCGACGAGGGCCAGCGCGAGCGCGCGCTGGTTTATTACGCGGCAGCGGTCAAGGCCGACCCATATAACGCGATGCTGCGGTCGCGGCTGGCGACCCTTTACGTGCGCGACGGACAGCTCAAACCCGCCCTGGAGCAAGCCAACAAAGCGCTCGAACTAGACCCGTACCAGACCGAAACGCGACTTTTAGCGGCGGGAATTTCCTCGGCGCTCGGCGACGACAAACAGGCTGAGCAGCAGTACCATACAGTGCTCCGTCAAGAGCCCGATAACCAGGAGGCCCATCTCTACCTCGGCACTATCTATGCCAAGCAAGGGAACTACCTTAAGGCGCTCAAAGTCTTTCGCCAGCTTATCGAAGCCGACCCGCATTCGTTTCTGGGCTACTACTACTGCGGGCGCGTGATGACCGCGGCCAAGGATTACCCAGCCGCTGAACGCTATTATCGCCACGCGCTTGACCTAAATCCGCAGTCCGAATTGGTGCTGCTGGATCTGGCCGTTCTCGAAGAGTTGCAGAACAAGCCGCGCGAAGCGATCCGCTATTACGAGAAGATTCTTCGCGTAAACCCCAACAACGATTTTGTCCATAAGCGCTTGGGCGAGCTTTTTGCCGGGCAGAGGCAGTTCGACCAAGCGTTGCGGGAATTCGAGCGCTCTGAACAGCTTGAGACCAACCCCGAGGATACGCGGACCAAGATTGGGCTGCTTTACTTCGAGCGCGGAGACCTTGGACGCGCCGCCACCGAGTTCAATCTGGTGCTCGGCGCTTCGCCCAACAATTATCGGGTTCATTATTACCTCGGCACGGCTTACAGCGAGCTTAACGAGTTCGACAAGGCGATCGAACAGTTCAATGCGATCCCCCAGAACGCCGACTCCTACGTCGATTCGCGCGTGCAGCTTGCCTACCTGTACGACAAGAAAAATCGGTACGACCAGGCGATCGCGGCGCTCAAGCAAGCGCTCGAGAAAAAACCAAAAAATGCCGAGCTGATGGGGTTTTTGGCCGGAGTCTATCGCGAGAAGAAGGACTACCCGCAGGCGATTGCGACCCTTAAGCAGATGATCGCTCTTGAACCCAACAACGACAAATTTCACTTCACCTTGGGCGCGATTTACGACGAGGCCAAGGAAAAGCAAAAAAGCGTGGATGAGATGCGGCGCGCGATCGCGCTCAATCCTAACAATGCCCAAGCGTTAAACTATCTCGGCTACACGTATGCGGAAATGGGCACCAATCTCGACGAAGCAGAGACGCTCATTCGTCGAGCATTAAGCATCGAGCCCCACGACGGCTTTTATATCGATAGCCTGAGCTGGGTGTACTATCAAAAGGGCCAGTATCGCAAGGCCGTCAAAGAGCTTCAGCGAGCCGTTGACCTTACTGACAACGATCCGACCATCACCGAGCATCTGGCCGACGCTTATCGTAAGGTCGGTGAGTTCGACAAGGCTCAAGCGCTATATCGCAAGGCGCTGCGCAAGGCGACCGAGAGCGATCAAGTGCGCCGCTTGAAGGAAAAGCTCGATACGTTGCGCGACGCCGGCCGCGCGGCTCAGTAGACTCAGGATGGCAGCTACACACCCGCAGACGCGGTTGGCGTGGCTGCTGGCGTTGAGCATGGCGCTGGCGGGGTGCGCGGCGCAAAAGCCGCCACCGAGCGCGCCACCGCTCGTTGTGCAAGCAGAGTCAGCAGAGGCCGCGCAGGCGCGCGCTCTGATGGCTGGGCTTGCGCAAAAAGCGCAAGTTCTGAGTTCTCTCCAGACCGACGCAGTGATGGAGTATCGGCAGGGCGCAAAGCATCTTAAGGCGCGCGAACAAATAACGCTTCGGCGCCCGCAAAGTTTGCGCATCGATGCCTACTATGCTTTCGGCGTTGCACTTACCGTAGCCAGCGACGGCAGCCAGGTCCAGGTCTTCGAGCCCACTAAGAATGTTCTGTTCCACGGCCGTTCGACCTCGGCGGCGCTTGAACGCTTTGCCCACGTGCCGCTCGGACCACGCAAAGCGGTCGACTTGCTGATGGGGTTGGTGCCGGATAGCGATGAGACCGTTGCACCTGCGCTAAGCTATGTCAGGCGCGAAGCAAAGCTGTTGATCGCTGGCTGTCGCCAGCCCGATGGGGCAGTTATCGAGCTTGGCTTTGCGGGCCCCGTGCTAGCGGTTACGCGCGAGCGTGAGCCCACCGGCGTACTTCGCTACGAGGTGGGCTACAGCGACTATCGGGACGTCGCAGGCATCAACTTTGCCCATCGCGTCGAGGCGAGCTTTCCCCTTAGCGATTCTTGGATCAAATTTAGTTATCAGCGGGCCGTGCTCAATCGAGTCTTTGATGACGCGCTCTTCGTGCTCTCGGCTAGGCCCGCAACACATTTGGTCGAGCTGGACTATCAGCCGAATTAAGCGAACAGCATGCTGGGGCTTCGCAGACGTTTTTTTAGTGCGGACCCCGTCTGAGGCGACGCACGGGTGCAACAAAAGGTCGCCCGAATTTAGCGCCTGGAGCAGCCGGGCACCTCATATGCAGCGTCTCGGGGGCCTAGAGTGGTTGAGCAGCGAGAGCCACTCTTCATGAGCGACGCGTCCAGTAGAGAGACCTAGGCCTAGCAAAATATGAGCGGCCTTTACGCTAGGGCGGTTTTCCCGTGGCTGCTAGAGTTTTGCACCGCCAGTGAGCGCCTGGCGCGAGAACGGGTTACAGCCCTTAAGCCGGTATACGGCGAAGTGCTGGAGGTGGGCTTCGGCACCGGGCTCAACCTGCCTCATTACCCGCCAAGCGTGAGCCGCTTGGTGGCGCTTGATCCAATGCAAATGCTTACTCGGCGGGTTTCAAAGCGGATCGCGGCTGCGGCCTTTCCCGTTGAACGGGTGCAACAGGTGGCAGAGCATCTGCCCTTCGATGACCAGCGATTCGACTGCGTGGTGAGCACGCTGACGCTTTGCACCGTGCGTGACCCGGTCCGCGTCGTCCGCGAAATACGTCGCGTTCTTCGACCCGGTGGAATCTATGTTTTCCTTGAGCACGGACGCAGCGAGAGTCCTCGGATCGCGCGGCTTCAGAACTGGCTGAACCCGCTATGGAAATGCAGCGGTATCGGCTGCGGCTGCAACATAAACCGCCCCATCGATAGGTTCATTATCCAGTCAGGGCTCCAGATTTCCTCGCTTGAACGTTTCGCGTTGGGAAGGCCGCGACTGCTCACCGCGATGTATCGAGGATTTGCGAAGGCGTAGCGCCGCAAGGTATCAGCCAAGCGATGAGCTGGCTGTGCGCGCCCAAGCGCGTCCGCAATGCTTCGAGCTCGCCGCGCGGGTGCGAAGACGGGATGCGGACTGTCTTCTCCGCGCACGCGGCGCAACGCGAGGGGCTTGTTAGAAGCGACCATCTGGCGAGGATGGGCGTGGGCGCGTCAACTCGGCGAAATTAGTGAGTATGACGCCAGATTCGGCGATAGCGGCACGGACGGATGGGTTGGTTAGGATCGCCACTTCGGTCTCAGCGGCGGGTCGCGCCTGTCGGGTTGGGTCGGGGTTGGCCGTCGGATGGAAGTAAAACTCAGTGATCGAACCAGGCTTTAAGCGTTCTATTACACCGCGGACGTAATCCGTACTTAAACGGCCGGTTTGGAGAAAACCGAATACGTGGTCGGTGAACCTAATCCCGTACGCCTTAAGCTTGCGCACCGCGAACGCCGATAAGAGGCTAAAGAACGCCGCGTCGATAAGTTTGAATCCGAGCCGGTCGCGAGCCAACGTAAGCGTGGTTAAAAGCGGCTCGCGTACCGCGCGAACGTAAGAGATGTGATACTCGGGCGCGAGCTCTGCCAGGATGCCCACCAAAACGGGATGGAGATGGAGGTTGCGATGGCCGTCCACATGGTTGAGGTAACCTACCAGTTTGAGATGCAACTCGATCTGCGCCCGACATTCGTCGCGCAGCGCGCCGCGTAAGCGCGGATTTAGTAAATAGCGAAATCCCGCGGGGACTTCGTGGCCTGCGAAGCGTTTGCCCGCGCTCACCACGCCGCGCAAGCGAGCCGCCGGCAGCAGACTTGCACCATCGCAAAACACCAAATGCAGGCCCACGTCGAGCCCAGGGAATTGCCCTGCCGCGGCGACCGCCTGATCCCGCGCGTTGCCGGTGATCATCAAACTCGCAGCGGTGAGTACCCCGTCCCGGTGCGAATGAACGATGGCGCGGTTGACTTCGACAGAGAGCCCGAGATCGTCGCCGTTTATGATTAGTCGTTTATCCCTTCGAACCTCTGCGATCGTCAAAGGTCTTCCTCATCTCACACGGCCGACCATCATAAAAAAAGAACCGGCCGCGGAGAACTAGATTGGCATCATCTTAAAAGGCGAGCAAAGGCCAAAGTGAGCCGCCGCACGATCGCAGCGCCCTAAAAAGTCTTCAAGAGGTTTGCCGATAACTCGGCTGAGGGCCCCCGCGTAGTTATTCAGCTGGTCGGCAGGTTTCTAGCAGATGCGACCCGCCGCGGCTCCAAAGCCCGCGCCCATCGCAGCGCATGAAGGGCCGCGATCTGGCGCGGGTGTTGCGCTCCTCTGCCACGCAAAAGAGGTATTAACCGACATGGTTAACGCTCCTAGAAGTCATCTCATAAATGATTGTAGGGCACGGGTGTCATACTGCGCGCCAGCTTTGCGATTCCAGGTGCCCTTTCGGTCATTTTGAGAGTGTGTGATCTTTTACGTAGTAGGGCGGGCCGCCGTGCCCGCCATGATGCGCGAGCGCCATGCCCGCGCGACCAATGATACACCCGGCGGCCCGTCCTACTAAAAAATTCATTCGCAGAGCTTACCCTGAGCCGTTGTCCGCTGAGACGGCTGCGAAGCGGCCGCCCTGAGTGTAGCGAAGGGTATCACTCAAGCAAAAGCTTAACCAACGCTTAAATTCCTCGCTGCGTTCGGAACGACAGGCGAAGGGCTCACCATGACCGAGAAAGCGAAAGCGTCCATGAACGATCAAGCGAAAGCGTTTATGAGATAGGCTCTGATGTACTCGACGCTTTAGTTGCGCAAGACTAAGTTTGAGCGCGTCGTCTTTCGCGCGGCTGCGATGAGTAATGCACCGCAGACATCAGTTTCCGGGGCACGGCATGCGACCGGCCTTCCGCCGCTAGCAACGGCAATGCTGCGCCCAGATTTTTACCCGCAACCAGTCAACGTGGTCGAACTGCGACAGACCCACACTTCGTACGTTTTTCTAGCCGGCGACTTAGTTTACAAGGTGAAAAAGCCGGTGCGCTTCCCTTTTATCGATTGCTCCGATCTACATAAGCGCCGCGTTTTCTGCTTCGACGAGGTGCGTCTTAACTCGCGATTCTCCCCACGCGTGTATCTTGGCGTCCACGCAATTTTCAAACGCGGCGATCGCTTTTCCCTGGGACCGAGCGTCGCACGAGGGCATCCGAAGGCGGTCGAATACGCGGTCAAGATGGTCCGATTGCCGGATGATCGGATGCTTGACCATTTGGTCGTCGAGCATCGAGTTGTCGCCGGTGCTATTCGCTCGCTCGCCACGCGCATCGCACAGTTCCATGCCGGCGCCGCGACGAGCCGCGCGCAAACATACGGTTCCTCAGACGCGCTCTGGCGCAGCATCAGCGGCGAGCTTGCCGAGGATGCGGAATTCATTGGCCGCACCCTTGAGCGCTCGCAGTTTATCGCAATCGAAACATTTTGCCGCTCGTTTATCGCCTCGCACCGGCAGTTGCTCGACGCGCGCGTGAGCCAAGGGCGGGTGCGAGAAGGTCACGGCGACCTGCGTGCGGAGCATATCTCGATTAGCGACGGTCGCATTGAAGTGATCGACTGCGTCGAGTTTAGCGAACGCCTGCGTTACGGCGACGTAGCCTCGGAGATCGCTTTTCTGGCGATGGACCTCGAACGGTTGGAAGCAGCCGAGCTGGCCGACGAGTTGGTGGAGGCTTATGCCGAGGTCACAAACGACGAAGAGCTGCCGATGTTGATGCCATTCTACAAATGCTATCGCGCCTGCGTTCGAGGAAAAGTCGAGAGCTTACGAAGCCTGGAGCCCGAAGTGGGGAGCGGCGAGCGTCAGCGTTCGCGCGGGCTGGCGCGCCGCTATTTTGCGCTTGCCTATCGTTATGCTTGCGTGGGCTCTCCGGCGTTGATCGTCGTTTGCGGACTTTCGGGCACCGGCAAATCGACTCTAGCCCGTGCCCTTCAGCACCGAACGGGTTTTAGAATTCTCAGCTCCGACCGCGTCCGCAAACGACTGACGGGCATTGCGCTGCACGAGCGCTTGCGGTCTGCCTACAAGACCGGTGTGTACTCCGAGGCGTTTTCCAGGGTTGTGTATGGCACCATGCTCGCCGAAGCGGAGAATCTGCTCAAAGATGGCTGTGGCGTGATCCTGGACGCGACTTTCAAGGCATCGGCGGACCGACTCAAGGCCCGCGAGATCGCGGCAAAACTGAAAATGCCGGTGCTCTTTGTCGAGTGCGTGGCGAGCAGAGCAGAGGCCATCAGGCGGATTGAGCGGCGGGCAGAGCTGGCGCTTGGCGAGGTGTCTGACGCGACGGCGGAAGTCTATGAGTTACAACGCGCGGAATTCGAACGGATTTGCGAGATCCCCGCGCGCAACCACTTGGTCGTTGACACGACTCGCGCTCGCGACGTGGTCCTGCGCGAGGTTGAGCGCGCGTTGGTCCGCCTTCGACCACGGGCTTTGTAATCCGCGGCGCATTCGGGGGCAAGAAATAGGCCGCGGCGGGGCTGAGGACCCGCAATCCGTCGCCGCGGTTCTGTCGTCAAAAGATGATGTCGAGCAACTGTGCGAGTGTTGGTAACGTGTGGCGCGCCAGCTCGGTATGCATGGGCACGGCGCGTCGGTTCAGCGTGCATCTCGCGCTAATTCAGCCTCGACTCATCCTCTCGTACCCGGCGCCTATCAATGGGTTCACGGCATTCATCCGAGGCGCGAGACCGTCGCACTCCGAGGCCGGATCGTGCGGCGAGAACAAAGGCGCCAGCGTACGGACATTGACGCAATGTTAGAGGGTCCTGCTGCCCGAGCAGCTCGCTGCGAGGTCATTGATCGCATCGTCTTCGCAAACGTAAAAGGTGGACCGCGCGTATCAGTAAGCAGGTGCAGGTAGAGGACATAAATGGCATCAATCGGAGAATACGCCCAAATCGTGGCAACTCTCTTTGTGATCGCTGATCCGGTTGGCGTCGTGCCGACTTTTTTAGTCCTCACCGAAAATTTTTCCAAGCAGGAACGCGACCGTGCGGGCAAGATCGCGGCGTTCACGGTGAGCGCTGTGTTGACGGTGAGCGCGATTTTCGGCGAACCGTTGCTTCGCTTGGTCGGAGTAAGTCTAGCCTCGTTTCGGGTTTCCGGCGGTATTTTGTTGCTCTTGATGGCGATAGGGATGCTTAACGCGCCGTCTGCTCGTGGTGTACAACCTGCAAGTCAAGCCGACGACGTGCTGGCCAAGGCCGACATAGCCGCGGTGCCTTTAGGGATACCTCTGGTAGCGGGTCCAGGCGCGATCAGCGCGGTAATCATTTACGCTCATCAGTCGTCGGGCTGGTTCGACCAGGCTTTCCTCATCTCGGTCGGTATCTTGGTTGGGCTCTCGCTTTGGCTCTGCTTGCGGCTGGCGGATCCCATACGCCGACTCTTGGGTGGGACCGGGGTTAATATAGCGACCCGGCTGTTGGGACTGATCTTGGCGGCCGTGGCGATTGAATTCATCACCGGCGGCTTGGTTCATCTTCTACCCGGCCTCGGCAATCCTTGGCGCTGATGCCCGCTGTATTTAGCGATGCTCTCTCGGAGGAGGGACTGGCGAGGTAACGCGAGCGCTTTTTGATACCCGTCGACTGAAGACACGAGCCCGGGACAGCTCCGTATAGCCGCCTCTATAGTTAATCGGTCTTGGGATGCGCAGGGTGCCGGCAGCGCCGTGTTAGAATTTGTAGCCGAAACGGCGCAACAGCGCCTGGCGCTCGCGTCTTTGCTCGTCGTCCTCAACACCCTTGGGCGCGCTGCCGTCGATCACGCCCATAAGCCCGCGGTTTTCGCCCTCGCAGGCGACGATCACGCGCAGCGGATTTGCGCTGGCGCAGTAAACCGTACAGACTTCGGCGACCAGCTTTATCTGGTTCAACACACTGATCGGAAATACGTTGCCGAGCATGACCACGAACATGTGGCCCGCGCCGATCGAACGCGCTGCGTCGATGGCTAGCTGCTCCAACGCCGGGTCTGTCCCGCTGTGGCGAATCAAGCAAGGTCCAGACGCCTCGCAAAAGGCGAGGCCAAACTTGATGCCCGAGGCCGCCTGTACGAGCACCTCGTGAAGGTCCTCGACGGTTTTGATGAAGTGGCTTTGCCCGATGATCACATTGACCTCGGGCGGCTTATCAATGGTGACCGCCTTGAATTCGAGCATTGGCTTTTTCGCCCTCGCCGCTTAAGCGATGATACGATGAGTGAGGAGTGGCGGAAAAGAGGGCCAGGACGGGTCGCCTCTTGGAAGATAGACCGCCTGAGCGTTAGCTGCCCCACTGAACGGCGTGCCCCCGGACGCTCGCTCGGGGCGGGATGCACAGTGCGGTGATTAGTTGGTGGGCTTGGCGCCTATTATGAGGGCTAATCATGCATTTTCCCATGAAATAAGTTATTAATCACGTGGATGAAACCGCTGAATGGAACAGGCAAAATGCCGACCGCGGAGCGCATAGGGCGGTAATCGGGGGGAGGATAATTCGATGGCAGTGAAAGGAATGGAAGCAGCCGCTTTGTCGGAGGCCCAGCATCAACGGCAGCTAAGGCGCGCGGTAATTGCCAGCACCGTCGGCACCACCATCGAGTGGTACGACTTCTTTCTTTATAGCACGGTCACGGGACTGGTCTTCGCTAAGCTCTATTTTCCGAATTCGGATCCTTTGGTCGGCACCCTGCAGGCGTTTCTGATCTACGCCGTAGGCTTTGTCGCGCGGCCCGTGGGCGCCGCAATCTTCGGCCACTACGGCGACCGTATCGGGCGCAAATCCACCCTTATCGCGACGCTGATGCTGATGGGGATTGCGACGTTTCTCGTCGCCTTGGTGCCCACCTACGAGACCATCGGTATCTGGGGTGCGATTATCTTGACCGTTTTGCGCTTCGTTCAGGGCGTCGGCGTAGGCGGCGAATGGGGCGGCTCGGTGCTGCTTTCGATGGAATGGGCGCGGACCAATGCCCATCGCGGCTTCATTGCCTCATGGCCCCAGTTCGGCGTGCCCGCGGGGCTGTTTTTGGCGAACCTGGCAGCGCTCGCCTTTAGCGCCATCTCCGGACCCGGCTTTTTGGTCTGGGGCTGGCGGATTCCGTTTCTGTTGAGCATTGTCCTGGTCGGCATCGGGCTCTACATCCGACTCGGTATCCTCGAAACGCCGACCTTCGTGCGCCTTACCGAGCAGAACAAGATAGAGCGGGCGCCGATGCTCGAGGTGATCAAGCGTCAACCCAAGGAGATCATCCTCTCCGCTCTGGCGCGCGTGGCCGAGAACGCGCCGTTTTACGTCTTCACCGCGTTCATCTTTGTCTACGGCACGGTGACGCTGGGCGCCTCCCGCAATCTGTTGCTGACGGCGGTGCTGGCGGCTTCGGTCGTATCGTTCGTAACCATTCCGCTTTCCGGACATATCTCCGACCTGATCGGCCGCAAGCGCATGTACATGCTCGGCGCCGCAGCGGTGGGAGTGTTCGGCTTCATTTATTTCGCGCTGCTCAATACGCGTGACACCCGCTTGATTTTCCTCGCGATCATGTTGTCGCTGATCCCGCACGGCATGATGTATGGTCCGCAGGCGGCGATGATCGCGGAGAGCTTTACCGGGCGATTGCGCTACAGCGGCTCCTCTCTTGGCTACCAGCTGACCTCGATAATCGCCGGCGGCCCGGCGCCGCTGATCGCGACGGCGCTGTTTGCGAAGTACAAGTCCGGTTACGCGATCGCGGTTTACATCCTAGTGCTCTCCGTAGTGACGCTGCTTGCGACCTCAATGCTCAAGGACTACACGCTAAAGGATATCGCGGAGGAATACGACGAAGGGGCCTAGAGCGGAGCCGGGTTCGCGCACGTCGATGCGCTCGGGAGCGACCGCCGGCGCCGGCAGATTCCGCGCTGGTAGCCTGCGCTCGGTGTTTGCGAATAAACACGGATTCGGTCATCCTGCGCCTTGCGCAGGATGACGCTTTGCAAGCCAGTCCCATCAACTTACTTGCGCGAAGCGGTGCCGGTTTTTTCGCGCCCTGGATGCGGCTCGACCGGCCCGCCTGCTTCCTTCCAGGCGCGAAAGCCGCCTTCGATATGGCACACTGGCGCAAGCCCCATGCGCTGCACCGTGTGCGCTGCCAGCGCCGAGCGTAGCCCGCCCGCGCAGAAAAAAACAAAGCGCTTGCCCGAGCTGAAGACTTCTTTATGGTAGGGACTTTCCGGATCTACCCAGAACTCAAGCATCCCTCGCGGCGCGTGAAAGGCATTCGGAATGCGTCCGTCGCGTTCGAGTTCGCGAATGTCCCGCAGGTCCACCAGCACCGTGTTCGGATCCTCGACGAGTGCGACCGCCTCTGCGGCTGTGATCGTCTCGATCTCGGCGTTCGCCTCGGCTACCAGCTCCTTGACCCCTTTTTTGAGCCTCAAAGCCATCGCTAATCTCCGTTTTTAAATTGTGGCTTCAACGGTCAGCCTCACCTTATCAGGCGGCGAGCCGCGCTCGGTACATTCGCCACAAGAGGCGCAAGCCTCTCGCCGTGCGAAAAAAGCTCGCAACGGCGGCTACCGCCGCTCTCGGGTTCATAAGCCCCCAACTCTCGCTCGCTCTCTGACTTCCGATCTTCTAAATTCTATATACTTTTGGCGTGCGCGGGGAGCCAGCAAAGAACTTGTCGCCCGTGCGGAACGAACCGCATTCAGCGCCGAAGGGGGGTGTGCGATGAGACTACGAGGGCTGATGATGATCTGCGTTTTTGCTCTATCCGCGCCCTGCGGAGCACGGGCGCAGGACCCGGCGCCAGCAAAAAAACCCGTTCCAAAAGTGGGCGCTATACTGGAGTATGCCGACAAGTTCGCGACCGTGCGATGCCAGCGCTGGCAGGTGAAAGATCTCGACAAGGGAGGCTTTCTGATTGCCCAGTGCAAGGACAATTTCGCCTACCTATCGGTGGCAAACGATTACAACCTAACCAAGATCGTCACCGAAGACGGCGAGATTTTGGCTGAATTCAAGCCCTACCTGCCATCCATTGCCTTCCCGCTTCAGTTGGGGAAGAGGTGGGGCGGAAGGTATTCGGGCTACACGGCCGACGACGGAAATCGCTGGTTAGCGAACGCCAGTTGTGAAGTCACCGCTTATGAAACTGTCAAGCTCGTCGCCGGCGAGTTTGCCGCCTATCGAATCGAGTGTGTAGATAATTGGGAACTTGGCAATATGAGCGGTCATTCATATTCGACGAGCTGGTATTCGCCGAAAGTTCAAGCTGTAGTCAAGGTGTCCAATGAGAGGTTCCCGAAATGGAACATGGAACTGGTCGGCTATTCGACCAAGTAGCAGCGCGCGGACGCGCTGCGCGCTGGTTCGACCGCTGAGGCTGGCGGTGCGCGTGCTATTTGGCGCCGCGCTGGCGACGCTCACTCTGATCGCGGACGGCGGTATCGCGGCAACCGCCCAGGTCCGCGGCGGGTCCGTTACCGTGGGTGTCGAGCAGGACATTGCTGGCTTCGACCCGCTGATTGTGGGCGTTTACGACACCGGTCAAACTGCCGCGGCGGCGCTCCTGTTTGACACCCTTACCAGGATTGACGATGAGGGCAAGGTGCAGCCGCGACTGGCGATCTCCTGGAGCTCCACGCCGAACTTCAAAAAATGGACCTTCAAGCTAAGGCCCGGAGTGAAGTTTCATGACGGCGCGCCTTTCAATGCCCAGGCGGTGCTGTTCAATTACGAACGCATGCTTGACCCGCAAAACCATTGCCGCTGCGCCTTCTATCTCAACGCCATCTCGAATCTCGACGCGCCTGACGAGTTCACCGTGGTCTATCATCTGAGGTATCCGGTGGTAGAGCTGCCTGCCTTGCTCTCTCCGCCCGTGGTTACCAATGTTTTCCACTCGCCGAAGGCAATCAAGGAAATGGGGGAGAGCTACAACCGACATCCGGTTGGCACCGGGCCCTTTGTGCTTAAGTCCTGGCAGGCGGGGGATCGGCTGGTCCTCGAGCGCAACCCCGATTACTGGGCTGCGGGCCGCCCGCATTTGGACCAGGTGATAATCTGGCCGCTGCCCAATGCCTCGACGCGCTTGGCGAGCCTGCTGTCGAGCGACGCCGATATTATCTGGGAGGACAACTCCGAAAATATTTTAAAGGCTCGCAAAAACCCCGCGTTGCGCGTTCGCGAATACGTCGGCTCGGGGGTTTCCGCGATTGTTTTCAACACTAAAAAACCCCCGCTTGACGACACGCGGGTGCGCCGAGCCCTGCGCTACGCAATCAACATGCAAAACTTCGCCGCAGGAATTTCCGAGGGCCTGCGCAAACCCGCGATTGACCCCTACGGCCCCGGTTCCTTCGTCCGCTGTGCAGACCCGAAGCCGCTGCACTACGATCTGGCGAAGGCCAAAGAACTGCTTAAAGGCTATGGGAAGCCGATAAAACTCAAGTTCATGGTTACAGCCGAGCCTCGTGGCCGAGCGGTCGGTCAAATTTTCCAGGAATTTTGGAAGGCGGCTGGCGCAGCTATCACGCTGGATGAGGTTGACCAGACGACGTTCGTAACCAAGTCGTTTCAGCGCGACTTCGAGATCGGCGGCTGGCGAATTATCGATTTGGCCGACCCAGGTCCACAAATGTACGCCGATTTCCATACTGGCAGCGGGGTCAATATCGCCGAGTATTCTAATCCTCAGCTCGACCGACTGCTCGAGGCAGCGCGAGCTACTGCCGACCAGACGGCGCGCAGCGAAGACTATTGCAAGATCGCGCAGATTCTCAACCAGGAAGTGCCGTGGATTTGGACGCTGCAGAACGCCTACTTCTCAATCGCCAAGGTCCAACTGATGGGCGTGCACAAACAGTATAGCGACGTGGTCGACGTCTCTGAGGCCTGGTGGGAGAAAAAATAGGCGAACGCGGCGATGTTGAGCTTGGTCGGGCGCAAGCTTCTCTACCTGGTTGCGGTGGTGCTCGCCGTGACGGCGTCGACTTTCTTCATCGCCTCGTTGTTGCCGGGAGACCTCGCGGTGGCGATGCTAGGCGATCAGGCCTCGCCGGAGAACGTGGCGGCCCTGCACAAAAAACTGGGTCTCGACCTTCCGCTGTGGCAACAGTATCTGCGCTGGCTGAGTCACGCGATGGTCGGTGACCTCGGCTCCTCGCATCGCACAGGCGAAGCCGTAATGCACGCTATCGCGCAGCGACTGCCGGTGTCGCTCGAACTGCTGATGCTGGCTCAAGTGGGCGCCTTTTTGATCGGCGTGCCGCTGGCCGTGGCGTGCGCAGCGCGAACGAACTCGCTCGTTGACCGCGCGGGTTTAAGCGGCGCTTTCGCGATGCTGTCGATGCCGCCGTATATGCTGGCTATTCTTCTGATCTTCGCGTTTTCGATTCGTCTCGGGATGTTGCCGGCGACCGGCTATGTCGCGCTCTCCAACGGAGTGGCCGCCAACCTGCGCAGCCTAGCGCTGCCAGCGGCGACGCTGGCGCTGGTAGAATGGCCGGTGCTGATGCGAGTTTTGCGCTCGGATATGGTCGCAACCCTGCAAGAGGAGTACATCACAGCGGCGAGGGCCAAGGGCCTGTCGAGATGGCGCGTACTTTTGGTTCATGCCCTTAAGCCGTCCTCGCTTACGCTGGTGACGGTGGCGGGTCTAAACCTCGGGCGGCTGCTTGGCGGCGCCGTGGTAGTCGAGACTATCTTCGCGCTGCCGGGTCTTGGGCGGCTGCTTGTCAACTCTATCTACAGCCGCGACTTCATAGTCATGCAAGGGGTGGTGGTATTTATCGCGGTGGGCTTCGTTCTGGTCAACTTTGCAGTCGATCTTCTCTACATTTTGCTCGACCCGCGCATCCGCCATGGCCATCTTTGAGACCGGCACAGAGCTAGAAGCGGGCGCTGTCGCGCTGCCGAGACGGCGCCGATCAGTTTTTGGACTCGGGTTCTGGCTCGCGCTGGCATGGCTCGGCTTGATCTCCACGCTGGCGGCGTCGGCCAATCTTTTACCGCTTGCAGACCCGGCGCGAATGGACCTAATGGCGCGGCGGGCGGCGCCGAGTTGGGAGCATCCTCTAGGCACCGACGCATTTGGCCGGGACCTCCTGTCGCGGATCGTTTTCGGAGCGCGCAATTCGCTGGCGATCGGACTGATCGCGCCGCTGGTTGGGGTAAGCGCGGGCGGAACGTTGGGCGTGCTCGCCGGCTATTTTCGGGGGCCGTTGGAAGCTATCGCGGTGGGGGCCGGGGACGTGATGCTGGCCTTTCCACCGCTGATACTGGCACTGGCAGTCACCGCGTATCTCGGTCAGTCGGTGGCAAACCTGAGCGCAGTCTTAGGTTTGCTCACGGTGCCACCCGCAATGCGCGTGGCGCGCGCGGCGACCTTGGCGGCGGCGCAGCGAGAATTCGTTGTCGCGGCGCGCGCACTCGGCGCGCGCCACACGCGCATCCTTATGCGTGCTCTTGTGCCTCAGGTGATTGCGCCGTTGGCCGTCTTG
>Ga0080006_1172971_pt1 | contig 16629 bp, 18 predicted proteins | sample RS3BMetagenome_FD_69209 | JGI IMG/M metagenome (GOLD analysis project Ga0080006, IMG submission 69209) | Ferric oxide microbial mat and aquatic microbial communities from Rainbow Spring, Yellowstone National Park, USA - RS3B (SPADES... ... | reverse complement strand
GGAAGTTCTACATATCCAATAAACATCATTGCAGTTGGATGTTCAAACAGCACTTCGGTTCCTTCATCATTCTCATATCTTAAAACTCCTCTTAATCTTGCACCACAACAAACAGCAACACAGCTTTTCAAATGTCCTATTCCTGCAAATTCGCCGCTCGGAACATCATTTTCAGGAACACTTTGGATTGAATATACCTCATCTTATATTCCATCGCAGACACAGATATCAGAAGTTGGCGCGGTGATAACAAAAGTGAGCGGAAATATTTCAAAATCTCTTTTATCTGGATCTCCGCTTCTTCCTCCAACTTTTACTTTGTCTATGAATGTTGCACCTGCTAATAGTGGAACTACAACACCAACTACTGGTTCATATACTGAAAATACCGCTTCAACAATACCTATAAGTGCATCTGCTTCTTCAGGTTATACTTTCTACAACTGGTTTGGCAATGGCAAAGGAAATTATACTGGAACTAGTAGCACTGCATCTGTAACAATGAACAGCAATATAACAGAGGTTGCAACATTTGTGCAAGCAAATGAAATATTATTTGTTGAAACTGGTCTTCCATCCGGAACCTCATGGAGCGCAACCTTCAATGGCAATACCTTATCATCAACAAGCGATTATATTGAGTTTACAGGTTCATATATACCAACTGTTTCTGGAAATTATCCTTTCACTATAAATGAAGTTAATGATTATGCAGCATCACCGCAAAGCGGCAATGTTGTATTTTCAACTGCAACTCCCTATAATGTTATTGATGTAACATTTACAACTAATGTTATAATTTCTCCAACATTTAATGTTATAATTTCTCCAACATCTGCAACTTATGATGTAGGTCAGACAATAAGCATCACCGCAACACTTTCAGGTGGAACTTCACCATATTCCTATCAGTGGTATAATGATACTTCAGGGACTCCAGTTGCAATCTCAGGCGCAACCTCTAACACGTTTTCAACACCTGCCATCTCAAGTATACCTATAACACTTATAAATTCACAATCTTCAGCAACACCTGCACCATTCCAGCAGATGATAAATATAACTGAAAGCAATTACAATGGGTTAGTTTATTCACCTAATGGTAATTATACAAATTTTGAATTTAACTATGCAAATGGTACAGTAATACCTGCTTGGATAGAAGCAAATGAAAGCGGTACACTTGTAACCTGGGTGAAGCTTGCAAAAGGCATTCCTGCAAATTCAAATGTTGTTATTTATCTTAAGATCGAACCTGGTGTTAATCTCCTTTCAAGTTCAGGCACAACAGGAATAGGAGAAGCACCACAACTCAGTCCAACTTATGGAGAATATGATGATGGTGCAAGTGTATTTAATTATTATACTAACTTTGAAGGAACAACTCTGCCAGGTTGGTCTGCGTTGCCATCAGACATATCAGTAAATAATGGTCTTTACCTTAATCCTAATGGTGCAACAGGGATTACTCAAAATGTATATTATACTGGATTAATAACACCATTTATATTAGAAGCAAATTTAATTTCAATATCAAATAATGGTGGTTCTCCAGAGATTACAATGTCTGAAGGAAATCTGACTTCATTTGTTAATGGTGATGGAGGCATATTGGAGGATGGTTATGGAGTCTCATTAACCTCTCCAACCGCAGGAAATCTGGTTTATTCAACTAATTCAACTAATTCAATTTATGGAAATGTTGGCTCATTACCTCCCCTAAACACACCAACTATAATTGGACTTAATTGGTATGCGACTGGTGGTGAAAATGTATCTTATGGCTACAATATAGTTCTTAATTCAACAGACTCTTCAGAACCATTACTTTCAAGTATGTATATAGGGTTTGGTTTTAGCGCAGGTTCACACTATACAAAAGGAGAGTTTCAATGGGTCCGCACTCGCGCCAACCCACCAAAAGGAGTAATGCCAAGCGTGAGCTTTGCGTCTATATATTATTATTATGTTGTAGTTAAAGATTCCGCAACAACCCCAAGATCTGCAACTTCATCAACAGGGAAATATACAGTTACATAGATGATTACCTTAGTATTTGTTATATTTTTATGTTAAAAAGTAGATGTTTTAGTTTTCTTTTTATAATATTATATTAGTGCATTATCTAGCTTAATAAAACAGTCTAACCTTTATTCAACTACCACCACTTTAACTTCATATCATATAAAAAGTATTAAATATCTTTATGATATATTTATAATAAATCTTGTTTCATATTTAATTAATATATTACTTACACTAAAATAATTAATATTTGTTTTTCCATTATTCCGATAATACCTATTCAGGGTTAAGTTTATATTTGTTTTGCATGTTAAAATATAAAAGTAACTTAAACAATAATAAACGATAATATTAACAAAATATTAAAATTATATTAGAATTTTATATTAATTATTTGTTTATTAATAATAAATTATTTCATCGATTATAAATAGTTTATATTATTATTTAATATACTCTATATTATTATTTAATATACAATAATATATAATATACAAAATATATGATAAATAGAATAATGTGGAAAGTATTTATATTAATTATTTAATAGGGATTTTATGGCTAACATATCTGGAAGCATACGTCTTGCGGTTGACAGCGGTGATGTTGCGCTCGGTATACGCTCAGCTCTCGCTGCTATAAGAAATAATACAGCAAAGCTAATAATAGTTGCATCAGAGAATAAGAAGGGAAGGATAGGCGATATAGAGCATCTTGCAAAGCTCGCCAACCTCAAGGTATACAAATTCGAAGGAAATTCAATGAATCTTGGTGCAGTCTGCGGCAAGCCATATTCAGTATCAGTACTTGCAATAATCGATGCGGGAAACTCGAACCTGCTCAACGAGGTTTAATATTTATAATTATTTAAATTAATTATTTTATTTAAATTAATTATTGATTTAAATTATTTATTTAAACTATTATTGATTTAAAATACAAAATACTCAAAAATAAATTATAAAATAAAATGCTAAATCAAGTGATAAAATGCCAAATGGTGAATTTGCCGCTAGAAAAATATTAAAACAAAGGAAGCATCAGCGCATGCTTAAGAAGTGGCTCAAGCGCAGAAAGCTCAAGCTCAAGCAGAAGTACGACCCCATGGGTACTGTACCGATGGCTAAAGGGCTAGTGCTTCAGAAGTTCCAGGTCGAGCAGAAGCAGCCACACTCTGGAATGATAAAGTGTGTTAGAGTCCAGCTTATAAAAAACCATAAAACAGTGGGCGCGTTTGTACCTGGAGATGGATCAATAAACTTTATAGATGAGCACGATGAGGTAACCATAGCTGGGCTTGGTGGCTCTCAAAGAGGGCAGATGGGTTGCATTCCTGGTATGAAATATAAGGTTATAGCGGTTAATAATACTGACTTAAAGCAGATAAGAACTGGAAAGAAGGAAAAGCCTAAGAGATGATTTAAATGGAGGAAAATGAAAATATCAACAAGGGTGCAGCTGCAAAAGCTGCTAGTAAAGATTCTAAAGATATTAAAAATGAGACTACTACTAGCACTGCCAATACTGCAGTTGAGAATATAGTAGGCAAAGAGGGAAAGCCAAAGAGCGATGAAGAGTCAGTAAGGGAAAAAGAGGGCGATGCAAAGCAGAAACAGAGGAAAACAAAGAGGATAATAACAGAGCAGAAGGGCGATAATATAATTAAAAGCTCTTCGATGCTTCTATTCAATAAATACAGCTATAATGTCGAGGTTAGAGATCCAAGTCTTAAGAATTATATATGCTTGAAGCCTCTTGTCTATCCAACAACATTTAGAAGAACGAGCAACAAGAAATTCTCAAAGGCTAATATAAATATTGTAGAGAGGCTTGCAAATGATATGCAGAAGGGAGGAACGGGCGGCAAGATAGGCGGCAAGGTTATAAGGACAAAGGGAAGGCTTCAAGGCAAGAAGATAACAATAATGAGGATTATAGAAAAAGCATTTGATATTGTCTACAAGCAGACAAACCAGAATCCACTGCAGCTTCTCATCTATGCTATTGAGAACAGCGCTCCAATAGAGGATACAACACGTGTCCGCTATGGAGGTATAATCTCGAATATTTCGGTTGATGTGAGTGCGAGCAGAAGGCTAGACATAGCGCTTAAGAATCTTGCACTTGCTACAATCATAGGCTCATTCGGAAACAAGAAGAATATTGTTGACACGCTTGCGAATGAAATAATCCTGGCTTCAAGAAACGATATAAACAGCTATGCAATAAAGCGCAAGAACGAGATCGAGCGTATGGCTAGAAGCGCGAAGTAAGGTGTGATTTATGGCTAGAAAAGAGTATGTTGTTGAGGAGATTACAAAGATAATGGGAGACCTTGATCTTATAAGGAATGTTGCAATCATTGCACATGTCCACCACGGCAAGACAACATTAACAGATTCACTGCTCGCTCAAGCTGGCTTGATATCAAAGAGCGTTGCGGGTGATGTATTATATACAAACTACGAGGCAATAGAAAAGGATAGAAGAATGACTATAAAATCCGCAGCTATATCATTGGGTTTCTTCTATAACAACAAGGACTATATAATAAACCTTATTGATACACCCGGCCACGTTGATTTTGGTGGCCACGTAACAAGGGCTATGCGTGCTGTTGATGGAGTAGTATTAGTTGTTGATCCTGTAGAGGGAATAATGCCGCAGACAGAAACAGTATTAAGGCAGTCGATGAAGGAAAAGGCAAAGCCGGTTCTATTTGTAAACAAAACCGATAGATTGCTAACAGAGCTCAGGCTTACACCAGAGCAGACATTCGAGCGCTTGATGAAGCTCATTAATGATGTCAACAAGCTTATAGAGCAGTATGCACCTGTAGAGTTTGCAGACAAGTGGAGGGTGAGCGTTGAAAATGGAAGCGTTGCATTTGGTTCCGCTTATAAGAAATGGGCTATATCAAAGAGGATAATGGAGAAATACCATACAACCTTCAAGAATATTTTCGAGCTGACGGCAAAAGGAGATGAAGCAACACTGCAGAAGATAGCGCCTATTGATGAAACTGTATTGACGATGATTATAGAGCATCTTCCAAGCCCGAAGATTGCGCAAGCATATAGAATACCCCATCTATGGCATGGTGATCTAAACACACCTGAGGGAAAGGCGATGATGAGCGTTGATGCAAATGCAAAAACAAATGCGGTTATATTTGGAATAAATTACGACCAGCATAGCGGCGAGGTTGCAATCGCAAGGGTCTTTTCAGGAAAGGTAAAGAAGGGTATGGAGTTTAATATTTCAGGAAAGAATGAAAAGCAGAGACTACAGCAGGTTGGAGTATTCATGGGTCCTGACAGGGTTATTGTTGATCAGATACCCGCAGGAAATATTGCGGCTTTAATAGGTCTTAAAGATGTAAGTGTTGGAGATACTATAAGCGAAGATATTATAGAACCTTTTGAACAGATTACACACTATTCAAAACCAGTAGTGACAAAGGCGATTGAGGCAAAGGATTCAAGGGATACCACAAAGCTTATTGAGGCTTTAAGGGAGATAGGAAAATCAGAATTCAATATTGAAGTAAAGATAAATCAGGATACTGGTGAATATCTAGTAAGCGGAATGGGCGAGCTGCATTTAGAGGTTATAGAGACAAAGCTTAGGGATGAATTCAAGATTCCTATAATATCGAGCGAGCCTATAGTATTATATCAGGAAACAATAGAGGGAAAAGCAGGACCTATAGAAGGAAAATCACCGAACAAGCACTCGAAGTTCTATGTCATGATAGAGCCTCTGCCAGAGAGCGTTCTTCAGGCAATAGATGAAGGCACAATAAGGGAAGGCAAGCCGAAAGGGCAGAATGCGATAGAGGCGATGGTCAAAGCGGGCCTTGATAGAGCTCTAGCAAAAGGCGTCGTAGATATTGCAAATAGAAACATGCTTATAGATGCTACAAAAGGAGTCCAATACATGAACGAGGTTATGGAGCTTCTTATTGAGGGTTTTGAGGAAGCAGTAAAGGATGGACCTTTGGCAAGGGAAAAGGTCTCTGGAGTGATGGTCAAGATAGTTGATGCAACAATACACGAGGATCCAGTACATAGAGGTCCAGCACAGATTATACCCGCAATAAGAAATGCGATCTATGCAGGACTTATTACCGCTGGAGTTGTAATGCTCGAGCCAAAGCAGAATTTTACAATAAACATTCCACAGGAATATATGTCTGATGTAATAACAATGATTCAGAGCAAGAGGGGTGTAATAAAGAATATAACGCAGGATAGAGAGCAGGTATCGATAATTGCAAAACTGCCTGTTGCAGAAGTAATAAAAGGATTTTCAAATGATATAAGAGGCAGGACGCAGGGCAGGGCTATCTGGTATCAGGAATTTGCGGGTTATGAAAAACTTCCAAAGGATCTGCAGACAAAGGTAGTCGCAGAAATAAGGAAGAGGAAGGGACAGCCGCCAGAACCTCCAACAGCAGACCAATTTATGTCCTAATTTTACTTTCTTTTTTTTTCTTTTTTATTTAATAGATAAAGAGATGAAAGGCACGAGGTTAAATTAATCTCGATCGGTTAAAATTAAATTATTGTTAAAATAAATTAGAATTAAAATAAAAGATTAAATGAATAATAATATATAATATATGATAATATAAGAGGCAGTCTAAGAGAATAATGATAAATAATAAAAGATTAAAAAGATAAAAAAATATAAACAAAAAGCAAAACAAAAGTGGAAGTATGAGCGATAATATAAACAAATTTCTAATAGGCAATAGAAAAGAGGCAAACGAAGCATACAAAAATAAAGGACATGAGAGTAAAGAACTCTCTTTTGATAGTATAAAAGAGCTTAAAAAGATGCTTAGAAGCGCGCGCCTGCATGAGTTGCTCAGGCATGATGACATTTATGAGTTGTTAGTAAACACAAACATAACACTCAAGCTCGGCTTTTTGGAATATATAAAAGAAAGAATACACTATCTTTTCGCGGGTTTCAACTTCCCAAATGAACTCAAATCTGGAGTTCGTATGATAAATTTAGGGCAGGCATATGCAATTTATGGTGATGATGAAACAAAACTCAAACTTATTGATTCCAATGCCTTCCCTATGGTTGCATATTATCTTTTGAGATATGGTTCAAAAGAGGTAGTTGAAAAGAGCATCAAAAAAATCAAAGAGAATCCAGAGATTATAGATTTTAATAAATTGAATTTAGAAATTAGCTTATACAATGATATGTTGAGGCTTATAAATAAACATAAGGGCAAAATAAACTAGAGATAGCAAAAAGACAGATAAAATAAAGAGAAAAAAGAAAAGAAGAAAAATAAGATAAAAGATAAAAAGGTATCGTGGCAATTATATAATATGTTATATAATTATATTGGAGTATTTGTCTTTTTTATCTTCGCGCTTCTAGTCCCTATTCTTTTTCTTATCTTTTCAATGCTCATAAGAGAAAAAAGTAGGAGCAGCAAGGTTAAAAGCGCACCATATGAAAGTGCTGAAGAGAGTTATGGAAGTGCAAGAGATGTTGAAAATGAATATATACCTTACTTTCTACTCTTTCTACCTTTTGAACTTATTGTAATATTTTTATTAATATGGGCGCCTCTTTTTAAGCTTATAGATCTTAGCAGTAATATTACAATTATACTTCTCTCTGTTGTTGCAATGTTTTTTGCTTTAGTAATCTATAAAACAATAACAACTAAATATAAGCATTAATATTTTCCGCGAAAAAAACTCTTATTAAAGTTTGCACTTTAATTTTAATATAATATTTATAATTGTAGAGTTTTGTAGAGTTTAATAAATAAAAAATAAATAAAGATAAATAATAGTGTAGTCTTGATATAAATAAATAATATAAAAATAATATAAATAAATTATAATAAATTATAAATAAAAAAATAGATTATAAAAAATATAGAATACATAATAAATTCTATATAAAAATTGTGTATGAGTGTATAATATTATAGAGAAATTATAGAAATATTATATAAAAATATAATATAATAGTGGTGTTTGTGGAGGAGCCTTATACAAAAGAGGAGTTTGAAAATGCAAGAACTGAGATGAACAAGCTTGTATTGGAATCATTTTCAAAATATGAAACAAAACCGAATGTGCTGTTCGCAAAGCTCAGTGATTTAATCCAGGCTTTCTCTGGTGATATTGTTAAATGGAGTAGAACAAATTCGCTCTGGCCGCTGCAGTTTGGTCTAGCATGCTGTGCAATGGAGCTGATGGCTTTTGGTGCAGCAAGCGTTGATGCTGAAAGAAAGGGCTACCTTCTTTTTAGAGGAACGCCAAGACAGTGCGATGTCATGATTGTTGCAGGCTGGGTTACAAAAGCGATGATACCTAGGGTTAAAAGACTCTATGAGCAGATGGCATCGCCAAAATATGTTATCGCTTTTGGAGAGTGTGCAACTTCTGGAGGTCCATGGTGGGAGAGCTATAATATAATAAAAGGCATTGATCAGGTGCTTCCTGTTGATGTATACGTTGCGGGTTGCCCTCCAAGGCCTGAAAATCTATTTGCAGCGCTGATGAAGCTTCAGGATAAATTGAAAAAGGGAGAGGATGGAGATAGCAAAAGAATCCTTAGTGGAGCAGCTAGAAAAGCTCAAGCATGAGGGCTTCAGTTACCTGAAAAAGATAACTGCAGTCGACTACATAAGCTACCTTGAGGTCGTCTATATACTCTACAATATCAATAGCAAGGAAGAGCTTGTCGCCACTGTCAAGCTCCCGAGCGAGAATCCGAGCATAGCTACGATAGTAAAAGTATATGAAAATGCGGATTTTTACGAGCGCGAGCTTTCCGAAATGTTCGGAATAAAAATTATCGGCAGAGAGGTAAAAAGGCTCCTGCTCGAGGAATGGGATGGCGCCGAAGCACCGCTAAGGAAAAGCTTTAAGTGGGGTAATGAAGATTATAAGAAGCTGTGATATTTATGCCTATAATGCGTATTAATGTTGGTCCTATACATCCGAGCACACATGGTGTATTAAGGCTCGTTGTAGACCTTGATGGCGATACAATTAAAAGGGTCGAGCCCCATGTAGGCTTCCTTCATAGAGGTGTTGAAAAGCTTTCTGAGGAAAGGATGTATCTTCAGAATATCTCATACTATAACAAACTCGATTATGTTGCTCCCTTAAGCTGGGAGGATCTTTATGTAAGCGCTGTTGAGAAGGCTATGAATATAGAGGTTAAGGAGGCAGCAATGTATGTCAGGGTTATACTCCTTGAATTCCAAAGGATTGCCAACCATCTTCTATGGCTTGGAACATTCTGCAATGATATGGGGCAGATGTTTACCGCATTTATGTGGACTTTTAGAGAGCGTGAAAAAATCCTTCAATTCTTCGAGCATGTAACTGATCAAAGAATGTTCTTCAATTATATGCGTCTGGGTGGTGTAAAAAGTCCATTACCACCTAATTTCAAAGATGAAGCAAATGATCTAATTGATTATCTTTATAAAAATATTTCTGAATACAAAAAGCTTCTTGATGCAAATGGAATATTCAAGGAAAGACTGCGCGGCGTGGGTGTATTAAGTTATGATGATGCTATAAAATACGGGGCTTCAGGACCTGTTTTAAGAGCTTCAGGTGTTGATGAGGATGTACGCAAATCAAAGCCGTATTATGTTTATAATAAAATCAGCTTCCATATTCCATTGAAATCAGAAGGAGATTCATATGCAAGATATCAGGTCAGATATGAAGAGATGTTTCAGAGTATAAAAATCATAAGAGATGCATTGATGAATATGCCTGATGATGATGTTGTCGGTGCTCCAGTCAAGCTTATCAATCCACCTGCAAAGAATGATATTGTAATTGAAAGAAGGGAGCTGCCGAAAGGTGAAGGCCTTCTCTACATGGTTCCAGATAAGCAGAAGCCGTATAGAATTTCAATAAGAGCACCCGCATTTGCAAATCTTCAATTACTACCGATACTTGCAAAGGATGCAAAATATGCGGATTTATTCCCGATTCTTGGAAGCCTTGATTTGGTGATGGCTGAGATTGATAGGTGATAATGTGGCTAAGGTAGATTGTTGCTCTATAAATAATAATATAAGAGCAAGCACTGGCGACATAAGTGATGAAAAGAATAATACAAGCATTAAAAAAGAAATTAATAATATAGAATATAATAATACAAAATATAATAATACAGAATATTCAGAATATTATATTGAACTGCTCAGGAGTATAAAAGAAGAAAATAAGATAAAATTAGAGCTTACACATAGAAAGCAATCTATATTTGCTAATCCTAAAGTACAGAACGCATCTTTAGCACTTATAGGTTCTCTTTTTTCACTAGCCGGTGCAGCTATGGGAAGCTTTGCATTTGTTGATATCGGTATTTCATTTGTTGCGGGTGCAATAATAAAATCTGGTTTGGAAAAATATCATATTATTCATTGATTATCTTTATAAAAATATTTCTGAATACAAAAAGCTTCTTGATGCAAATGGAATATTCAAGAAAAGATGTGCTGCGTGAATATATTAAGTTATGATGATGCTATAAAATATGAAGCGTGCAGATGCTAAACAAATAAAAATATAAACCTTTATTATAAATTATATAACGATTGCATGTACGAGAAACTTAGTTTGGGCTCTTTATTTGCAATGCTGCGTTCCGCCTTAATCACCTTTACTAGAAATTTAGATGACCTAATAAAAGAGAACAAGAAGATAAGCATTGATGACATTAATGAACTTAGAAAGCATATTCAACAAAAGCTAGAAAATAACGAAGATATAGATGATAACAAGAAGCTTAGAGAGCTGCTTGAACTTTTTGCAACAGACAAAGCAGTTCTTAAGGTAATAAAGGAGGATATTAACTCTTGGATAAGCATGTTCGACGCAATAATAGCTAATTTATCAAGGAAGCAAAATCTTACAGATGAAGATAGAAAGGAGCTTAGTGAGCTTATAAAGATGACGACTCAGTTAACTGAATATATAAGAAAAGAAAAAGAAAATAAAGATTATGACCATAATGTCTGATTTAAGGAATCTAAGAATAGCTTATTTATTTAACTCTGCTTTCTTTCATTTCCATATCTTGCGAAAGGGGACTTCCCATAATTAGAGTTAAAAACACTCTTCCTTAAATTTTAAATAGATAAAAAGATAAGTTTAAATAATACAATATAAAAGTATATTTTAGGGATCTGTGGCGCAACTTGGATAGCGCGTTCGGCTTCGGACCGAATGGTTGCGGGTTCAAATTTGCTGAATTACTAAAAGCAATGAAAATCCCGCCAGATCCATAATAAGATATAAAAATTATAAAGTATATAGAAATTATAAAATAACTAGATTCTTTCGCAGAACTATTTTTTTATACTCTTTTTGATCGAAGCTTCAAATTCATCTCTTGTTATTTTAGTTGTAAGCTCGCCTGGTTTATATAATCTGTTTTCCATTAAAATATCAAAGCTCTGTCCGGTTTCAATATTAATAGCTATGTTCCTTGTTTCCGTTCCAAAGAGGTCTACCTCATTTAGATCTAGGTTATCATATAGAACCGCAACAATTTCTTTCCAAGCATGCCTTTCTATTGGTCCATTTTGAAAGCCAAAGATCCTTCCTTCAAAATTATCTCTTTTAAATTTTTTTATCATATTAAGATATTTGAAAAATAAAGGTTCATTTTCTTTGTTATTATTCACTCTATATACAATACCTGATCTTTTATCAAAGTTATATAATGAGATTGCAAAATCATATGTTAGATTTATAAATGCAACATATTTTGGACCTAATGGATCATAGTGGAATTGTTCAAGACTGTTTATATTAACATATATACAACCACTCTTATCAATTGTGCTTTTTGATACATGTGGTCTCTCTTTATAATTAATGAGGAGTCTTTGATTTTCAAATTCCCGGCTTGTCGCTTTTGTTAAGAGCAAAGAATTAAATCCCATTTGAACACTTTAATATTAATTTTTTATAATTTTTAGTATTTAATTTTTAGTATTTTATATATTTTATAATATCTTACATATAAATTATTATAAGTTTTATATTTATATAAATTTTTTACATTAATTTTTTTATATAACTCCTCTAAGTTTCTTTTATATTATCTTTTTTATATCCGATGTTATCAATATTAATATTATCAATATAATATTATCAATAAATAAATATTAACACTTTTAAATCTATTTAATAAAATATGTGAGGTATATTAAGAACAATAAAGCCCGTAATTCCGCTAAGATAGGCTAAATAAAAAGATATATAAAAATGAGTGTTTCAAATATATAGTAATAATATAATGCAGTTAGAGGATTTACTGCTTTCTGTGTGAATTAAATGCAAATAAAAATTCTTGAGAATAATGGAAATACACTAAAGTTTGTATTAGCTGATTCATCGAGAAATTATGCGAATGTGCTTAGAATATATGGCGCTTACAGAGTGCCAACATTTGCAATCGATAAAGTAACAGTATATGAAAATACGAGCTCGATGTTCGACGAGTTTATTGCACATAGGATAGGGCTTGTACCAATAGTAACACCTTCAAAAAGCAAGGAAAATGCAGAGATAATGTTCACACTTAATGCAACAGGTCCAAAAACAGTATATTCAAAAGATCTTGAATCAAGAGATGTCGAAGTCAAGGTTGCAAATGAAAAAATTCCAATAATGAAGCTAGCAGAGGGCCAGAGATTAAGGCTTGATGGAAAGGCTGTTATCGGAAGCGGAGTTAAGCATGCTAAATTCCAGCCAGGAATTGTATCATATGAAGAAAAAGACGGCTCTTTTATATTTTTTGTTGAATCTTTTGGCCAGATGCCACCAATAGAAATAATTAATAATGCTATTGATAAATTAAAAGAGGATATTTCAGAGCTCGATAAAGAGCTTAAAAAGCTTTAAATGCGGAGGTGGCAGAGCTTGGCCAAATGCGCAGGACTGAGGCTCCTGTGTCTTTAGTGACTGCGAGAGTTCAAATCTCTCCCTCCGCATATAAAAAGGTGTCAAAATGGTTGATATAGAAAAAGAAAACATTAAGGAATGGATAAGTGTTTTAAAAGAGGCAGCTAAGACTAGCAAGAATAAGAAACTGCTTAATGAGATTGTTGAAAATCTTGAGATTTCCGCACGTGAAAGAAAGGGTGTCAATCTCTACAAACTTAACAAGCATACAAATGAGAATGATAATGTTATAGTACCGAGAAAGGTTCTCTCAATTGGCAAGATGGACCATAAGATAAATATAGCCGCTTTAGAATATTCAGCAAGTGCTGAAAAAGCATTGAGGGAAAGCGGATGCAATATAATGGATATAAAGGAAATGATAAATAAGGATAGAATTCATTTAATAATTTAATAAAATTTAATAATAAATCTAAAATAAAATATAAAATAAATTTAATAAATATTGAGCGTATAAAATCATAACATATAAATATTATACAAACATATAATAAAACCAAAAAGTGCAAAAATAGAATAAATATAAAATAAATTAAATATAAATAATATAAAAATAAATAAAAAATAAAATAATGTTGATTAGGGATTTTCATGAAGGAGGAAAATTTTAATGAGTATGAAGTTTATGATGCTAAAGATAAGGTGCTAGGTAGATTATCGAGTATTGTGGCTAAGAAGCTGCTTGAAGGTAAGAAGATTGCAGTTGTAAATGCAGAGAAGATGATAATTACCGGGAATAGAAGTGTAATAATTGAAAAATACAAAACAAGGGTGAATTTAAGAGAGAGATCTAATCCAGAGCACTCTCCATACTGGCCGAGAAGGCCTGATTTATTTGTAAAAAGAATAATCAGGGGAATGCTACCATATCATAAAAAAACTACAGGCAAGGAAGCCTATAAAAGACTGCGTGTGTTTATGGGTGTTCCAGAAGCGCTTAAGAATGCTAAGATAATATCAATAGATGCAAAATCACCAAAAAATATTTATTCTGATTATATGTATGTATCAGAGCTTTCAGAACAGCTTGGTTATAAGCAATAAATATAGTGATAAATATGGCTGAAGATAATAGAAATGATAAAAATGATAATATAAAAGTTGATAATAAGAATGATGCGGATAAAATCACCAAAGAGAGTGCTAATGCACAAGCACAGAAGCCTAAGCAGCAGAGAAGGACTAAAAAAATAGCGGTTCAGAGCAAGTCTATTGTTGTAACAAGCAAAAGGAAGGAAGCCATAGCTAGAGCATATATAAAGAAGGGCACTGGAAAGATAACAATAAACAAGGTTAATGTTGATGCGCTGAAATCAAAAGTGCAGAAAGCTTTTATATTTGAGCCTATTGAAATATCAACAGCGGCGGCAAACTATGCAAAAAATATGGATATTAAAATAAATGTAAAAGGAGGGGGTATAAGCGCACAGATGCAGGCAGCTAGAAGCGCAGTGGCAAAGGGTATAATAAGCTTTTCAAATGACGAGTCATTGAAGAAGACATACCTTGATTATGATAGATCTTTTCTTGTTGATGATCCAAGAAGGGTAGAACCAAAGAAGTTCAAGGGTCCAAAAGCGCGTGCAAGATTCCAGACTTCATATAGATGATTTATTTTGATTTATTTTTTAATTTGTTTTTATGTTTTATAAGGAAAAAATAGAAAATAAAATAATAAAATAAAATAATTTATATTTAAAAATTTACATTTAAATTGTGTGATAAAATGTTAATGCCCGTAAGATGTTTCTCCTGTGGTGCTGTCGTTGCAGACAAATGGGAGGAGTTTGAAAAGAAGGTGAAAATCGAGAAGAAAGATCCAGAAGTGGCGCTTGATGAGCTCGGTGTTAAGAGGATCTGCTGCAGACGTATGTTTGTCGGCAATGTGGAACTCATCGATGATATTATACAATACGGAAGATAATTTTTCATAAATTTTAATATTATAAATAACATATGAATATAAAAGAATAAAGACTGCTATAAAAATATAATTAAGACTACTATAAATAATCTATAAATAATAATAGTAATTTAAATATTTGTATTATAAAAATATGTAGGGGCCGTCTGCTAGCTTGGTAGGCTTCCAGCTTGGGGTGCTGGCGACCCGAGTTAATAATGGGAATTCAAAAGGCACACCCTGAAAATCTCGGCGGCCCCATTTAAGGTGTATTTAATGAAAAATAATGAGCAAACAGAAGAAAAAGAAATGAATATTAAAAAAGATGAAAGCGGGGAAATAAAGGAAAGTGTAGAGGCAGATGTAAAGAGAGAAGAAGGCCTGGGCAGTCAGATCTCAAGCCTTTTAGAAGCGGGAGTTCAGATTGCAACAAAGACAAAGAGCCCGGGAATGAAGAGATTCATATACAAAGTAAGAGAAGACGGACTCTACCTTCTTGATGTTAAGACTATTAATTCAAGGATTAAAGTAGCGGCTTCAATGATAGCAAGATACAAGCCAAGTGATATTGTTGTTACAGCCTCAAGAATCTATGCAGTAGTTGCAGCTGAGAAATTTTCTGAAATCATAGGTGCGACATTTATAAAAGGAAGGGTAACACCAGGTATATTTACAAATCCAAACAAAACAGACTATATGGAGAAGAAGCTGATAATTATAAGCGATTCTAGGAATGAAAAGCAGGCGGTGAAAGAGGCGAGCATGGAGAATATACCGATCATAGCACTCTGCGATACAGACAACTCGACAAAATTCATTGATTTAATAATACCCGCAAACAACAGGGGTAGAAGATCATTAGCTTATATATACTACCTTCTTGCAAGAGAGGTTCTTAAACAGAGGGGAGAAATAAAAAGCTATGACGAGTTTAAGCATGATGTAAGCGAATTTGAAGCCCAGATCGAAGGTAAAGTAGCAGTACAGCAATAACTTTATTATATAAAATTTTATTTTTCTTATTTTCTATTCTTTTATTTTTCATTTTCTTATATTTTAATTTTATACCTTAACTTCTTTTTATATATTTGTCTTAAAATATAGGTATCTTTATTTTTTACTTTACTTCATTTTTGATTCAAGAAGAAGATTGAATTTCAATTTAGAATTTCATTATTTATTATTCTTATTTATTATCTAATCCCTCTGTACTTTCTATAAATTCAGATGCTTTCTTCAATACTTTTTCCTTGCTCTCATCACTCCCAAGAATCTCGAAAAGCTTTATCGCATCAATATCAGAATCATATTTCTGCTCCTTCAGCCTGTCTAAAAATAATTTTGCACCAAGCTCCTTGATCGGCATACCCTCGATGTTTCCGAGCTTGAGCTCCTCAAGCCTCTGCTCGCTTTCTATATTCTTGAATCTGCTCGTATCAAATTCGATTACAACAGAGCCTTTATATCTCTCCTTGTATTTATCAACAACACTCCTTATCGGCATATCCACCAAGCTAAAGCCTTTTGCAATACTGCCCTCTACTTTCACCTTTATTATTGCACCCTTGCTGTATTTTTGTATAATATTATCGAGAGCGTGCTCGCATTCCTTTTCAAATACCTCTGGCCTTGCATCAGCGAGCTTTATGTTCAAAACAACAAAATCTTTTGAATCGATTTCTATAAATTTATAAGAAGAATCTTTAGTAT
>Ga0080006_1145387_pt1 | contig 16636 bp, 12 predicted proteins | sample RS3BMetagenome_FD_69209 | JGI IMG/M metagenome (GOLD analysis project Ga0080006, IMG submission 69209) | Ferric oxide microbial mat and aquatic microbial communities from Rainbow Spring, Yellowstone National Park, USA - RS3B (SPADES... ... | reverse complement strand
CGGGCTCCCCGGGTCCCTTCTCGGAGAGGCGGGGGGGGGACTCGGCAGCGGAATCCCGGACGCCCAGTATGAAGCCGCGGGCGCGAAGATGGTCGCCGATGCCGCAACGATCTGGGCTCAGGCCGACCTGATCGTCAAGGTCAAGGAACCGCAGGCGTCCGAGTGGCCCTTGATGAGGGCCGGTCAGACCCTCTTCACCTACTTTCACTTCGCAGCCGACGAGAAACTGACCCGAGCCGTCATTGACAGCGGGATCACCGCGATCGCCTACGAGACCATTCGCGACGCCAAAGGGACCTTGCCCCTGCTGACGCCGATGAGCGAGGTCGCCGGCCGGATGAGCATCCAGGAAGGCGCCAAGTTCCTCGAGCGACCGCAGGAAGGTCGGGGGATCTTGCTCGCCGGTGTCCCCGGCGTGGCGCCGGCGGAGGTCGCCGTGCTCGGCGGCGGCGTGGTCGGGGCGAACGCCGCGAAGCTCGCCGCGGGCCTGGGCGCGAACGTCAAGATCCTCGACATCAACCTCGATCGGCTCCGCTACCTCGACGACATCATGCCGCCCAACGTCACGACGCTCTACTCCGACCGCCACACGATTTTCGACTCGGTGATCAACGCCGACCTCGTCGTCGGGGCCATCCTGATCACCGGAGCCCGGGCGCCCCGCCTGGTCCGTCGCGAGGATCTCTCAAAAATGAAGCCGGGCGCGGTGATCGTCGACGTCGCGATCGACCAGGGGGGATGCTTCGAGACCAGTCGACCCACCACCCACCGCGATCCGACCTATGTCGTCGATGGCGTGGTCCACTACTGCGTGACCAACATGCCGGGCGCGGTCGGCCGGACCAGCACCTACGCCCTCAACAATGTCACTCTCCCCTATGTCCTTCAGATCGCGAAGAATGGTTGGGAGGCGATGGCCCTGGCCTCGCCCGGGTTCGCCGAGGGGATCAACATCGACCGGGGTCGGGTGACCAACGAGGCCGTGGCCTCGACCTTTGGCCTGCCCCACGTCCGGTGGGATGCCACCCTGAACGGATCAGGCGGCCGGCCCTTGACCCTGGTCTGAATCGCTCCGTCTCTCTTCTTTTTCCCAGGACCCGAACCGACGCGGACAGGACCAAAGGGTCCCGCGTCACTTCTCCTCTCCCCTCGTAAGGATTCCGCCGATGTCCGAGCACGAGCATGACGAAGCGCATGACCACGAACACGACCACGACCACGACCACGACCACGCAGAAGAGAGCCTGGAACAGGCGCTCGAGCTCGACACCCAGAGCCAGATCTTCCTCGAGATGAGGCGACAGAACCTCGACCTCCTCAAGCTCTCGATCGAGGTGGCCGGCCTGAGCGGCCAGCACCCCCCGATCAAGTCGGGCGACCTCAAGAACGCGGTCAAGAATATCTGGGATCTCTATTCCGAGTTCTATTCCTGGATCGATCCCGAAGAGGCCGAGGGAGACGAGGAAGAGGAGGACTTCGAGGAGTGAGTCATCACCCCGAAGAGTCGTTCGAGACGGTCGTCTGGGTCGGAGATGCCTCCACGGGGCATCTCCGACTCATCGACCAGACCTTGCTCCCGGGTGAGTTCGTCCTGCTCGACTGCCGCGACGTTCCCACCACCTGGGAGGCGATCAAGAGCTTGCGGGTCCGGGGCGCTCCCGCGATCGGAATTGCCGCGGCGTTTGGCGCCGTGCTCGGTGGCCAGAGCGGACTCGATCAAGGCATCGGAAAAGTCCGATCGAGCTTGAAACAGGCGACCGACCATCTCCGGACCAGCCGGCCGACGGCCGTGAATCTGTTCTGGGCGCTCGACCGGATCGACCGCGTGGCCGAGTCCTTGACGTCGACCGACCCGGTCGAATTTCTCGGTCGAATCCTGGTCGAAGCCCAGGCCATCACCGACGAGGACAAGGCCATGTGCCGGTCCATCGGCCGGTTCGGCGCCCCCTTGATTGGGCCGGGGCAGGGGGTCCTGACCCACTGCAACGCGGGCGGCCTGGCCACGGCCGATTACGGCACGGCGCTCGCCGTGATCTTCGCGGCCCATGAGGCGGGGACTGATCTCCGGGTCTTCGCCGACGAGACCCGCCCCTTGCTCCAGGGGGCTCGACTGACCGCCTGGGAACTCCAGCGACGGGGGATTCTCGTCACCTTGATCTGCGACAACATGGCCGCCCAGGTCATGAAGGAGCGGAAGGTCGACCTCGTCGTCGTCGGGGCCGACCGGATCGCCGCCAACGGCGACGCCGCCAACAAGATCGGGACTTACGGCGTGGCCTTGCTCGCCAGGGCCCACGGCATCCCGTTCTATGTCGCCGCGCCGTCGAGCACATTCGACCTGGCCATCGACGATGGCGACGCCATCCCGATCGAGCAGCGCGACCCTCGCGAGATCACCCACGGCTTCGGCCGGGCGACCGCTCCCGAAGGAATCGACGTCTACAACCCGGCCTTCGACGTGACCCCGGCCGACCTGATCACTGGAATCATCACCGAGCGAGGGATCATCAGCCCGGTCAACGCCGAGACCGTGGCCGAGGTCCTGGGAATCCCCCGACGGGTTGTCAAGGATTATCGACTCGTCTAGAACAACTTCAACGTTGACCCATCCGATCGACCCATCGAGTTTCCATCATGCTTGCTCATAACGTCTTCTTCAGCCTGCACGACAAGTCGCCCGAATCCAAGGCCAGGCTGATCAATGCCTGCAAGACCCACCTGACCGGCCACGCGGGCGTTCTCTTCTTCGCCTGCGGCGAACTCGCCGAAGGGTTCGACCGGCCCGTCAACGACCGCGACTTCGACGTCGCTCTTCACATCGTCTTCCCCGACAAGGCCCACCACGACCTTTACCAGGATGCCCCCAGACACGTCAAATTCGTCGAGGAAAACAAGGCGAGCTGGGCCAAGGTCCGGGTTTTTGATTCGGTCGTGGATTGAAGTCCGACAAGTCGAGGTCTCCGATCGGAGGCCTCGACCCGACCGGACCCGAGGACAGTCCCATCAAGCCGATATATGCCAATGTGGAAATATGTAGCCCAGCTCGATTAATTTTTCAATGATCGCGTCGACGCAGGCTTCGACCGGGATCTTGCTCGTGTCGAGGGTGACTTCGGGGTTGAGCGGGGGCTCATAGGGGTCATCGACCCCGGTGAAGCCCATGCCTTTCCCCTCGGCCACGGCGTCACGGGCCCTGGCGTAGAGCCCCTTGACGTCGCGCGACTCGCAGACCTCGATCGGGGTGTCGCAGAAAACCTCGACGAAATTCCCCTTCGACGCCTTCCGGGCGTTGTCGCGGGGGGCTCGATAGGGACTGATGACCGAGCAGAGGGTCGTCCCGCCGTGCTGGGCCACCAGACCGGCGACGTAGCCGACCCGGTTGATGTTGATTTCGCGGTCTTCCTTGCTGAAGCTGAGCCCCTTGGAGAGGTGCGTCCGGATCTCGTCGCCGTCGAGTGACGAGACGTTCCGGCCATACTCGGCCAGGCGTTCGACAAGGGCGTGGGCGACAGTGCTCTTGCCCGAGCCGGAGAGCCCGGTGAACCAGATCGTCAGCCCCTGACGGAATCGGGGCGGGTTGGCCTCGTTGAGGATCGTGGCGACGGCGGGCCGGCTGAACCACTCGGGCAGGGGGATTCCCTTCGCCAGGTAGTCGTCGCGGACCTGCGTCTCGGAGAGATCGGCAATCTGCGACCCCTGGGGCACTTGATCGACCGGGCAATAGGTGTTGGTCTCCGCCAGATATACCATCGGCTGCGGGACGACCATCCCCATACCGATCTCGCCTTTATGCTGGGCCATCGCTTCCTGGGCCGCGTCCAGAGCGTAAAGAGGTCTCCCTTCGTTGTCGATGTCATCACCGGCGTGGTCGCTGCTGACGATTAAGTGAGTGCAGCCATAATTCCGGCGGATGATCGCGTGGAGCAGGGCCTCGCGAGGCCCGGCCATCCGCAGGGCCAGCGGCAGGAGGCTGAGGACGACCGAGCCGGGCTCGTAATAGTTGTCGACCAGAGCCCGGTAGCATCGGACCCGGGTGTAGTGGTCAACGTCGCCGGGTCTGGTCACGCCGACGACCGGATGGATCAGGAGGCCGCCGCCGATCTGCCGCGCCGCTCGTTTGGTCATCTCCTCGACGGCCCGGTGGATTGGGTCCCGCGTCTGGAAGGCGACCACCTTCGACCAGCCCAGCTTCTGGAAGCGTTCGCGAAGTTCCTTCGGCGTCTGGCGCAGCTCGACGAAGTCATAATGCGGCGGAACCCGGATCACTTCGAGCTTCCCGCTCGCGTAGTGGTCGGGTTGAAGGTGGAGATAGGCCACGGTCGGATGCTTCGGGTCGGTCGTGCCGTAGGCTCGCCGGGCCTCAGCCTCCTCGTCGAACAGATAAATTTCCTCGAGATGGAGAAAGGCCAGGAGGTTGCCGTAAACGTCGCGGAGGGCCAGGGTCTTGCCGACCTCGACGCCGGCACCGGGCTTGACCGGCAGAGTGACGGGCAGGGGCCAGAGCGTGCCGTCGGCCAGCCGACTCTCGGCGACCACGCGATCATAATCGGCCTTCCCCATGAACCCCTTGAGCGGGGAGAAACCACCGACGGCGAGCAATTCGAGGTCGCAAAGCCCCCGCTCGTCGAGCGTCAAGCTGACGTGGTCCTTGGCCCTGGCCTTCATCTCGGCGGCCCGGTCGTCGGCGACCACCAGATCCACCAGAGAGCCGCCATAAGGGGGATTCAAACCAGACTCGGCCGGGGAAGTCGTCGCGGAAATGATTCGCTCTCCTCTCGTCAGCGGTTGGATGGGCATCTTCAGTCAGTTTTGTCAGTCGGTCAGGTCTCTGATCGAGCGTCCTCCAAAAGGTCGGGAAGGCGAGACGCTCGATGATGGGTTTCTACCAACGTGTTCGAGATCCGGAAACAGCCCAAGATCCGGTTTTGAAAAAACAAAGCCACCGAAAAAACAAACCCACGGGGGTCTCGGTGGTCTGGGGGAATCTGGTCGGGGAGAAAATGGGAGATCGGACCGAAAGTGCGACCGAATTTCTTTGAATTAGCCTGAAAGAACGCAGCCACGGGAAAAACAAACCCACGGCGGTTTGGGGGTTTTGAAAGAGATGCATCGGACAGGGTGAAAAAAAGGATGTCCAAAGGATCATGGCTCTTGAAACGGAAAAGGTCGATGAAGATGCCGGGTCCTGTTTATGTTCGTTAAAAAGGGAGGGTGCCGAACCTGCTTTTTTTCCGAAGGTTCGAGGAATGGCTCAGATGATCCATTCGTGGGGCGCGGTCCTCTGACAGAGTTCTTCGATCGAGGTCTGGTCGAGGACGGCCTGCTCAGCGGCCCGGATGTGAGCCCAGACGGCGGCGAGGACCTTCGCGGCCGGTTCGTTGGATTCGCGAGGGGGTTCTCCCGGACCGTCGATGGCGGAGAGGACCTCGCCCAGCGAGATCCGGCTCGCCGGCCGGGCCAGTCGATAACCGCCGGCCGCCCCCCGGGTGCTATGGACCAGGCCCGCCCCCTTGAGCTGGAGCAGGATCTGCACCAGGTACCGCTCGGGGATGCCGTTGGATTCGGCGATCTCGCGAATCCGGACCGGCGCATCGTCCGATCTCGGTCGGGCCAGGGCGAGGATCGCCAGGCAGGCATACTCGGCCTTCGCGGAGATCTTCATGACGCCGGGAGACCCCTCAGTCCGAAAACAGCCTTCCCATCAATCCACCGATCGAATCTTTACCAAGATTATCGGTTTGATGTCGCTTCAACAATGGGAGACTGGATGGACAACCGAGACAAAGTCGGACCGGCATGGGCCCAGGTTCCACCGATTCCGCTCCGCGCTGGCGACCGGCCGACCCTCGGGCTAAGATCTCCTTTGCGAGACTTTCCCAATCTTCCCGACTTGGTCAATCCCAGGAGGATCCTTCGAGCCCTTGGCTTGAGGGAGAACAGTCCTTCTTGAATTCTTCGAGGACGTTGCCCGATGACCCAGAGTGCCTCCGGCGATCTGATCGATGGCGAGTTCAGCGCCGACCCGGGCCGATCGAATACCTGGCGGTGGTACATCTGCGTTCTCTTGCTTCTGGCAACGGTCGTCAATTACATGGATCGGCTGACGGTCAACACGCTGGCCCGCGAGATTCAGAACGAGTTCCGGCTCAATGACGAGCAATACGGCGATACCGAGTTCGGTTTCGGGATGGCCTTTGCCGCCGGGAGTCTCCTGTTCGGCTGGCTGGTGGATCGGATCGGTGTTTACTGGCTCTATCCGGTGGTGCTGGTCGGCTGGTCGGCGATGGGTTTTATGACCGGTTTGAGCCACTCGTATCAGGAACTGTACTGGTTGCGGGTGATGCTCGGCTTGTTCGAGGCCGGGCATTTTCCTTGCGGTCTGAAGACGATCCAGTTGCTCCTGGCGCCCCGGGACCGGGCGCTCGGCAATAGCCTGCTCCAGAGCGGCACGGCGCTGGGGGCGGTCATCGCGCCTCAGGTGATCAAGCTCCTGATGACGAGCGATGACTCGTCCTGGCGGAGGCCGTTCCTGGTCGTCGGGGCGGGCGGGATGGCCTGGATTGTCTTCTGGTTCCTGTCGATTCGCCCTCGCGACTTGCGACAGGCGGCCTTGTCCAAGGAGCGGGTCGCCGAGCAGACCGCCGGGGGGGATGGGGGGATCTGGTCGTACGTCTTTTCGAGGCGCTATCTCGCCCTGGCGATCATGGTCATCTGCATCAACCTGAACTGGCATCTCTTCCGGGTCTGGCTCCCCAAGTTTCTCCGCGAGGCCCGGGGCTACGACCGGAACGACATGCTCAACTTCACGACCTTCTATTACGTGGCGGCCGACCTCGGCGCGATCAGTGCGGGGGCTCTCACGGGCTGGCTGGCGAGGAAGGGGATGTCGGTCTTCTCGTCGCGAATGTGGGTCTTCGCCGCCTGTTGCTTGCTGACCACCCTGACCACGGCGGCGGCCTTCTTGCCCAGGGGGCCGCTCTTACTGGGGGCCTTGCTAGTCGTCGCGTTTGGCGGGCTGGGGTCGTATGCAGCTTATTATTCCTTGACCCAGGATCTCTCGATGAAACATCAGGGGAAGATCAGCGGGTCATTGTCGACGATCACCTGGATCACGACCGCGATCTTCCACCCTTATTTCGGCAAGTTCCTCGACGGTCAGGCCATCCAGACGCACGGGACGGGTCGCTATGACTTGGTCATCGGCGCCATGGGCTGGCTGCCTCTCATCTCGCTGTTCGTCGTGCTCTTGCTCTGGGATCGGCATCGAAGCCGGGAGGATGTTGGATGAACCGCTTGATCACCGCCGTCGCGCTCTGGGCTATGATCCTCGCCCCGGCGACCCGGGCCGACGACTTTCCCAAGGCCATCGATACCGAGACCGACAAGACGCCCGTCATGCCCGCCGACCAGGCCGCCGCCGGGTTCAAGGTTCCGAGCGGGTTCAAGGTCACGGTTTTTGCATCCGAGCCCGACGTTCGCAACCCGATCGCCATGACCTGGGACACGAAGGGGCGGCTCTGGATCGCCGAGAATTACACGTATGCCGAGCGATCCGCCCGGTTCGACCTCCGCCATCGCGACCGCGTCCTGATCTTCGAGGACAAGGACAACGACGGCGTCCACGACGGTCGGAAGGTCTTTACTGATGACGTCCAGATGCTGACCAGCGTCGAGGTTGGCCTCGGCGGGGTCTGGTTGATGTGCCCGCCTCAGTTGCTCTTCATCCCCGACAAGAACGGCGACGACAAGCCCGACGCTGCGCCCGTCGTCGTGCTCGATGGCTTCACCGTTCCGGCCGAGAACTATCACAATTTCGCCAACGGCCTGAGATGGGGTCCCGACGGCTGGCTTTACGGCCAATGCGGGGCATCAAGCCCGGGTCTGATCGGCGAGCCCGGCACTCCCAACGACGATCGGATTCCGATCAACGGCGGGATGTGGCGGTTCCACCCCAGAACCAAGCGGTTCGAAGCCCTCAACCACGGGACGACCAACCCCTGGGGTCACGACTGGGACGCCAACGGCGAACTTTTCTTCATCAACACGGTCAACGGCCACCTCTGGCACTCGATCCCCGGCGCCCACTTCGTCCGGCCTCACACGATCGACCCCAACCCCCGGGTTTACGCCACGATCGACCAACACGCCGACCACTTCCACTGGGACACCACCAAGGACTGGTCCGACTCGCGCAAGCCGACCCCCGAGCACGACCGTCGAGGCGGCGGCCACGCCCATAGCGGGATGATGATCTATCAAGGAGACCAGTGGCCGAAGGAAGATCAAGGCAAGCTGTTCACCCTGAACTTTCACGGTCGAAGGACCAACGTCGAACGGCTCGACCGCGAAGGCAGCGGCTTTGTCGGCAAGCACGAGCCGGATCGGTTCTTCGCGTCGGATGTCCGGTTCCGGGGGATCGACCTCAGCACCGGCCCCGATGGCGGCGTCTTCGTGCTCGACTGGAACGACTCGGGGGAGTGCCACGAGAATACGGGGGTGCATCGGAACTCGGGGCGAATCTACAAGTTCACCCACGGCGATCCGGTCAAGCCGAAGTTCAGCGACCTGACCAAGGTCGACCTGCCCGCGCTTTTCAAGCTCCACTTCGAGAAGAACCGGTGGTATGCCCGGATGGCCCGTCGAGAGCTGCTCGACCGCGCCCATCGCGGCGAGGACGTCGGCGGAGCGGTTCGGATCCTCCAGTTCACCCTGGGTCAACCGGGTGATTACCTGGAATCCTTGCCGGTCCTCTGGACCCTCTCGGCCCTGGAACGGGCCGCTCCCGAGTACGTACGAGGCTTGCTCCTCTCCAGGCATGAGGCGATCCGGACCTGGGCCATCCGGCTCCTGACCGACTCCCTGCCGCTCGACACCGTGGCCAGTCGTCGGCCCCGGGGCGAACTTGCGCTCCCTGCCGCGTACCTGGCCGAGTTCACCCGGATGGCCAAAGAAGATCCGTCGGGGCTGGTCCGCTTGACGCTGGCTTCGACCCTCCAGCGGATCCCGGTGGCCCAGCGACCCATGCTCGCCGCCCCCTTGCTGGCCCGGAAGGAAGACGCGAACGACCACAATATTCCGCTGATGGTCTGGTACGGCCTGATCCCGGTGGGCGACTCCGACCCTTCCGGACTCGCCCGGCTGGCCGCCGATTGCGCCTTGCCGACGACTCGCCGATTCATCGCCCGACGACTGGCCGAGGACCTCGACAAGAAATCGGCGCCGGTCGAGCTGGTCCTGGCGAGCGTCGAGAAATCGAAAGATTCGGCCTTTCAGCTCGACATCCTCCAGGGGATTTCCGAGGGGCTCCGAGGCTGGCGGAAGGCTCCCCGGCCCTCGGGATGGGAGGCGCTGGCCTCGACGCTCAATGCTTCGGGCAATGACGCGATCAAGACGACGGTTCGCGACCTCGGCGTTCTCTTCGGCGACGGCCGGGCACTCGACGACATCCGACGGATGGCCCTGGACGATAAGGCCGACCTGGAAACCCGACGGGCCGCCTTGAAAAGTTTGATCAACGACCGGCCGGGCGACCTTCGATCGATCTGCGAGCGATTGCTCAAGGTCCGGTTCCTCAACGCCACGGCGGTCCGGGGGCTGGCGCTCTTCGATGACCCGGCGATCGGGGTTTCGTTGGTCAAAAATTATCGGTCCTTCCACCCGACCGAGCGGCCGGCGGTGATCGACACGCTGGCCTCTCGGGTCTCGTTCGCGAGGGCCCTGGTCGACCAGATGGCCTCGGGGGCGATCCCTCGATCGGACGTCACGGCGTTTCAGGCCCGGCAGATCCGGAGCCTCGGGGATTCGGAGCTGACCCGCAAGCTCTCGGAAACCTGGGGCGAGCTGCGCGACTCGACCGCCGACAAGAAGCAGGCGATCGCCAGCCTCAAGGCCCGGCTGACTCCCGAGGTGCTGGCCAAGGCCGATCCGGGGCATGGTCGGAGCGTCTTCAACAAGCTCTGTCTGTCGTGCCACGCGCTTTATGGCAACGGCGGGGCGATCGGTCCTGACCTGACCGGGTCGGGTCGGGATAATATCGATTACCTGCTCGAAAACATCCTCGATCCGAGCGCCGTGGTGAACGCCGACTTCAAGATGGCGGTCGTGGCTATGAAGGATGCCCGGGTTCTCAACGGCCTGATCCGGTCGCCGACCGACCGGACGATCACTCTTCAATCGCAGAACGAGGCGGTGGTCCTGTCTCGGTCGGAGATCGAGGAAATCAAGCCCTCGACGCTCTCCTTGATGCCCGAAGGCCAGCTTGACCCGCTCCCGCCCGACGAGGTTCGCGACCTCTTCGCCTACCTGATGCGGAAGACGCAGGTGCCGCTTCCCGAAGGCGGCAAATGAGCCTCAGCCCAGGGTGGTCGCCGGCTCGGGCCAGGCGGCGATCACCGCTTCGTCCACGCCGGGATAATAGTCGATGAACATCCCGAGCTTGACCTGTTCGAGGATCAGGGCGACCCGGGGGTTGGCCAGGCAGACACGGAGAGCCCCGCCCGACCGGTCGAGCCGGAGCTGATGGGCGACGAGAACCCCGATCGCCTGGCCCGAAAGATGGTTGACGTGCGTCAGGTTCACCACGACTCTTCGAGAAAGTCCCGAGGCCGCCAGGCCGAGCAAGCCGTTGCGGAAGGCGTCCACGGCCTCGGGTTCGTCCAGCTCGGGGATCAAGGGGGTGACGACCAGGGTTCCTTCGACGATTTCATGCTTGAGGCAGTTCTCGGTGTCGAGGTCTTCGAGGTGGAACTCCTCGGTGGAACCCGTCGGATCGTCGTCGCGATTCCAGGCTTCGACAGGGCTGCCCTCGAACCGGGCGAAGGATTCTCCGACCGAGAGGGCGAAGGTCAGGGGACCGACCTGGATCTGGTCGCCGTCGGCGATCTCGACCTCGCGGTTGCGGACGGGCCGACCGTTGAGGCTGCTGCCGTTGGTGCTGGCCAAGTCGCGGAGGAAGAACCGGCGACCTCGACGCTCGATCGAGGCGTGCGACCGGCTGACCAGGGGTGAGCCGACCCGGAGGTGAGAGCCGGGACCTCGGCCGATCATGAATTTGGTCGCCTTGATCGGGACGGATCGTCCCATCGACGGACCATCCTGGACGATGAGTCGGACTCCGATCATCACTGGGTCCTCGACGTTCCGTCCCGTGGAACCGGGATTCAGGGAAACTTGGCGGGTGGGTCGAGCCTGCTCGGCACGCATCAGGGCCTCAAGAATGGAGACGGGCAAGGGGCGAAGGTCGGGTAGGTCGGGCCAGAGGGCGGCGACGGCGGTCGTGGTATCGGGATAGACGGAGACGCACGGATGAAGGCCGGTCATGGCGAAGATTGCCGAGATTTCTGGTCGAAGCCCCGAAAACTTGACCGCTCCGCCCGGAGTTTCGAGGCAGGACAGGACCGCGTTGTTGATCGTCCGGGCCGCCCAGCTCGAAAGCCGCTCGACGGCGAAGAAGTCGAGAACGATCCGCAGGTGCCCTGCCTCGACCAGGGCCTTGAGGTCGCCGACGAGCTCGTCGAGGTCTTCTTCCTTGATCAGGGCCTGATCGGTCAGTGAGACGACGGCGATCCCCTTGCGACGCGCCAGCCGGAACCGGGCCCAGGCCCCGGGCGTCGCCGGTGCGGCGGCGGTGCTCGCCTTGACGGAGAGGGTCGGCTCGGGTCGCTTGGCGAGGTTGAACTCGGCGATCGAGTCGCGCCAGTCGGCTTCGATCGCCGGCCGGGTCTTGTCGGCCAGGGTGCTGACAACCCATTCTTCGATCCGGCCAATCGAGGCGTCGTCGAGAATTCGCGAGGCTCTCGCCCGGAGTCCCCGGCGGTCTCTGATCCGGTCTTGGCTCGCGATGGGCTGGGACATGGGCCGGAACTCCTCGACATCGTCCAGTAAAAAAAGGGGTGAGCCACGACCATCGACGCCCGGCCTGGCCGGATCGAGGACGCGAAGCTCCGACGAACCGGGGCATTCAAACCTCGGTTCCCTTTGGCGAGTGGCCCTATCCCATCGCGTGACCATCGAATTTCGGCGGCACGGCCAGGGTGCTCGATCGATCGACCGGGTGGGAGCCCGACCGTCGGCCTTTGATTCGAGATCCTCCCGCTGATCGGGAGGCTGGGGGAGTTACCGACGACGTTCCTTGGATTCCAAGAGGAGGGAATCGGGAGGGAGGGCCAACCCTTCGAGGAAGCGTTTGTGTCGTGATTTCACAGACCCGACATTCGAGTAGGCGAGGCTTTTCCCCGTTCCGTCCCGAAAAAATCCCGAACAATCGGGTCGCTCGAGATTCTCTCGGGATTCGACGAACGGTCGACCCGGCTTCAGTCGCCTGGTAATTTGACGGTGCGTCTTTTTGGCTTCCGACTTCCGGAGATCGCGATGAGATCGTTCTTGCCTGGTCTGGCCGCGCTGGTGTCTCTTTCGCTCTCGACTCCAAGCTTTGGGCAGTCGAAGCCGGAACTTCCGGATCACTTCGAGGTCGAGGCTGTCGATGCCTATGTCGGTCAGATGGTCAAGCTGAAAGGGCTGACCGGACTGGGCCTGGCCGTCGTCCAGGATGGTCGGATCGTCCTGGCGAAGGGGTATGGCAAGCGATCGCTCCAGACCGGCGCCCCGGTCGAGCCCGAAACCTCGTTCGCCGCCGGAAGCGTGACCAAGCAATTCGCCTGTGCCTGCATCCTCCTGCTTCGAGAGGACGGCAAGCTTTCGATTGACGACAAGGTCTCAAAATATTTTCCGGATCTGACCTCGGCGGCCGAGGTCAGCCTCTATCAGTTGATGACGCACACGTCGGGCTATCCCGACTACTACCCGCTCGACTTCGTCGACCGACGGCTCACCAGGCCGATCGCGGTGGATACCTTGATCCGCCAGTACGCCGGGGGCAAGCTCGACTTCCCTCCGGGCGCACGGTGGTCGTACAGCAACACCGGTTACATGATCCTCGGCCGGGTCGTCGAGAAGGTCAGCGGCCTGCCTTTCGGCGAATTTCTCCGCAAGCGCATCTTCGAGCCTGCCGGGATGGGCCATGCGAGCCTCGATCCGACCGACTCGAATCCCGACCGGGCCTCGGGCTATCTGCCGTTCGCGCTCGGAGCGCCCGAACCCGCCGTGCCTGAGTCGACCGGCTGGCTCTACGCCGCCGGGGGATTATGGGCGTCGGCATCGGACATCGCCCGGTGGGACCTCGCCTTGATGGCAGGCCGGATTCTCAAGCCCGAGAGTCTGCTGATCATGACCAGCCCGGTCACCCTGAACGATGGTCGGCTCAAGGATTACGGTTGCGGGCTGAATGTCTCTCGCGCCAGCGGCGTGAAGGTTCTCTCGCATGGCGGGGCGGTCAGCGGCTTCCGAGCCACCAACATCCTGATCCCCTCGGCCCGGTCGGCCGTCGTCGTTCTGATCAACGACGAACAATCCGACCCCGGGATTGCTCAGTCTCTCGCCGGCCTGCTCAACCGACTTCCAGCCACGGTCGACCTGCCGGTCATCGCGGGACCGCCCGCGAAACAGGTCGCGCTCGAATTCCTGCACCAGATGCAGAGCGGAGAACTCGACCGCTCGAAGCTGGGCGACGAGTTCTCTGCCTATCTGACCGTCGAGCGAATCAAAGCGGCTGCCCCTCGGCTCAAGGCTCTGGGTGAGCCCGACCGGGTCGATGTCTTGAGCGTCAGCGAGCGAGGCGGCCTGGAGGTGGCCTCGATCCGGATGACCTTCGCTTCGGGGGTGATCAAGGGACTGCTTTATCGGTCGACGGACGGCAAGATCCAGCAACTTCTCTTTGATAAGGGCTGAGGACCTTGCCGACCGTCGGCATCGGTCATTCCCCGAGGGTCTTGATCTCGATGTCCTTGAAGCGAATCTCCATCGGCGGGCCGGCGTGAAGCTGAAGGGCGATGATCCCGCTCTTCTCGAACTTCGGATCGGTCCGGTCGATGACCGTGGTGCCGTTGATCTTGATCACGACGTGCTGTCCCTGCGCCATGATCTCGAAATCGTTCCAGTCGCCTTTCTTGACCAGGGCTTCGGCCTTGTCCTTGGGATACTGTTCGAGGATGCCCCGGCGACGCTCCTCGTAAAGCAGGCCCCAGTAGCCGTTGGCGATGTCGGCCTGCGGACCGGCCACGGCACCATCAGCGGCCCGGGCGCTCCGGAACTGGATGCCGGAGTTGCCGTTCTTGTACTTCACCTTCGCCTTGAGGATGAAGTCGCCATACGGCTTGTCGGTGACGAGAAACTCATTCTTCTTGAGTTCCTTCTCCTTCGATCGGCCGACGATCTCGCCGTCCTCGACCGCGAAAAGTCCCTTGTTGTCGGGAGTGACCCAACCTGAGAGATCCTTGCCGTTGAAGAGGGGCTTGAAGTCTTTGTGCTGGGTGGCGGGAGCCTGCGCGAGCAGGACGGCAAGGACGATCGCGAACGAATTCATGAGGCGTTCTCCGGTTTGGTCGGGATGGCTGGCGGGTTCTGAAGACCCAGTTGCCGATTGTGCGCGAGCCTGGAAACCGGGTCAACCGGCCGGTCGACTGGTCAAACCTCGACAGGTCGGGTTAGAATCGGCCGGACCGACCCCGGCGATGGCGATCGGGAAGGACGCCCGGCTCGAAAAAGAACACCGAAGGCCCACCATGTCGTTTCAGGATGATCTCCGACGGTACGGCCCGGATGCCGACAACCCCGCGTCCTCCGTCGGTCTGGCCGAGGCCCTCGACTACTGCGCCCGGCTCACGGCCCGCCATTATGAAAACTTCAGCGTCGTTACCTGGCTGACCCCTCGACCGCTCCGACCGGCCTTCCGGAGCATCTACGCCTTCTGTCGGTGGTCCGACGACCTGGGCGACGAGGTCGGCGATCCCGCGCGATCGAAGCAGCTTCTGGCCTGGTGGCGGGGCGAGCTCCGGGCGATGTACCAGGGTCAGACCCGCCATCCCGTCATGATCGCCCTGGCGCCCACCGTCGAGGAATTCTCGATCCCGATCGAGCCCTTTGAAGCCCTGATCTCGGCCTTCGAGCAAGATCAGGTCGTCACCGAATACGAAACTTACGGCCAGTTGCTCGACTATTGCTCGCGGTCGGCCAACCCGGTCGGCCACCTGGTCCTTTACCTGGCTCGATGCTTCGACGAAGCGAACGCTCGGCTCTCGGATCAGACCTGCACCGGGCTCCAGCTCGCGAACTTCTGGCAGGACGTGGCGCGAGACCTCGCCATCGGCCGGATCTATCTGCCCGCCGAGGATCGCCGCGCTTTTGGGTATTCCGAGGAGGACCTCCGAAAACTCCGGTTCACCCCCGAGTTCGCCGAACTGCTCCGGTTCGAGGTCGACCGCGCCCGGAGCCTGCTCCTGCTCGGTCGTCCCTTGATCGGGCGGATGCCTCGCGCGCTGGCGGTCGATGTCGATCTTTTCAACCGGGGCGGCCTGGCGATTCTCGACCGGATCGAGGCGAGCGGTTTCGATGTTCTGACCCGTCGGCCGGAAGTCGGCAAGCTGGCCAAGCTGGGATTGCTGGCCCGGGCGATGATCGGCCTTCCTTCCTTGACGATCAGTCCTGCCCTGGCGGGGAGGGTCTCGTGAACGATCTCCGGGCCAGCTATGACTTCTGCGTCGGGGTCTCGAAGCGCGAGGCCAAAAACTTTTATTACAGCTTTCTCGTCCTGCCGGGCGACCGTCGCCGGTCGATGTGTGCCCTCTACGCCTTCTTGCGGCGGACGGATGACCTGGCCGACGCTCCGGGGTCGGCGGATTTGAAGATCCCGGTCCTCCGGGACTGGCGGTCCGGGCTGGATGAGGCTCTGGAAGGGCGGGCCGACGCCTGGCCGGGCTGGCTCGCGCTGGCCGACGTGGTCCACAAGCATGGAATCCCGCCCGGCTATCTCCATGATGTGATCGAAGGCGTCGAGATGGACCTGAACCCCCGGCCGTTCGCGACCTTCGAGGATCTCTCGCTCTATTGCTACCGGGTCGCCTCGGCGGTTGGCCTCAGTTGCCTGCATATCTGGGGCTATCAGTCCGATCAAGGCAAGGCGGAGGCGCTCGCCGATGCGTGCGGGATCGCGCTCCAGTTGACCAACATCATCCGGGACGTCCGCGAGGACGCGCTTCAAGGACGGGTCTATCTGCCTCAGGAGGATCTCCGGCGATTCGGGGTCGACCCGGCCGAACTTGCTGCCTCTCGACCGACCGGGAGGGTCCGGGCCTTGCTCGAATATCAGGCGATCCGGGCTGTCGATTATTATCGGAGGGCCGAGCCGCTGGTGAGCCGGGTTGACCCTCTGGGCCGACCGGTCCTGGTGGCGATGGTGGGGATCTACCGGACGCTCCTCGATGAGATCGTCCGCCGAGACTATGACGTCTTCTCCGGTCGGGTCTCGCTTTCGAGCGGGCTGAAGCTGGCGATCACCGCCCGGTCGCTACTCGCGAGGTTCGCGACCTACCCGAGGTCGTCGGAGTCGGACCCGGTTTCGGTCCTTCAGAGTTCGACCCGGCACGGATGAACCAAGAGCATGAAGGAACATCGAGAGCCCCACATCGCGATCATCGGCGGCGGACTCGCGGGTCTGGCGGTGGCGGCGTCACTGGTCGGCCGGGGGCTCCGGATTTCCTTGTTCGAGAGTCGTCCACGACTCGGCGGTCGGGCCAGCTCATTT
>Ga0080006_1202974_pt1 | contig 16647 bp, 20 predicted proteins | sample RS3BMetagenome_FD_69209 | JGI IMG/M metagenome (GOLD analysis project Ga0080006, IMG submission 69209) | Ferric oxide microbial mat and aquatic microbial communities from Rainbow Spring, Yellowstone National Park, USA - RS3B (SPADES... ... | reverse complement strand
CCGTCGCGAGGCGTCCTTCTTCTTGGCCGGTGTGGCGGCTGACTTCGAGGGCGATGATTCCTGGGCCGCCAGCGGCCATCCGCCCATCGAGATGACGGCGGCCACACCCAGGGCCACGGCGCCGATTCGCTTTCGGGTCGTCATCGATCCCAGCCTTTCCGAGATTGCTTGAACATTCATGAAGGAGGTCGAAGCCATGGCATCAAAATAACATACTCTCCAAGCGAGATCACAGGGAATGGTTCGCAAAAAACGCACGAAATTGACTTTTGATGTCGATCGACCTTCGCGTGTTGCGGAAAATCTACGCGATCCGGAGAATCCGGCAGGTCTCTTCGTAGCAACTCTCCAGGTCGAGCGGCACCGCGATCTGGCCGGCAATCCAGAGCGGCAGTATCGGCAGTGGCTGGCCGATGGCCAGTGGCTGCGTCCAGTTTTCGAAGATTCCCGATTCGCCTCGCTTCGACCAGCGATTGACGACCGCATAGAGAGGAGGCCATCCGTCGACCGGCGGCTCAGCTTGGCCGATGAACTCCATCAACTCGCGTTGAAGGTTTGCCGAGCGGGTCGTCACCAGGTCCAGGATCGCCACACAGACCCCATTCCGAAGCAACGCGGCACACTTGGCGACGAAGGCCCGACGATTTTCGGGTCGATCCTTGTTGGACGGGCTGACGATTTCAACGGCTGCGACCAGCTGCCGGCCCCGCCGGAGGTCGTAGACCCGAACTTCATATTCGTCCTGATCGGGCAGGTCGGTCGTGATCGCCAGCGTTGGGGCTGGGGGGGCCCAGACGGCTGTTGCCAGACCGCCGCCTTCTTCCCGCTGGCCCGAAGTGGGATCGTTCGAATCATCCCACTCGTAGGTGGCCACGTCGATTTCGATCGATGAGCCCAGGTGGATATGAGGGGCGGCGACATAGTGGCCGGGTAATTGCTTCGACAATGCGAGCACAATCATGGATGGCCATTGCCCATGGAACCCATCCCATGAAGTCCGATCGTCGAGCGGCGGTCGAAAATGGTCGCGAAGCGGCATGACCAGGCCCTCCTTGCCCCCGAGTTTACTCGGAAGATTCGGGCAAGGGCAGGTCAAGGACCGCTCGGGCGACCTCCGCGACCTTACCGACGGCGGCTTCGAGCATCAACCGGCCACGATTAGCGTCGGCAAGCTCAGGATAGCCGACGACTCCGTGGTCGGTCCGTCGGGCGAAGTCCCTCGGCCAGGAAAGTCCCCGAAGATTGGCCGGAGTGTCGTCGGGATCATCCTTGATCCGGTCGAGCCGGACGAGGTCGGGTCGGAGGTGGAGGACCATCGACGTCTCGATCTCGCAGGCGTGCCCCATCTCCTTGCGAAGCCCCCGACAGAGCCCGGCCAGTTCCTCGGCGGCGAGGTCCCAGTAAGCGGCCCCCGTGAGGATCGCCCGGGAATAATCCACGTCGAGCCTCCGGAGCGCCACCCTCAGAGGGTCGATGTTGCCGCCGTGGCCGTTGAGGATCATGAACCGTTGAAAGCCGTCGCGGAGCAGGGGGGTGAGCAGGTCAACCAGGATCTGCTCATAGGTCGGCAAGGGGCTGGTGAGCGTCCCGCCTCGGGGCAGGTGATGGTCGCTCGCCCCGAGCCAGAGCACGGGCAGGACCAGGGTTTGCTCGGGCAGAGCCGCCTCGACTCCCTTCGCCACCGCGCCGGCGAGGATCGTATCGGTGCTCACGGGAAGGTGCTGCCCGTGCTGTTCCATCGCGGCGATCGGGGCGATGACGAGGGTCGAGTTCCGAGAAAGGGCGCGGATCTCGGGGGCGGTGAGTTCGGCGAAGTTCATGCGGGAGTTCCGATAATGGAGGATTCCCTGTGTGAGAGATCCTCGATGTGCTGACGGATGGCGCCGAGGAGTTCGTGATCCTCCATGTCCCAGATCGCCTCGTTGGTCGGTCCGACCGCCAGGTAAGAAAGGTTGGCGATCAACTGGCCGAACCGGACGTCGGGCGCGAGTTCGCTCAAGTCGACCAGGGCTTTGAGGATTTCTTGACGGACGGGGTCGGTCATGGCAGGAGACTCCCGATCGTTGGCAGGTCGCCGACTGGCTTGCGGAGCGTGCCGACGATCAGAACACGGATCGAAGTCCCGGGCGAAAGCCTGGCGACTCGCGTCGCTCTCATGACCCCGTTGTAAAGCATGATCTCGCCGTCCGATCCCTGATAAGCCCAGGGCTCGGGCATGCCGTTGAAGGAGCCACCGAACCGGGCGATCTGCCGATTCAGCTTATAAGGATCGGCTCCCGTGAGTCGAGACGGAGGAACATGCAATTTTCGAGGGTCGACTTCGACAAGGAAAGAAGCCATTACCAGATCCTACAATGATCCGTGTTCGTTGAAAATGGGTCCGGGTCGAGCGGAGCGGAGCGGCAGTCGGGAGGTTGTCATCATGGAAGATTCGCCGCCGGATTTAGAAGACGCCCCCGGCACGGATGCTGATCCAGTGGCATTGCCCGTTGGCATCGACCTGAAACCTATCAACGCTGCGATATCCGCCCGGATCAGGGTTGAGGATCGACGTGGCCTCGACCGTCCATCTCCCTTCGGGAAGACGGGTCGCCTTGATCACATCAGGGCTCTTCGAGTACTTGTTCGCGTAATGCTTCGAGACGATCCGAATGGCCCGCGTCTCGGCCTCGCTCGGGATGTGGATCATGGGGACGATCACGGCCAGGGGAACGGCGAAGAACGCAACGGCGAGGATTGCCGATCGGAGCTTGAATCGTCTTGAGATCGGCGTCGCCCTCCTCGGGCCCTCGGATTTGTCCGGCTGCAGAAATTGCATACGGCTCCCTCACGTCAGCTTGAGCAGCAAGATGATGGCAATCGAGTAAAAAATCACCAGGCCCGTGGTATCAACCAGAGTGCTGATCAGCGGGGCGGAAATCAAGGCGGGGTCGATCCCGAATCGCCGGGCCATCAACGGGACCAGGGCGCCGATCCCGTTGGCCCAGACGCAGATTCCCAGGATCGCCAGGGCGATGACCAGGCCGAAGGCCGGTCGCTCGGGCTCGGTCTGCCAGGCGAAGAGAAAGCCGATGCTTCCCAGGAGGAGCCCCAGGACCAGGCCGGTGAGGGCTTCCCGGGCGACCACCTTCAAGGTGTCGCCCGGCTGGATCTGGTTGAGGGCGATTCCTCGGATGACCGTGCCGACAGTCTGACTGCCGGCGTTGCCGCCGGTGCCGATCAGCAGGGGGATGAAGGCTTCGAGTTCGAGGTCGGGCAGCTTGACGTCGACCCAGTGGAACCCCCGGATGATCCGGCTGGTGATCGATCCGGCGATGAACAGGAGCAAGAGCCAGCCGATCCTCCGGCGAACCGAGGAATGGAGTTCGCCTTGCCAGTAGTTCCCCTCGTCGTCCTCGTCGGCGTCGGCGGCGACACCGCCGAAGGCGAGGATGTCCTCGGTCTGTTCCTGGCGAAGGATGTCCATGGCGTCGTCGTGGGTGACGATCCCGACGAGCATGTCGGAGGCGTCGAGGATCGGGATGGCGAAGAGGTCGTACTTGTCGACCTTGCGGGCGACGGCCTCGCGGTCCTCGTCGACCCGGCCGGAGATCACGTCGCGCTGCATGATCTCCTCGACCCTGGCCAGCGGTCGGGCCAGGACGAGGCGATGGAGCGGGACGATGCCCAGGAGCTTGTGGCTCGCGTCGATGACGTAGCTATAGGCGATCGTCTCGCGATCGGAAGCCTCGCGACGGAGCCGGACGAGGGCCTCGTGAGCGTTCAGGCCGGCGGGAAGGGTGGCGTAGTCGGTGGTCATGACCGCGCCGGCGGTCCCCGGTTCGTAGCTGGCCAGGCGGCGGATGTCCTCGCGCTCGGCCTGGGCCAGGTTCCGAAGGATCTCCTCGGCGCGGTCCTCGTCGAGCCGGTTGACCAGGTGGGCCCGGTCGTCGTGCGACATCAGATGAAGCAAGGCCGCGGCCTCGACCGGCGGCATCGCCTCGACAAACCGGACCTGACGCTCGGGCTCGACGTAGCTCATCACCTCGGCGCGGGTCCGGTCGGAGAGGAGCGCCAGGGCCTCGTCTCCTTCCTTGTCGCCGAGGTCCTCGATGATCTCGGCGAGGTGGGCCGGGTGGTGGTCGGCCAGGAATTCGCGGAGCGCCGACGTCTCGCCGGCGAGGATCAGCTCGCGGAGGTCGGGGACCAGCAGCGGATTACGAAGCATCGCGGCCGGTCCTCCTGCGTCGAGCCAGCGGCTGCCCGCTTGGTCGTCAAACCTCTTCGTAGACGGTTGTCTTCGGGGATTTCGCCCTGTCACGTTTTGAGAAGGTGGGTACCCACCCCATGAGCCAAGCCCCGCCCAGAACCATTAACAAGCAGAATGCCAGCCCCACCGACTCTGTCATCAACCGGCGCAGGTACTCGGCCCACCAGGCGGCATCCGAGAGCGACGGGTCAATCATGCTCGCGAAAGCCAGGGCGAGCAGAATTGCCCAGAGTCCGCCGAGGATCAACACCAAGCCAAGAAGCTTCATCATGATCGATGCGCTCTCGACTTTCAGACCGCCCCTTTCCCACCGATCACGTCCTTACCAATATACGGCCTCAACACCTCCGGCACATCGACCAGCCCATCGGCCCTCTGGTAATTCTCGAGGACCACGATCAAGGCCCGGCTGAGGGCGACGGCCGTTCCATTCAGCGTATGGACGAACCGGGTGCCCTTCTGGCCGGTAGGCTTGTATCGGATGTTAAGGCGTCGGGCCTGATAATCGGTGCAGTCGGAGGTGCTGGTGACCTCGCCGTACTCGCCGGATTCGCCCCGGCCGGGCATCCAGGCTTCGAGGTCGAACTTGCGGTAGGCCGGGCCGCCGAGGTCGCCCGAGCAGATGTCGAGCACCCGGTAAGGGATGCCCAGCTCGGTGAAGATCTCCTCTTCGAGGGCGAGAATCTCTTGATGGATCGCGCCGGAGGTCTCGGGGGTCGCGTAGGCGAACATCTCGACCTTGGTGAACTGGTGGACCCGGTAGAGCCCCCGGCTCGCCCGGCCGGCGGCTCCGGCCTCGGTTCGGAAACAGTGCGAGAGGCCGACATATCGCAAAGGGAGGTGGGTCTCGTCGAAGACCTCGTCGGCGTGCATCCCGCCCAAGGTGATCTCGGCCGTGCCGATCAGGCAGAGGTCAGACTTCTCGACCGAATAGACCTGCGTCTCCTCGCCTCGGGGATTGAAGCCGATCCCTTCGAGGATGCTCACCCGGGCGAGGTCGGGGGTGACGATCGGAATGAATCCGCGCTTCGCCAGCTTCGTGATGGCAAATTGCTGAAGGGCCATCTCCAGCAAGACTGCGTCGTTCTTGAGGAAGTAGAACCCGGTCCCCGAGACCTTGCCGCCGGCCTCGAAGTCGATCAGGTCGAGCGCCTTGCCGATCTCGACGTGGTCCTTCGGCTTGAAGTCGAAGACCCGGGGAGTGCCGACCTTGCGGAGTTCGACGCTGAGGTCCTCGGTCGCGCCGATGGGGGCATCGGGATGGGTGAGATTGGGAATCCGCCCGAGCCTCTGCTTGACTTCCAGGTCGAGCGCCTTGAGCCGTTCCTCGCCTTCGCCCGACTCGGCCTTGAGCCGCTTTCCTTCAGAGACCAACTCGCCTCGTTTGTGGGGGTCCTTTTCCTTGCCGGTCGCCTGCGCCACCTCGTTCTGTCGGCGTCGGGTGTCCTCGACCTTCTGGAGCAGTTCCTTCCGCTCGGATTCGAGCGCGACGACCCGGTCGACTTCCTCGACGACGTCGAGCGAGACGTTGCGATCGCGGCAGTTCTTCTTGACAGCCTCGGCGTTGGCCACGACGTATTTGAGGTCGAGCATGCGAATACCTTGAGCGACGGAAGCGGTGGATGGATCAATTCGGGACGAAGAAGGCCTCGACCGGGATCGGCGCCAGGGCCGCCGGGCCGGTGGTGGCGTTGCCGATCTCGCCGAGCAGGGTCTGGCCGGGGCGGAGGGTTTCGAACCGCCGATAACCTGGATCGGCGGTCGGCCCGCTGGGTTCGGAATATACCTCGATCGAGCGATCGGCGATGTTGACGATGCAGGCGATCGGGATGCCGGCGTGGGCGTAGCGGAACAGGCCCGCGCGGTCGATTCTCACGGCGTCCGGGCTTGTGGCGACCTCGATACACAGGCCGACCTCGGCACCGATCGGGAGTCGCTGGTCATACCGCGTGAAATCGCCGAAGATCACCGCGAGGTCGGGTTCCGGGGCACTGTCGCCATCCGGGCCGCCGCGCAGCACGATCGCTTGCTCGGGTTGGACATGCCAGCCGACGGGGATGGCGGCTCGAAGTGCTTCCTGGCCGCGAAGGACCGCACCTCGATGTAAGTGACCTTTGGACATCAGATTCACCAGGAGTCCGCCGAGGAGAACCACCTTGTTGTCGGGTCCGAGAAGGCCGAGTTCGATAACTCTTTCGTACAGGTCATATGTCATCTGATAGAGGGTCAGTCCCGGGATCGGGACCAGGATCGGGACCGGTGGAGGCAACAAGGCCGTCGATGTATGCGGCAGGATTGAAGGTGGCGCGGGTTGCAAGGTCGCGGTGGCCATCAGGCAACTCCTGACTGGGTGACTTCTTCGCGTGCCAGCTCGGCCAAGAGGTGGGCGCTGGCCTTGATCCCCCGGTGGTAGTCGGCCAGGGAGAACTTTTCGTTGGGACCGTGGAGGTTATCGTCGTTCTGGCCCCAGCCGAGCAGGAGGGTATCGACGCCGAGGTTCTCCTTGAGCAGGCCGACGACCGGGATCGAGCCGCCTTCCCTCATGAAGACGGGAGGTTTGCCGAAACCGGCCTCGATGGCCCGGCTGGCGGCCCGGACGCCCGGACTATCGACCCCGACCAGGACCGCCGGGGCTCCGTGGTGCTCGATCACCTCGACCTTCACGCCGGGCGGGGTCACGCTGGCGACGTGGGCCCGGAACTGGTCGGCAACCTGCTTCGGGTCCTGATCCGGGACGAGCCGGAAGCTGAGCTTGGCCCCGGCCTTCCAGGGAAGGACGGTCTTCGGTCCGGGGCCTTGATAGCCGCCGAAGATCCCGTTGACGTCGCACGTGGGCCGGGCCCATCGACGTTCGAGCGTGGTGTAGCCGATCTCGCCTTCGAGCGACGGCACGCCCGTTTGCTCCTGGAACTCGGCCTCGGAGAACGGGAGCTTGGCGAACTCGGCGCGTTCCCAGGCTTCGAGCGGGCGGACCGGGTCGTAAAAGCCGTCGATCGTGATCCGGTTGTCGGTGTCTTTCAGGCTCGCCAGGATCGAGGCCAGGGCGTTGATCGGATTGGCGACCGTCCCGCCGAACATTCCCGAGTGCAGGTCGGACTTCGCGGCGGTGACGACCAGCTCGAAGTAAGCCAGCCCTTTGAGACCATAAGTGATGGCCGGGATGCCGGGGGCGAACTGGCTGGTGTCGGAGATGACCGCGTAGTCGCAGGCGAGCCGGCCTTGGTTGCTTTTGACGAAGGCTTCGAGGTTGGCGCCTCCGACCTCTTCCTCTCCTTCGATCAGGATCTTGACGTTCACCGGCAAGCCGCCGCCGGCCTGGAGCCAGGCCTCGGCGGCCTTCAGGTGGGTGAACATCTGACCCTTGTCGTCGGTCGCCCCCCGGGCGATGATGTTGCCGCCCACGATGGTGGGCTCGAAGGGCGGAGAATTCCAGGGCTCGAGTGGTTCGGGAGGCTGGACGTCGTAATGTCCATACATGAGGACGGTCGGCCGACCCGGAGCCTTGAGCGACTCGGCATAGACAAGAGGGTGTCCCTTGGTCTCGATCAGCTCGACAACGGGGAACCCCATCGACCGGAGATCCTCGACGAGGAACTCGGCGGCACGTCGGGTGTCGGGGTTGTGGTCAGGCTGGGCGGAAATACTGGGGATTCGGAGAAGCGCCTTGAGCTGCTCATCAAACTTCGCCGATTCGGCCTCGAGATACGCGTCCACCCGATCGATCACCATGCCCCACCCCACCCTTTGCTTCGCGGTTCGCCCGGAGAGTCAGCCGGTCGCGTGCCATCCAGGCCCGCCTCGGACGGCTCAGTATACCAGGGAAGGGGAGGATTCGACGACGGGCATGCATTGTAGCGACCAGGAAGAAAAATCCGGGCTACACTCGAAGAAGAGCCGGACGAGTTGTTGACTTCCCGGATCGGTTGCGAGAATCTGATCAATCGGCAGGGCCGGGAGGAGATTTACAAGAGTCTCGAAGAATGATGCAAAAAAGATCAAGGAAGAGGCGGTCCAACAGCACGCCTGGAATTCACTCAAGTTCTTTGCCTATAATGCCGGATCGGACGAATTCCGGCTGAGATTCAGGAGCCTGGCATCTGCTTTGCTCTTGAGGGTTTTGTCGATAAAACGCAGACCGGGCCGTCTCGGTGTTGATGGATCGAGCATATCACGTCGTGTTGGAATCGGTTCACTTGCCAGTTACGCTTTACTTTGAATTTACTCCTCCACCGATTTTCGACACTTCACGTGGTATATATACGAGGAACGGCTGAGAAGCGGTGCCAATGGAGAGGCAACCGTCCCCGGGGTGGGTTTCGACTCCCTTTGGGCGCGGTGCCAGACGAATCCCTGGGATGGCTAGGTTCGGGGAATCAAAATCCCCGGAGTCGTCTGGCGCGGTGGCCGAGGACACGGTTCTCGAAACAGTCCCGACCAGTGGTCGAAGTAGGAGGGGGGTCGCCTTTCCCATGAGTTTTATCCAACGCTTCCTGGAGCGGGTGTTGCGTACCAATACGACCCGTATGCCCCGTACCAGCTTCGATGACCTGAACCAGGATCAACTGGACGCGCACCTGAAGGTGGGGCGCTATGGCGGCTTCTCGCTGACCGACGCCGTCCGGCCCTCTTACGGCCTGGAAGTCATCCCCAGGGAAGGATACCGACGCGACGTCTACCGAGACCCCGAGACGGGCAACACCATGCCGGTCCTCGCCGCGTCGGTCTCCTCCGAACGCCTCTTCGACGTCCTGATGGACCTGCTCACGCCGCTCGGCGACGAGGTCGACGTCGTCATGGAGTCGAGCCACGAGAGCGAGCCGGGCGCCCACGCCGACCTCTATCGCGAGCACATCGACACCGTCATCCTCAAGAGCACCCTGTACGACTACGAGTCGCTCCTGCTCAACGACGGCTGCACCGGGCTGGCCGCGCTCAACCCGAGCGGGCCGATGGAGGTCCAGTTCGACGAGCACAAGCTCCTCTTCGTCTACGCCCACGACCTCGAACCCTTCGAGGAAGTCCTGATCGAGGCCGGGCTCAAGCGGGACGACACCCTCAAGTTCATCTCCGAGGCCGAGCACCTGCACTCGACCGACGACGCCTATCGCGACCAGTTCGAGGAACTCCGCTACCGCCTCGGCATCGACATCTGACCGGCCGACCCGGGGCGTCGGCGACGCTTGCACCCTTCGACGCGCACCCAGCGGGGCGGGGCGCCGGACTTCCGGCGACCCGCCCCGCCGAGCGTTTCGAACGCAACCCCCGAAGTGAATCCCCTTACAGCGGTTCGCGGGCGTGTGGCACATGCGTAGGACAGGGTTCAGCCTGCCGACTCGAATGGATTGGCAGGCTGAAGCCTGCCCTATCAAGACTGTCTCTGCCACAAGTTCGACCCCTGACAAGCACAAAGAGCCGGTCAGGTGGGCAGAAATTCCCAACTGACCGGCTCTATTTGTCTACAAGAACACGGTTAGGCGGTTAATTCTTGTAACCTATCCTCCGTCCGATCACAGACCGATTCCGCTGAACTGCTGACCAGAAGTACCATCGGGGTCAAGAAATCCCTGGTAATCAACTGTGCAATTACCGACTTGATATTGCTCGTAGTAGTTCGGTCCAACGAGAAGAGTCGATGGACCCGTGGTCGTGGAACTGATCCCCGGCTGAACTCGAATCGTCACGAGGTATCCGTAGCAATTTGCCTGAACGTTCTCGACGTAACCAGACCAACCTCTGATCGTATCAGTGTTGGAGTTGACGTGCGCCGAATAATAAGTGAGTCGATCTTGCGGGACAAGCGCCGACCCGTTGAGCGTACTTGCCATCTGCTGATAAAGCGCCATGGTATTGGCATCCAACTGAAGACCAGGATCGACGTCCACGAAGAGTGAGAGATCGAATGGAGGGGAAGTGTATTGAAGCTGGTCGGAGTTTGAGTCCTTAGACTCCGGCTGCTGCTGACCGGCATTGTCCGCCACCAGATTAGCTGGGTCTTGAGCGTTCATCTCGGCAGCGAAACATGAAACGAGCACCGTAACGACCAGGACCGCAACGAATTTTCGAAACATCTGGATCTCCTGTGATTGAGACAGCAGTCATTGTCTAAAATCGACACTATACCCGTTGTTCGGTTGCTTCATCAGGCAAGTCGTTCCCTGCCCCAGGGGCCAAGGCGTGAAACCACCGCACCCGTCCGGGAGCATGATTCGCAATTTTTGCGTGCAACTCATCCAAGGCAAATAGTTCTGTTGGGTAGAATACGAAATGTTGTAAGCATTTGTGCCTGAAGCAAAACCAATTGTTCTGATATCATTAATGATCGTATTTTCAAGTTTAAAAAATTTGAAATTGGGATCTTGAAGAGAGAGTGGATCCCACTGATTAGAGAATCCAAAGATATTAACTCCATTTGAGTATCTGAAGTTGAAATTGCATTCTTGTGCAAGTGCATTGGACGGAAGATGTCCGACAGGCTGGCCTTTGCAAGTAACTTGAAATTTGGTAGATGTTTGTGTTCCCATGGTCGCAACGACGTTGTTCATGACCAGTGTTACACCGTCAGGAGGTGGAACCGTGACCGTTACTTGAAAAGTTTGAGGAGGAGGCGTATTGCCTCCTGAGTTTCCTTGGTATTTGACATAGGCATAGACGGTGAAAGTACCAGGAATAGTTTCAAATACAGATAGCTGAGAGGATGTGTAAGAACTGTAAGTGAACGTTGCTCCGCAACTCCCTATCATCTGGGTACTCCAAGCAACGCTTGAAATTGCATTTCCAGTATTTGGAACCTTGTACGTGGTAGCCTGCCCGTAGATGATTGGGTTGGGAGAATAAGTAAGAGGTTGATTTTGAGCACTCGCAGTTTCAAAGTTGAAAGTAATTGCCAAAGTGACGAGAGCGGTGAGGACGAGCGTCTTGTTAGACATCGAGAAATTCTCAAGAGGAGTCGTTGGTGTTCGACATCGGTGTCGTCGTGCTTCGACGAAGACCTCAGCTTATTTGATTCTAGTAGTCAAGGTGAAATTCGGACAATTTGCTTAAAATCGTTTTGAACAACACATCGAGCAGTCGTAAAATGAGGAGGAGGCAAACCGTGTTTCTCACGAGGTCTTGATCCGACAACGACTTTGTAATCTTCCGGCCCCATTCCGACGAGTTTGACCCGATCCGCACGCCTGTCGTACCATAGAGCCCGACGAGCCTACGATGCCGACCGGTTCGAGGGATGGGGAGATGATGCGGCTCAGATCCAGTCCGACGTTTCGATGGTCCCCGCTGCCGGCCCTGGCCCTGGCCCTGGCGAGCTGCACCCCGGCCGCGCCCCCGCCGCCCGCGAGGCCGTTCGCCGGCCTGAAGCTCAAGGTCGGGGTAGTCGGAGACCCGGCGCTGGTCGCCTCGATCCAGGCCCAGCGCGGCGAGTGGACCGCCCGGACCGAGGCCGAGCTGACCGTCCTGGATGAGCCGGTCAAGCTCGACTCCCTGGCAAAGTCGAACGCCGATGTCCTGGTCTTCCCGGGTGACCGACTCGGCGACCTCGTCGATATCAAAGCGCTGGCCGTCTTGCCCGACTCGCTCGTCCTTCCCCCACCGGCACCGACCTCCGAAGGGACCGAGGCGACTCCCGAGCCGCCGCCCGACGATTTCAAGTACAAGGACATCGTCCTGTCGTATCGCGATCAGGTCACCCGCTACGGTCCCGATCGGATGGCCCTGCCGCTCGGTGGCTCGGCGCTGGTGATTGCCTTCCACCGGGCGGCCTTCGACAATCCGGCCAACCAGGAAGCCGCGAAGGGCGCGGGCCTGACGCTCGAACCGCCGAAGACCTGGGAGCAGTTCGACGCCCTCGCCCGGTTCTTCCACGGTCGCGACTGGGACGGCGACGGCTCGCCCGAAGCCGGCGTCGCGATCGCCTGGGCTCCCGATCCCGAAGGTGTGGGCGATTCCACGATTCTGGCCCGAGCCGCCTCGCTGGGTCTCCACCCCGACCAGTTCTCATTCCTGCTCGACACGGAGACAACCACGCCGAGGGTCACCGCCCCGCCGTTCGTCGAGGCTCTCAAGGCCTTCGTCGCCCTCAAGGCCTATGCACCGCCGGGATCTGAGAAGTTCGATGCCGACGCCGCGCGTAAGGCGTTCCGATCGGGCGAGGTCGCCCTCCTGATCGACCGCGCCGAGCGAAGCGACGCCTGGGGCGCGACCGGCGACCCGATCGGCGTGGCCCCGCTCCCCGGCTCGACCCGGGTGTTCAACTTTCTGGGCAAGACCTGGGAGGACCGGAAGCTCCCCAACCGCCCGAGCTACCTGCCCCACGGCGGAGGCTGGATGGTCGGCGTCGCCGCCTCGACCCGGCAAAAAGCCGCGGCTGAGGACTTCGCCAAGTACCTCGCCAGTCCCGAGTCGACCAACCGCCTCCGGGCCGAGAAAGGCTTCCCGATGCTCGGGGTTCGGACCTCGCAACTTTCCCAGGGGATGGCCAATCCTCGACTGGCCCCCGGAGTCGAGCCTCGATCCTGGGCCGACGCCGTGAGCCGGACCATGAGCGCCGACCGGGTCTTCCCCGGCCCGAGATTTCCCGGAGCCCCCGCCTACCTCGCCGACCTGACCAAGGCCAGGGTCGCCGCCGTCAGCGGTCAGCCCGTTGAGACGGCCCTCGAAGAACTTTCCAGGGCCTGGGCCGAGCGGACCAAGGCGCTGGGAAAGGATCGCCAAACCTGGCACCACCGCCGGAGCCTGACGGGGTTGACCACCTCGCCGGAGCCGCCGGCACGGTGAATGGTGCTGTTCTGATTCGATGAGGAGGGTCGGATGATGGCGACGGTGAAAGAGGAAGCACGCCTCCTGATCGAGCGACTGCCGGATGAGGCCACCTGGGAGGATCTGCAATACGAGATCTACCTTCGCCAGGCGGTCAAGTTGGGCTTGAAGGATTCGCGAGAGGGGCGAACGGTGTCTCTGGAAGAAGCCCGCCGCCGATTCGCGCCGAGAGTGAGATGAATCTCAAGGGACCAGATCGCGGAGCAATAGCCGGAGAATTCCCCGATGGGCCGACGAGTCGTTCAGGTTCCCCCAGACTTTCATCACCCGGCCGATCATTCCGGTCGGCCGATCCCTGGCGCGCACCTCGAACTTCTCTGGGAGATGCCCACCGAGCGGCTGACGTGCCTCCAGGTCTATGAGGACGTGTCTGAAGGTACGCCGGTCAGCCTAGCCTTCTCATCGTCCGATGAGCTACTGGCATGGCTGATCGAGCAAGGCGTCTCCAATCGGGCCGCCGTGGAGTTCATGCGTCAAGGATTTGCCCCGTCGCTCATACTTGGGTCGGAATAGCCGGACGTGACAACGGCAGGGCAAGCCCTGCCCTACGAAACAGTGCAGAGAATTCGGCTTGGGTTCCAACACAGGCAAAGACACATGACCAAACTGCTGGATCAAGCCATTCAAAAAGTCAAACAACTCCCGGAACAAGATCAAGACGCCATCGCATCGATCATCCTTCAGGAGATCGAGTCCGAGCACCGATGGGACGAGTTGTTCGCCCGATCCGAGTCGGCCGATCTCCTCGCGCGGATGGCTGACGAGGCTATGGCCGAGGTCCGGGCGGGTCGAGCGAGAAAGCTCGACCTCAATGAGCTATGAACTCGTTCCTGCTGCCTCAGTTCTTGCAGATGTACCGCGCCTTACCCGAGCAGGTTCGCCAGCAAGCCCAGCAAGCCTACTCGTTGTTTCAGCAAAATCCGCATCATCCGGGCCTTCGCTTCCGACAGGTCCATCCCACCCGACCGATCTTCTCGGCTCGTGTCGGGTTGCACCATCGAGTCGTGGGGAATCGCGAAGGCAATGACATCTTCTAATTCTGGATCGGCTCAAACGCGGAATATGACCAACTACTGAGCCAACTCTGATCGGGACTTGTCATTGGGTCGGGCCTACGGAGTCTGACATTACCGCCGTCGATACTCGGCCCACCCGGCTTCGAAGCGGTCGAGGGCCTCGCGCAGGATTGGCTCCTCGACGGCGAAGCAGAGGCGGATGTGCCCCTCGCCGCCGAGGCCGAAGGCGCTGCCGGGGGCGAGGCCCACTCTTTTTTCGCGGACGAGGAACTGGCAAAAGTTCTCGGAGTCGGTCAAGCCTTCGAGTCGAGGGAAGACGTAGAAGGCCCCGGTCGGCTCGGGGACGGTCATCCCGGGGATGTTCCGGCAGTGGTCGAAGGCGATCTGACGGTGGCGGGCGTATCGGGCCTGACTTTCCTGGATGAATGGCTCGCCTTCGACGATCGCGACCCGGGCGGCTTCCTGCGCGGCGCCGAAGGCATGCGAGACCACGAATTCCTGGAGAGTCGTCATCGACAGGGCCAGTTCGGGCGGGGCGACCGCGTAGCCGACCCTCCAGCCGGTCATCCGATACGCCTTGGAGAAACTCTGCGCGACGATCGTTCGCGAGCGATAGCCCGGAATCGAGAGCGGACTCGGCGCGACCGTGCCGTCAAAGACGATCCGCTCGTAAACACCATCGGCGAGGAGCCAGAGATCATGGCGCTCGCAGAGTTCGAGGAGGTCTCGCCAGTCGTCCGAGGTCGCAGTCCAGGCGGTCGGGTTGCCGGGGCTGGCCAGGGCGAGCAGCCTGGTGGAGGGCTCGATTGCGGCCTCGATCCGGTCGAGGTCCAGATGAAAGCCGGTGTCGTTCAGCGAGAGCGGAACCTGGATCGCCCGGGCTCCGGCCAGCCGGACGGCCTCGGTGACATTGGGCCAGAGCGGGGTGAGCACGATCGCCGAGTCACCCGGGCCGACGGTCGCCTGGCAGCTCAGCAAAAGCGCGACCATCCCGCTGGCGGTGACGACCACTTCCTTCATCGGGTCGAGGACGACTCCGTGGAGCCGGGCCACCTGCCGGGCGATCGCTTCCCGGAGCGCGGGATAGCCGGCGTTAGGGGTGTAAAAGGTCAGGTTGCTGTCGAGAGCCTTGTGCCCGGCGTCCTTGATGAAGGCCGGCGTGGGTAACGAATCTTCGCCATAGAAAAGGCGAAGTGTGCCGGGATAAGACTCGGCCAGGTCGGCGATCGATCGAATTCGCGACGGAGCGACAAAAGCGGCTTGAGCGAGTTTCACGAGGGTGGTCGACCGGTTGATGAATGAGCCGTCCTGGCCGGGTTTAACAACAATTTCACTCTCCCTCGTGGACCAGCTTGTGGAACCGGGTGAGGAGGTCCTTGGTAATTGGTCCGGGCTTACCGGTGCCGATCGGTCGGGCATCGCACTCGACAACCGGGATCACCTCGGCGGCGGTTCCGGTCAGGAAGCACTCGTCGGCGGTGTAGACGTCGTGCCGGTCCATCGCCCGCTCGACGACCTTGATCCCGGCGGCTCGGGCGAGGTCCATCACGGCGTTCCGGGTGATCCCTTCGAGGATACCCGCGTCGATCGAGGGCGTATGCAGCTCGCCCGACCGGACCAGGAAGATATTATCCCCCGTGCACTCGGCGACCTCGCCCTTGTGGTTGAGCATCAGGGCTTCGAGGCAGCCGGCGTTGGTCCCCTCGATCTTGGCGAGGATCGAGTTGAGATAATTGAGCGACTTGACCCGAGGGTTGAGCGCCGCGGGATGATTCCGCATCGTCCCGGCGGTGACGATCTTCAGGCCATGCTCATAAAGCTCGGCCGGGTAAAGACTGATCGAGTCGGCGATGACGATGATCTGGGGGTCGGTCGTCTTGCGAGGGTCCAGCCCCAGGCTCCCGGCGCCTCGGGTGACGATCAAGCGGACATAGCCGTCCTTGATCTGGTTGACGTTCAGGGTGTCGATGACGGCCCGGGTCATCTCTTCCTTGGAGATCGGGATCTCCAGGTAGATCGATCGCGCTGAATCGTAGAGCCGGTCGATGTGATCCTTGAGTCGAAAGACATGGCCGCTGTACGACCGGATGCCCTCGAAGATGCCGTCTCCATAGAGCAGACCGTGATCATACACGCTGATCTTGGCGTCCGCTTTATCGAAGAACTTGCCACCGATGTAAACCTTGAGACTCATCCGAGGGGGCTCCTGACCTCCCGATGTCGACGGAGGCCCCTCGTCAGATTCCAGCCTTTTTCCGATCAGGCCAGCACGGGGGCCCACTCTTCGATTCGACCCTCAGCCAGCCGAACGACCCGGTCGGCTTGCTGGGCGATCTGGAGGTCGTGGGTGACCAACATCATAGTCAGGTCCCGTTCCCGGTTCAAGTCGCGGAGCAGTTCCAGGACCCCCTGACCGGTCGTGCTATCGAGGTTTCCGGTCGGCTCGTCGGCCAGCAAGATCTCCGGCCCACCCCCCCGGGCCCGGGCGATCGCGGCCCGCTGCCTCTCGCCGCCCGCGAGGTCCGAAAGGCGCTGGGCGCGCCGGGGGCTCAGCCCCACCCGGGCGAG
>Ga0080006_1242607_pt1 | contig 16655 bp, 24 predicted proteins | sample RS3BMetagenome_FD_69209 | JGI IMG/M metagenome (GOLD analysis project Ga0080006, IMG submission 69209) | Ferric oxide microbial mat and aquatic microbial communities from Rainbow Spring, Yellowstone National Park, USA - RS3B (SPADES... ... | reverse complement strand
CGTTGCCCGAGACCAGCAGCACCGCGTCGAGCAGTTGGCGCGCCGTGTAGGTCCGGCCCGGTTTGATGCCGACACAGTTGCACTCGACCTCCGTGTCAGCGGCGTCGGCGACGACGGTGGAGTCCAGGCCGACCCGGTCGAGAGCCACCAGCGCCAGCAGGACCTTGATGGTGCTCGCGGGCGGGTGCGCGACATCCTGGTCGCGGCCGGCGAGCACCCGGCCGCTGTCGAGGTCGGCCACGATCCAGGTTTGGGCCGGCCCCTCGGGGATGGGCACCGAGCCGATCGGCTGCATGCTGTCGGCCCGGGAGGTCGGGGCGGTTGCCGCGCCGACGGCGGCACCGCAGGTACCGAAAGCCAGCACAGCGGCGACCGCGGCGAGGGCGTTCCGGAGCTTGCGCATGGGCGCACAGTTTAACTTCCGGCGTCGGGCGACCGCTATGTCGGCGGCCGGGCAGGGGCGTCCCGGCCGCCCGGCGTCGCGACACGCTGGTGTTGAATCGACGCATGTTGAGCCTGTCCGAAATTTCCGACCGCTTGGAGATCCAGCAGCTGCTGGTGGACTATTCCACCGCTATTGATCAGCGCCGATTCGATGACCTGGACAAGCTCTTCACCCCTGATGCGTACATCGACTATCGCGCGCTCGGCGGCATCGACGGCCGTTATCCCGAGGTCAAGAAGTGGTTGTCAGAGGTGTTGCCGACCTTTCCGGTCTATGCGCACATGCTCGGCAACTTCTCGGTGCGCATCACGGGGGACACCGCATCATCGCGGGTGATCTGTTTCAACCCCATGGTGCTTCCCGGCGGGAGCGATCAGGTGCTGTTCTGCGGGCTGTGGTACGACGACGAGTTCCTCCGTACCCCAGAGGGCTGGCGAATGACCCGTCGGGTGGAGACGAAGGTCTTCCAGAAGGTGATGTAGCCGAATTTCTGTTACCGGGCGGCGCTCTGGCACAATAAGCGGCTGTCCGCCGTGCGATTATGGCCGCCCGGTGGTCACACACGCGAGGCAAAACCGGATCCGGGCAGTCCGCCCCGGTCGCTGAATTGCAGCGTGACACGCACAGGAGAAGTCGCTCAACCATGGCTGTGAAGATCAAGCTCACTCGTCTCGGAAAGATCCGCAATCCCCAGTACCGCATCGCCATCGCCGATGCCCGGACGCGCCGCGACGGCCGCGCTATCGAGATCATCGGCCGGTATCACCCCAAGGAAGATCCGAGCCTCATCGAGATCAATTCCGAGCGCGCCCAGTACTGGCTCTCGGTGGGGGCCCAGCCCACAGAGCCCGTGCTCAAGCTGCTGAAGATCACCGGTGACTGGCAGAAGTTCAAGGGACTGCCCGGCGCCGAAGGCCGGCTGAAAGTGGCCCCGCCGAAGCCCACCAAGCTGGAGTTGTTCAACGCCGCGCTGGCCGCCGCCGACGGCGCGCCCACCACCGAGGCGGCCAAGCCGAAGAAGAAGGCCTCGACTTCAGCGGCCAAGAAGGCCGCCAAAGCCACCCCTGGTGCCGCGGCCGAATCCGGTCCCCAGGCCACCCCTGGCGCAGCCTCCGAAGCCGCTGACGAAACCGCCCCGAAGACCGCAGCCGACGCGGGCGAGCAGTCCGAGCCGGCGACCGAAAGCTGACGGAGATGAGCACGGTCGTCGTCGACGCTGTCGAGCATCTGGTCCGCGGGATCGTCGACAACCCCGACGATGTCCGCGTGGACCTCGTGACCAGCCGACGGGGGCGGACGGTCGAAGTCCACGTCCACCCTGATGACCTGGGCAAGGTGATCGGTCGCGGGGGACGCACCGCGACCGCGTTGCGCACGCTGGTCGCCGGTATCGGCGGCCGGGGCATCCGCGTCGACGTGGTGGACACCGACCGGTAGCGGGGCGCTACTCATGGAACTCCATTGGAGTTGACCGTAGGCCGCGTCGCCAAGGCGCACGGCATCGGCGGCGAACTGGTGGTGGAAATCCGCACCGACGATCCCGCCGCCCGGTTCGCACCCGGTAACACCTTGCGCGCCAAAGAGCGTCGCAGCGGCCAGGAGCGCCGCTACGTCGTGGAGAGTGCGCGTGAACACGGTGGGCGGCTGCTGGTGCGACTGGCCGGAGTCGACGACCGCGACGCCGCCGAGAAGCTGCGCGGCACCCTGTTCGTCGTGGACTCCGCTGATCTGCCGCCGATCGACGAGCCGGACACCTACTACGACCATCAACTCGAGGGCCTCAAGGTCCGGACGACGGCGGGGCAGGATGTCGGTGTGGTCGCGGAGGTATTGCATACCGCCGCGGGGGAGTTGCTGGCGGTGCGGCGCGAATCCGGTGAAGCCCTGGTGCCGTTCGTCGGCGCGATCGTCACGGCGGTGTCGCTGGCGGACGGCTCGGGCGAAGGGCTGATCGAGATCGACCCGCCCGAGGGGCTGCTCGATCTCTCATGAGGATCGATGTCGTCACGATCTTCCCAGCCTGCCTGGATCCGCTGCGGGAATCCTTGCCCGGCAAGGCAATTCAGTCGGGCCTGGTCGACCTGCACGTGCACGACCTACGGCGCTGGACACACGACGTGCACCACTCGGTCGACGACGCCCCATATGGCGGGGGCCCCGGCATGGTGATGAAGGCGCCGGTGTGGGGCCCGGCGCTGGATGAGATCTGTTCCGGCGAAACACTTCTGGTGGTCCCGACGCCGGCCGGCTCGCTGTTCACGCAGGCCACCGCCCAGCGCTGGAGCGACGAGGCCCACCTGGTGTTTGCCTGCGGCCGCTACGAAGGCATCGACCAGCGGGTCATCGAGGATGCGGCCCGACGGATGCCGGTCGAAGAGGTTTCGATCGGCGACTACGTGTTGCCGGGCGGGGAGTCGGCGGCGGTGGTGATGATCGAGGCCGTGGTGCGGCTGCTCGCCGGCGTGCTGGGCAACCCCGCCTCCGTTTGCGATGATTCGCACTCCCCGGTGCTGGGCCGGTTGCTGGAGGGGCCGAGCTACACCCGACCGCCTAGCTGGCGCGGCCTGGACGTCCCCGAGGTACTGCTATCGGGGGATCACGCGCGAATCGCCGCCTGGCGCCGCGAGGTCTCGCTGCAGCGCACCCGTGCGCGCCGCCCCGACCTCTGTCCGCCCGGCCGAACAGACGCAGAAGCCCCGCGACACGCCGAAGACTAGGGGTTTTTGCGTCTTGTCGGCGAGATGGCCGGTCAGATCCGGCCGTCGGGGAACATCGTCCTGACGGCGTGGGTGATGGTGTCCCGGGCCGTCGCGTCGTCGGCGGGCTGCAGCGACTGCACCACCATGATGTAGCGGCGATCCGCGCCGATCACCCCGGTTGACAGATGCATCCAGTCGCTGCCGATGCAACACATCCAGCCCTGCTTGACCGCCACCGGCTCGGCGTAGAGACCTTCGGGGATGCCGAATCGCTGCGGATAGCCGTCGACGCCGGTGGGTGTGGACTGGGCCAGGTCGTCGACGATGATCTTGGCCCGCTCGATTGGTAACCCTCCGGATCCGTCGAGCAGCATGTCGTAGTAGCGGATCAGGTCCGTCACCGAACTCATGGTGTTCCACCAGCGCCCGTCACTGGGCGGGGTGGTCGACGTGAGCCCGTACCGGGTCGTCACCGCGGCGATGATGGCGTCGCCGCCGCCCTGATCCCAGAACTTCTCGGCCGCGCCGTCGTCGGACGACTGCAGCATGACGTCCAACGCCTGGCGGTCGTCGGAGCTCAGCGCCGCCTTCCCCTGCGCCTCGCGCAGCAGCAGGTCGTCGGCGATGAACAACTTGGCCACCGACGCGGTCCCGACGATCTGGCTGTTGCCGTCGAAGACCAGCTCGCGGGTGACGCGGTCAAGGAAGGCCACCGCCAGCGTGGCGCCGCTGGCCGCGGCCTCTTCAGTGGCGTGCCGCACGCGTGCCTCCAGCGCGCCGAAGCCGGTGGCGGGTGCTGCCTGCGACGGCGAAATCGCCTCGAACAGCAGTTCCGCCAGCTGCGGTGGCGACGGCGACCGGGACGAGACCAGGCCGGGTGCGGCCTGTAGCGGCGCGCTCTGCGCCTTGGCGTGCACTTTCGCCTCGCAGCCCGCAACCACCACCGAAGCCACCGAAGCCACCGCAGCCACCACCGCCATGGCGGTGAACCGCTTCAGCGGGCGAACCGGCATCTTTGTCCTCATGGCCTTTCCTCCGGCATGAAACGTGCGCTGGGGACGCGCCGCATGCCGTCCGTCCCGGGCATCACACCGAAAAGTTCAGGTCGGACGAGCGCATGTTGACGACCCCGCCATACTTACCATTCACCAGCGCGTTTGACTCGCCGTAACCCACGGATTTCCTGTGATTTTTCCCCGTGCGGGCCATCTGGCACAATTAGCCAGTTGTCTCGAGCGGATGTCGGCCGACCGCGTCTCCGCCTGCTGCGAGATACGCCGAAAGCCCGAAACCATCGGCCCGGTGACCGTCCCACGCCCGCGTGGAAGCGGTTTCCGCGAGCCCGACCTTAAGGAAGTGTGTTCTCACATGAACCGGCTGGATTTTGTCGACCAGGCGTCGCTGCGCGACGACATCCCGGCGTTCAGCCCGGGCGACACCATCAACGTGCACGTCAAGGTCATCGAGGGCGCCAAGGAGCGGATCCAGGTCTTCAAGGGTGTGGTGATCCGCCGGCAGGGCGGCGGCGTCCGGGAGACCTTCACCGTGCGCAAGGAGAGCTACGGTGTGGGCGTCGAGCGGACCTTTCCGGTGCATTCACCGAACATCGACCACGTCGAGGTGGTGACCCGTGGCGACGTGCGTCGCGCGAAGCTTTACTACCTACGCGAACTTCGTGGCAAGAAGGCCAAGATCAAGGAGAAGCGCTGAGTTGGCCCCACTCCGGCGGCCGATCGCGGTCGCCGCGGCGGACTGACCCCGCGCTGGCTACGCTGATCTCGTGACCGACACCCCGGATTCACCTGAGCCCCAGTCCGACGCAGGACAGCCAGAGCCGAAGGTCTCCACCCGGGATCCCGGCGCGCCCGCTCAAGCTGCCCGGCCCCCGGCCCCTCCGGCCCCCCCGGAACCCGTCGAGCCCGAGCCCAAGAAGAAGTCGGCGCTGCGCGAACTAGCTACCCTGGCGGTGATCGCGGTGGTGCTCTACTACGTCATGTTGACGTTCGTCGCGCGCCCGTACCTGATCCCGTCGGAGTCCATGGAGCCCACTCTGCACGGGTGCGCGGGCTGCGTCGGCGATCGCATCATGGTGGACAAGCTCACCTACCGGTTCAGCGCGCCGCGCCCGGGTGACGTGATCGTCTTCAAGGGGCCACCGTCGTGGAACAGGGGATACAGGTCGATCCGTTCCAACAACACTGTGCTGCGCTGGGTGCAGAACGCGTTGGCGTTCGTCGGCTTCGTCCCGCCTGACGAGAACGACCTGGTCAAGCGGGTCATCGCCGTCGGGGGCCAGACGGTGGAGTGTAGGGCTGATACCGGCTTGACGGTCGACGGCAAGCCGCTCAAGGAACCGTATCTGAACCCGGCCACCATGATGGCCGACCCGGCTGTGTACCCGTGTCTGGGCAGCCAGTTCGGGCCCGTCCACGTCCCGCCGGGACGGCTGTGGGTAATGGGTGACAACCGGACGCACTCTGCCGACTCGCGTGCCCACTGTGAGAGCGTTCCCGCCGACGCGCTCAGGGAGATCTTGTGCACCGGCGACCCGAACTCGGGGACCGTGCCGGTGTCCAACGTCATCGGGAAGGCCAGGTTCATCGTGTGGCCACCGTCGCGGTGGGGTGTTTTGAGTTCGGTGAACCCCCAGCAGGGCCGGTAGCCGTGGCTCGAATATGACCCAGACATGGCCGCCGCGGGCGGTGATCCGTAAGTCTGGGGGTTTGCGGGGGATGCGGACACTGGAGTCGGCGCTGTACCGCAGCGGTTTGGGGCCGGTGGCCGGGGTGGATGAAGTCGGCCGCGGCGCCTGCGCGGGTCCGCTGGTGGTTGCGGCCTGTGTGCTCGGACCTGGACGACTGGAAAGCCTTGCCGCCCTTGATGATTCGAAGAAGTTGACCGAGGCTGCGCGGGAGCGGCTGTTCCCTCTGATTTGCCGTCACGCGCTGGCCTATCACGTGGTGTTCATCCCGTCGGCCGAGGTGGACCGCCGCGGTGTGCACGTCGCCAACATCGAAGGAATGCGTCGTGCCGTGGCCGGCCTGACCGTACGGCCCGGCTACGTGTTGAGCGACGGGTTCCGGGTGCCGGGGCTGCCCGTGCCCTCCTTGCCGGTCATCGGCGGCGACGGGGTGGCGGCCTGTATCGCCGCGGCCAGCGTGCTGGCGAAGGTCAGCCGGGACCGGTTCATGGTCGCAACGGACGCCGATCACCCCGGCTACGGCTTCGCCGAACACAAGGGCTACAGCACACCGGCGCACAGCTTGGCGCTGACGGAGTTGGGGCCCTGCGCCGAGCACCGCTATTCGTTCATCAACGTCCGACGGGTGGCGGCCGGGCCGGATTCCCCGGCGGTGACCGAGTGCACACTCGATGCTCCGGCCGAGTTTGGGGGATACCGGTGAGGAAAGATGGGACGAGGGTTCCCACCCGGCGACGCGGGCTGCCTGTGCTTGAACGGGCTCGAACGCGTGGCCGGGCATTCGAGAAGGACGTCTGATCAGATGAGTGGCAGATGAGCGCAGAAGATCTCGAAAAGTACGAAACCGAGATGGAGCTCTCGCTGTACCGCGAATACAAGGACATCGTGGGCCAGTTCAGCTACGTCGTGGAGACGGAGCGGCGTTTCTACCTGGCCAACAGCGTGGAGATGATGCCCCGCAACGCCGATGGCGAGGTGTACTTCGAGCTGAGGTTGTCCGACGCCTGGGTGTGGGACATGTACCGGCCGGCGCGGTTCGTCAAGCAGGTGCGGGTGGTCACCTTCAAGGACGTCAACATCGAAGAGGTCGAGAAGCCCGAGTTGCGGCTGCCGGAATGACCGCCGGGCCAAGCGCCCGATTTAACCGCGACTTGAAGCTTAAACGACGGTTTCGCCACCGGACGGGAGTTGACCGCGTCGTTCGATGACGGCTCGCGCCGCCCATGGCGCTGCGCACCGGCGTTTCCGCGACGAGGATCTTGGCGAGCCTGGGCCGCAGCGACGGCGTGGTCGGGTCCGTGTCGATCTGGGGGTTTCTCCCTCGATCGCGTCGATGCACGGGCCGTCGTCGGCGCGGCGCTCGATATCGTCGATGTGCAAGGCGAATCCGGTCGCTGGCGCCGACGGTGACCTAGCGGCCGTTGTCGCGTACCAAAAAGCCGGTGTGATCGCAGCCGCGGACGATCAGGGTGGCGGCGACGCAGATGGCCGAGTACATCTCGCCGGCGTCCGACCCTTGGTAGATGATCTCGGCGAGGACTGTGAACACCGTCCCCGGGTCCGTCTTCTACCCGCCCGGCGCAGCACCGCCCTCGTTGGGCCCGTCCGCCATGATTCGCCTGTCCTGAGCCGTGGGCCAGGGCACTCACGTCCGATCGCCATAGATTATCGATCGACGACAGGGCCTCAGACGCTACCCTTCCCGACGCGGTCGATCAGCGCGGCTCGTGAGTCCGAATCGGCGGTGACCCATCATCCTCCGAGGGCCGATGCTTCCCTGCGTGCCGGACTCGGCTCCCGGCCGATGTGGTTTTGCCTCATGAGGGTAGGGCGCTGCGCTGCGCCGAGCGCCGTCCGTCCCGTGGGCCGGGCACCGGCGCTGCGGTCACCGCGACCATGCGTACGCCCGGGTCGGATATCGAACTTGCGCAGGGTTTCTGCTCATCGCAGGCGTCATCGCCGACCGCGGGTTCCGTGCCGGGGGCCGTGTCGGCGCCGTCGTCGTCGCTGCCGGTCTCGCAGGCCGAGAAGGCCGGGATAGCCCTCGTCGTGGTCCTGCGGGAGGACTCGATCAACACCTACACCGGGGCGGACCGGATCGCCCGACCGCCGGGTTGTGGACGGGCGGCCGACTGGGGATAACCGCGCGTCACGCCGGAATGACGGAGAGTCGCTGTCGGGGACGGGGTGCATCGTGGCCGACATGACGACGCAAGAAAGTATGACGCGGGTCCAGTTGGGAGCGCTGGGCGAGGCGCTGGCCGTGGACCACCTGACGAGGATGGGCCTGCGGATCCTGAACCGCAACTGGCGGTGCCGCTACGGCGAACTTGATGTGATCGCCTGCGACGAGCGCGCCCGCACCGCGGTGTTCGTCGAGGTGAAAACCCGCACTGGCGACGGTTACGGCGGACTGCCCCACGCGGTCACCGACCGCAAAGTCCGACGGCTGCGCCGGCTGGCCGGGCTGTGGCTGGCCGCCCAGGACCGGCACTGGGCGGCGCTCCGCATTGACGTGATCGGCGTGCGGATCGGGCCTAAAAATTCAAGCCGCACGCCGGAAATCACCCACCTGCAAGGGATCGGCTGATGGCGCTGGGGCGCGCGTTCTCCGTCGCGGTGCGTGGCCTCGACGGGCAGATCGTGGAAATCGAAGCCGACATCACCTCGGGCCTGCCGGGCGTGCACCTGGTCGGTCTGCCCGACGCCGCCCTGCAGGAGTCCCGTGACCGCGTCCGGGCGGCGGTCGCCAACTGCGGCAACACCTGGCCCATGGCGCGCCTCACCCTGGCGCTGTCGCCGGCGACGCTGCCGAAGATGGGATCCGTCTACGACATCGCCCTGGCCGCGGCCGTGCTGTCGGCGCAGCGGAAGACTCCGTGGGAACGCCTGGAGAAGACCGTGCTGTTGGGCGAGCTCTCGCTGGACGGGCGGGTCCGGCCGGTGCGCGGGGTGCTGCCCGCGGTGCTGGCCGCCAAACGCGACGGCTGGCCGACCGTCGTCGTCCCGGTGGACAACCTGGCCGAGGCAAGCCTCGTCGACGGCATCGACGTGTGGGGCGTGCGTACCCTGAGGCAGTTGCAGAAATGGCTCAGCGGGTCCACTGCCCTGATCGAACGGATCAGCGGGGAAGCCCCGGAGACCGAGCCCTCGACGGACCTGGCCGATGTGGTCGGCCAGGCGCAGGCCCGGTTCGCGGTGGAGGTAGCCGCCGCCGGGGCGCACCACCTCATGCTGACCGGCCCACCGGGCATCGGGAAAACCATGCTGGCCCAACGCCTTCCCGGATTGCTGCCGCCGTTGACGGAAAGCGAGTCGCTGGAGGTCACCGCGATTCACTCGGTGGCCGGACTGCTGTCGGGCGACACGCCGCTGATCACCCGGCCGCCGTTCGTCGCGCCGCACCACAGATCCAGCGTCGCGGCGCTGGTGGGCGGCGGATCGGGGATGGCCCGTCCCGGGGCCGTCAGCCGGGCGCATCGCGGGGTGCTGTTCCTCGACGAGTGCGCCGAGATCAGCTCCAGCGCGCTGGAGGCATTGCGAACACCGTTGGAGGACGGCGAGATCCGCCTTGCCCGCCGAGACGGGGTGGCCTGTTACCCGGCCCGGTTTCAGCTGGTCCTCGCCGCCAACCTATGCCCATGTGCGCCCGCCGATCCGCAGGACTGCATCTGTGCGGCCGCGGCCAAACGGCGTTACCTGGGCAAGCTGTCCGGGCCGTTGATGGACCGGGTGGACCTGCGAGTCCAGATGCACCCGGTGCGCGCCGGGGCGTTCTCGGGTACCGACGGCGAGTCGACGGCACAGGTGCGCCGGCGGGTCGCGCTGGCGCGCCTCGCCGCCGCGGAGCGTTTGCGGCCGCACGGGTTCAGTACCAACGCCGAAGTCAGCGGGCCGTTGTTGCGACGGAAGTTCCGGCCCGGCAACGCCGCAATGGAGCCGCTTCGTCAAGCGCTGGACCGCGGACTGCTCAGCATCCGTGGTCTCGACCGGACGTTGCGGGTCGCGTGGAGCCTGGCCGACCTGGCCGGGCGGGCATCACCCGGGCCCGAAGAAGTCGCCACCGCGTTGAGCTTCCGGCAGCCGGGGGCGCGGCGATGAGCGACCGGGCGTTGCGGTCATGGGCCTACCTGTCGCGGGTGGTCGAGCCGCCCTGCGCGGAGCTTGCCGTCCTGGTCGATTGCGTCGGCCCGGTGGAGGCGGCCGACCGGGTCCGGCGCGGGCTGGTCGACGGCGAACTGGCTCTGCGCACCGCGGCCCGACGCGACATCGATCACGCTGCAGAAGATCTCGAATCGATCGCCGCGCGGGGTGGCCGGTTGATCACACCCGACAGCGACGAGTGGCCGGCGCTCGCCTTCGCCGCGTTCGTCAGTGGCGCCCGGACCCGCGGGGGGCCGCCGCTTGCCCCGACGGTCTTGTGGGCGCTGGGCCCGGCCCGCCTGGACGAGGTCGCGTACCGCGCCGCCGCGCTGGTGGGCACCCGCGCGTCGACCGCGTATGGCGAGCACATGGCCGCCGACCTGGCGGCCGGGCTGGTCGCACGCGATGTCGCGGTGGTGTCCGGCGGCGCCTACGGCATCGACGGCGTCGCGCACCGTGCGGCGCTGGCCGCCGACGGAATCACCGTGGCGGTCCTGGCCGGCGGGATCGACATCCCCTACCCGGCCGGGCATTCCTCGCTGCTGCATCGCATCGGCCGGCACGGGCTGCTGGTCACCGAATATCCGCCGGGCACCCGCCCGGCCCGGCACCGGTTTTTGACCCGCAACCGGCTGGTCGCCGGGGTCGCGGGTGCCGCGGTGGTGGTGGAGGCGGGTTTGCGCAGCGGCGCCGCGAACACCGCCGCCTGGGCGCGTGCCCTGGGCCGGGTGGTGGCCGCGGTGCCGGGGCCGGTGACGTCCTCGGCGTCGGCGGGGTGCCATGCCCTGCTGCGCAACGGCGCGCAACTGGTCACCCGGGCCGACGACGTCGTCGAGCTGGTCGGCCGTATCGGGGAGCTGGCATCCGATGAGCCGCGCCCGGCGACGCCGCTCGACGGGCTGAGCGAGGCCGAGCGGCACGTCTACGAGGCGCTGCCGGGCCGCGGCGCCGTCACCGTCGACGAGATCGCGGTCGCCTCCGGGCTGGCGCCCGAGCAGGTGCTCGGACCGCTGGCGATGCTGGAGGTGGCCGGGCTGGCGCAGCGCGATGACGGCCGGTGGCGGATCATGCGTGTCAACGCTGGCCAGGCTGGCGGGACGGCGCGGCTCGTATAGTCGGCACGGTCGGTCCCGGACAGGCGGACCCGGATAGGAGGGTGAGTGACAGGTCGGCTTCTGCAGAGTTTCGAAGTCGTCGGTACCCGACAACTTGCGCCGCATATGGTCCGGGTGGTGCTGGGCAGCAGCCATTTCGAGACGTTCGTGCCGAGCAAGTTCACCGACTCCTACGTCAAGCTGGTGTTCGTCACGGGCGATGTCGACGTCGCCGGGCTGCCGCAGCCCTTGACGCTGGACAGCTTCGCCATCCTGCCTCCCGACGAAAGGCCCGCGGTGCGGACCATGACGGTGCGCCACGTCGACGTCCCGGCCGGCCAGATCACGGTGGACATCGCGGTGCACGGCGAGCACGGCGTCGCCGGCCCCTGGGCGGTGGCGTCCCGGCCCGGCCAGGCGATCTATCTGATGGGCCCCGGCGGCGCCTACACGCCCGATCCCGCGGCCGACTGACACCTGTTTGCCGGCGACGAATCGGCGCTGCCGGCGATTTCCACGGCGCTGGAGTCACTGCCCGACGACGCGGTCGGCAAGACATTCATCGAGGTGGCGGGCCGGGAAGACGAGATCCCCCTGACCGCCCCGGAATCCATCGAGGTGAACTGGGTTTATCGCGGTGGTCGCGCCGACCTGGTTCCCGAGAACCGCGCCGGCGACTTCGCCCCGCTGATCGAGGCCGTCACCACCGCCGAGTGGCTGCCGGGCCAGGTGCACGTCTTCATCCACGGCGAGGCGCAGGCCGTGATGCGCAACCTGCGGCCGTACATCCGCCACGAGCGGGGCGTTGACGCCACGTGGGCGTCGTCGATCTCGGGCTACTGGCGGCGAGGCCGCACCGAGGAGACATTCCGGCAGTGGAAGAGGGAACTGGCCGAGGCGGAGGCCGGGGGCGACTAGACGGGACCTGCACTTCGGCTGGCATTGTTGATTGCATGGCACACTTCGGCGACTACCAGAACGAGATCTACCTACAGGGTCTGGCCGGGGTGGTGCCGTCGCTGCCGATGTCCTTCGCCGACTGGGAGGCCAGGGCCGAGATGGCGCTGCCGCCGTCGGTCTGGTCCTACGTCGCCGGGGGAGCCGGCGACGAACGCACGCAGCGGGCCAACTGCGAAGTCTTCGAGCGGTGGGGGCTGATCCCGCGCATGTTCGCCGGCGCCGCGCACCGCGACCTGTCCGTCGAGCTGTTCGGACTGACCCTGCCGGCGCCGGCGTTCATGGCGCCGATCGGCGTCATCGGCCTGTGCGCCCAGGACGGTCACGGCGACCTGGCCACCGCCCGCGCGGCCGCCCGCACCGGCGTCCCGATGGTGGCCTCGACCCTGTCCGTCGACCCGATGGAGGACGTTGCTGCCGCTCTGGGCGACACACCCGGGTTTTTCCAGCTGTACACGCCCAACGACCGTGAGCTGGCGGCCAGCTTCGTGCGGCGCGCGGAGGCGGCCGGGTTCAAGGGCATCGTCGTCACCCTGGACACCTGGGTCACGGGGTGGCGTCCCCGCGATTTGAGCACGTCCAACTTCCCGCAGTTGCGGGGCCACTGCCTGGCCAACTACACCAGCGACCCGGTGTTCCGCGCCGGCCTGCCACGCCCTCCCGAGGAGGACCCGCAGGGGGCGGTGCTGCGCTGGGTGCAGGTCTTCGGGTCGGCGCTGTCGTGGGACGACCTGCCCTGGCTGCGCTCGCTGACTGACCTGCCGCTGCTGGTGAAGGGCATCTGCCACCCCGATGATGCCCGCCGCGCCAAGGACGGCGGGGTCGACGGCATCTACTGTTCCAACCACGGCGGCCGGCAGGCCAACGGCGGGTTGCCCGCACTGGACTGCCTGCCCTCGGTGGTGCAGGCGGCCGGCGGGCTGCCGGTGTTATTCGACTCGGGTGTTCGCAGTGGCGCCGACGTCGTCAAGGCGCTCGCGTTGGGCGCGACCGCGGTGGGCATCGGCCGCCCCTACGCCTACGGCCTGGCGCTCGGCGGCGTCGACGGCGTTGTGCACGTGCTGCGCGCCATGCTCGCCGAGGCGGACCTGATCATGGCCGTCGACGGCTACCCGACGCTGAAAGATCTCACCCCGGAAACACTTCGGCGCGTCGGCTGAGTCGGGCCCACGGCGCCTGTCACCGTGGAGCCGTGCAGGCGTTGCTCGACGAGTTCGACGAATACCTCGAGCTGCAGTGCGGTCGCTCGGCGCACACGCGCCGGGCCTATCTCGGCGATCTGCGCTCGCTGTTCGCCTTCCTCGAAGGTCAGGGCCGTGGCATCGACGGGTTGAGCCTGCCGGTCCTGCGTTCGTGGCTGGCCGCGTCCGCCGGCGCCGGCGCCGCCCGCACGACGCTGGCCCGCCGCACCTCGGCGGTCAAGGCGTTCACCGCGTGGGCGGCCCGGCGCGGCCTGCTGACCGGCGATCCGGCCGCTCGGCTGCAGGTGCCCAAGGCGCACCGCACCCTGCCGGCCGTGCTCCGCCAGGACCAGGCGCTGGCCGCCATGTCCGCTGCGAAATCCGGTGCGCAGCAGGGTGATCCGCTGGCGTTACGCGACCGGCTGATCGTCGAGATGCTCTATGCGACGGGTGTTCGGGTCAGCGAACTGTGCGGACTCGACATCGGCGACGTCGACCCTCACCACCGGCTGGTCCGGGTCCTCGGCAAGGGGAACAAGCAGCGAACCGCGCCCTTCGGCGCGCCGGCCGCCGAGGCGCTGAACGCCTGGCTGAACGACGGCCGGCCGGCCCTGGTGACCTCGGAGTCCGGGCCGGCGCTGTTCCTCGGTGCGCGGGGGCGCCGGCTCGACGTTCGCCAGGCGCGCACCGTCGTGCACCAGACCGTCGCCGCGGTGGACGGCGCGCCCGACATGGGCCCGCACGGCCTGCGGCACAGCGCGGCCACGCACCTGCTCGAGGGCGGGGCCGACCTGCGCGTCGTTCAGGAGCTGCTCGGCCACTCCAGCCTGGCCACCACGCAGCTCTACACCCATGTCGCGGTGTCGCGGTTGCGGGCGGTGCACGAGCAGGCGCACCCCCGGGCCTGATTTACCCCGCGAGCAGTCGCAAAATCACCTATTTCGGCACGAAAAACGGCGCTTTTACGACTGCTCGCGGATGTTTCATCGCCGGGCGGTGCGAATGCGCCGCTACCCGCTGATCACCGATACCGTGTTGCTGGATCCGTTCGCGACGTAGATGTCGCCGTTGGCGGGGTTGACCGCGATCTCGTTCGGGCCAGCGCCCACGCCGATGGTGGTGGTGACGGTGTTGGTGGTGGGGTTGATCACCGACACCGTGTTGCCGAAGGTGTCGGTTACTACACGGCCCCGCCGTTGGGGTTGACCGCCACCCCGGTCGGCTCGGCGCCGACGGTGATGGCGCCGGTGACGGTGCTGGCGGCGGGGTGGATCACCGACACCGTGGTGCCGCCGTGGTTGGGGTTGACCGCGGCGTCGTATGGGTAGATGAAAGGATTTTGACTGGTGCCGAAGTTGATGGGATAGACGGCGCCGGCTGCCCCGCCTTGCCCGCCGGCCCCGCCGGTGGCGCCGGCTGGCGAGGCACCGGGGGTGCCCGATAGGCCGGGGGCGGTGAACCCGGCGATCGCCGCTCCGCCGAGTCCGCCGGCGCCGCCGGTGCCGCCGGTCCCGCCGTCGAGGTGGGTGCTGGTGCCGGCCGTCCCGGACCCGCCAGCGCCGCCGTTGCCCAACAGCCAGCCGCCTGGGGCGCCGGGCTGCCCGGTGCCGGCGGCGCCGTTGGCGCCGTTGGCGAACAACGCCCGCCCGGTGACCAGTTTCACCGGGGAGAACACCCCTAACGGCTAGGCGGCGTTGATCAGGGCGGTCAGCGGGTCACTGGCCGCGGCGGCGGCGGCGTTGTGCGCCTCGGCGGCCGCATACGCCAGGGCGCCGCCGGCCAGGCCCGCGGCGAACTGCTGGTGGGCCACCGCCGCTTGGGCGCTCAGGGCGGCGAACTGGTGGGCGTGACCGGAGAACAGGGCCGCGATGGCTGTGGAGACCTCGTCGGCGCCGGCGGCGGCCACCGCGGTGGTCGACGGCGCCGCCGCCGACGCCGCCGCCTCGATCCACGTCCCGATCCGGGCCACCCCGGCCGCGGCCGACGCCGCCGCCTCGGGAACGGCGACCACAAACGACATCGCCAGACCTCCATCCGATCCACCCGCACCCGACCGCCGACGAGGCGGAACAGCTTCAGGATCGCGGCTGGTGTGCGCACCGGGATCAGTCAAATGACTCAAATGTGGTCAGACCCGGGGTGCGGGGGCCGTGGTCAGCCATCTGGTGACGTGGTCAGTTGAGGGTCGATCGCATCGAGGGCGGGGCCGACCCGCGCGTCGGTCTCCGACGAGAACTCAGCCGCCGAGCGGCTTGAGCCGCACCGGCGTGGATTTCAGCAGGCTCAGCGGATCGACATAACGGGCGCGCGACGCCGGGCCCCACAGCGCGCCCCAGTGCAGGCACGCCCCCCCAGCTCCGGAGGCCCGGCAGCCGACATGACCGGCCAGCAACGAGCCGATCACCGTGTCGGCCCCGACCCGTTCACCGGCCCGCACAGCAGCCCGGACGGGCTCGTAGCTGGTGCGCAATCCGCCGGGATGCGCCAGCGACACCACCGGCCGCCCGGCCAGCGTTCCCGCGAACACCACGGTCGCGTCGCCCGCGGCGTATACCGCCTGGCCGGGGGAGCCGGACAGGTCCACGCCCCGGTGCCCGGGATTCCAGTCGGGCGACGGCGCGTCGAAACCGCGGGAGACCGCCGGCGGCGGCCGCAGCGGCCAGTCGAGCCGGGCGTCGTCGGCGCCCGCCGGTGCGGCGCCAAGCACGCCCGCGCACAGCGTCAGCGCCAGAACCCGTCGCACCTGTTCAGTTCAGTGGCACAAAAATGGCGGCACCACTCACGGCGGCCGGTGCTGTGCATAACCATCCGCTGACTCCGTGTAAACTGCTGGTCGCAGCTCGTTCGCGGGCTGACTTCGCGCGTCCGCACCGCGGCTCCCGTCGGACTAGGAGCTCGCACCGCATGCCGGGGCGGTCCCGACCGGGTTTTTCTCGGCTGGGTCCGGCATTGCAGCAGGCGCCAGGGCCGGGCCTCACCGAGGCCGGGCGACAACCGACACAGGTAAGGCACCAGCATGGCCGTAGTAACCATGAAGCAGCTGCTCGACAGCGGCACCCACTTCGGGCACCAGACCCGTCGCTGGAATCCCAAGATGAAGCGGTTCATCTTCACCGACCGCAACGGCATCTACATCATCGACCTGCAGCAGACTCTGACGTTCATCGACAAGGCGTACGAGTTCGTCAAGGAGACCGTCGCCCACGGGGGCACGGTGCTGTTCGTCGGCACCAAGAAGCAGGCTCAGGAATCGGTGGCCGCCGAGGCGACCCGCGTCGGCATGCCGTATGTGAACCAGCGCTGGCTGGGCGGCATGCTCACCAACTTCTCCACTGTGCACAAGCGGCTGCAGCGCCTCAAGGAGCTCGAGGCGATGGAGCAGACCGGCGGGGTCGAGGGCCCCCCCCAAAAAAAAAACCCGGGGCGGACCCGCCG
>Ga0080006_1192854_pt1 | contig 16668 bp, 11 predicted proteins | sample RS3BMetagenome_FD_69209 | JGI IMG/M metagenome (GOLD analysis project Ga0080006, IMG submission 69209) | Ferric oxide microbial mat and aquatic microbial communities from Rainbow Spring, Yellowstone National Park, USA - RS3B (SPADES... ... | reverse complement strand
GCCTACCTGGACCTTTCGGTGGAGCTGCAGGTGGGCACCGAGGTACCCCGAGACGGGCTGCTGCGGCTGTTGGTCGACGTGCAGTACACCCGCAATGACCTGTCCTTCACCCGCGGCTCGTTCCGGGTCCGCGGCGACACCGTCGAGATCATTCCCTCCTATGAGGAGCTGGCGGTGCGTATCGAGTTTTTCGGCGACGAGATCGAGGCGCTCTACTACCTGCACCCGCTGACCGGTGAGGTGATCCGCCAGGTCGACTCGCTGCGGATCTTCCCCGCCACCCATTACGTGGCCGGCCCCGAGCGGATGGCGCACGCGATCTCCACCATCGAAGAGGAGCTCGCCGAACGGCTCGCCGAACTCGAGGGGCGGGGCAAGCTGCTGGAGGCCCAGCGGCTGCGGATGCGCACCAACTACGACATCGAGATGATGCGGCAGGTCGGCTTCTGTTCGGGCATCGAGAACTACTCGCGGCACATCGACGGTCGCGGTCCGGGCTCGCCGCCGGCGACGCTGCTGGACTACTTCCCGGAGGACTTCCTGCTCGTCATCGACGAGTCGCATGTCACGGTGCCGCAGATCGGCGGCATGTATGAGGGCGACATGTCGCGCAAGCGCAACCTGGTGGAGTACGGGTTCCGGTTGCCGTCGGCGTGTGACAATCGCCCGCTGACCTGGGAGGAGTTCGCCAATCGGATCGGGCAGACGGTGTACCTGTCGGCCACCCCCGGGCCCTATGAGCTCAGCCAGACCGGCGGGGAGTTCGTCGAGCAGGTGATCCGGCCCACCGGCCTGGTGGACCCGCAGGTCGTGGTCAAGCCGACGAAGGGCCAGATCGACGACCTGATCGGTGAGATCCGCAAGCGCACCGACGCCGACGAGCGGGTGCTGGTGACGACGCTGACGAAGAAGATGGCCGAGGACCTCACCGATTACCTGCTGGAGATGGGAATTCGGGTGCGCTACCTGCACTCCGAGGTGGACACCCTGCGCCGCGTGGAACTGCTGCGCCAGCTGCGGCTGGGCGAGTACGACGTGCTCGTCGGGATCAACCTGCTGCGCGAGGGGCTGGACCTGCCCGAGGTGTCGCTGGTGTCCATCCTCGACGCCGACAAGGAGGGCTTTCTGCGGTCGACGCGAAGCCTGATCCAGACCATCGGCCGCGCCGCCCGCAACGTCTCGGGCGAGGTGCACATGTACGCCGACCGGGTGACCGATTCGATGAGAGAAGCCATCGACGAGACCGAACGGCGGCGGGCCAAGCAGGTCGCCTACAACGAGGCGCACGGCATCGACCCGCAGCCGCTGCGCAAGAAGATCGCCGACATCCTCGACCAGGTCTACCGCGAGGCCGCGGATACCGAGGCCACGGAGACCGTGGGAATCGGTGGGTCCGGTCGTAACGCCTCGCGCGGGCGCCGCGCCCAGGGCGAGCCCGGGCGTGCGGTCAGCGCCGGGGTGTTCGAGGGCCGCGACACCGCCGGCATGCCGCGCGCCGAATTGGCCGACCTGATCAAGGATCTCACCGAGCAGATGATGGCCGCCGCCCGTGATCTGCAGTTCGAGCTGGCCGCCCGGTTCCGCGACGAAATCGCCGACCTCAAGAAGGAACTGCGGGGGATGGACGCCGCCGGGCTCAAATGACGCACCCCGCCGCGATTTGGCGGTCAGCGCGAACGCCGCGTCAGCGCGTCGATTTCACCACCTGCGAGTAATGGAATTGCCAACGCTCGACGATGTGGAATCCGAGGTAGCTCGGGAATCGATACGCCGGGGAGTGCCCGAATACCCCGGGCGGTAACGATTGTCCGGCTTGGTGATCGGGCAGGGACTTGTCTTTATCGGTGATGGTCCAGATGGTCGGGCATTTGTTGATCTTGGCCGTCGTCAGCCACACGGCGACGTGGCCGTCCCAGAGCCAGCCGACCTTGGGACCGTAGGCGCCGCGTTCGACGTCGATCAGCGAGCGGAAGGCTGCCGGCCGCGTGGCCAGCAGGGCGCGGATCGGCCCGGGTCGCCAGGGCACGGTGTTGTCCACCATCAGGCAGTCGCCGGGCGCGGCGTGCGAACTGATCAGGTCGGCCACCTGGCTGTAATCCCAGCCCTCTTTGGCGTACGGCCAGCGTTGCGTGAACAGGTAATTGGGGAGGGCGGCGACGGCGAACAGCAGTACGACAGCGGTGATGGGCCAGGGTTTGCGGGCGATGGTCACGATGGACACGGCCAGCACGACGGCCATCGCCGGCGTGGTGAAGATCAGGTAGCGCGGGTAGTAGATCGGTTCGTCGATGGCCGAATAGACGACGACCAGAGCGGTGGGAATGATGATCCACGCCGAGCACAGGATCAGAAGGCGGCGCATGTCGCCCGCCGGGGCCGGCACTCCGGCCAGGCGCGCAACGATCGCCGCGGCGACCGTGACGGCCGCCAGGATCGCGAACGGAATGCTGTGGTCGAAATACTGCCGCTGGACGATGTCGAAGGCGTAATGCCAGCTGACCGGATAGATCCAGTTGACCTGGAACACCTGGCCGTGGGCGAACGCGATGAACGGCGTCATGACCCCGATGGCGACGGCCGACGCCCCGACCCACCGCAGGACCACGGACTTGCGGATGGTGATGGGCGCCAGCGGTGGCACCAGCACGGCATACACCGGCACCAACAAGATAAGGTTGACATTCAGCAGAATGGACAGCGCGAGAGCCGGCGCGTAGCACACCCACAGTCGGGGCCTGTTGCGCCGGACGGCAGCGAGCAGCAACACCGTCAGCCAGATGGCCGCGGCCACCGCGAATGCGTACGAGCGTGCTTCCATGCCCGCCCAGGTGGTGCGGGGCAGGATGGCGAACACGGCACCCGCGCACAGCGCGGTCGCCCGCCCGGGGGCGTCAGGGGCGAACTGCCTGGTGAACACCGTGACGCCAGCGGCCGCGGCCCCGATCGCCAGGGCGCTGGGAAACCGCGACCAGAACTCGGTCGGCGGAAAGATCGCGAACCAGCCGTGCATCAGCAGGTAGTACAGCCCGTGCACTGCATCGATATGACCCAGCAGCCGCCACAACTCGGGCAACGTCCGGCTGGCCGACGCGGATATGGTGGCGCCCTCGTCGAACCACAGCGAAGGTCTGCAGGCCCATGCGGCGCTGATGACGGTCGCCACGATGGCGATCGCCCACGGGTCGAGCAGTCTGCCTCGCGCGCGCACGGGCGCGGGCTCGTCCACCGCTACCGCGGTGTGCTGCTCAACGGTGGGAGGCATGATACTGGTCACTGTAGGGCGGGATCGGCGAATCTGGTCACAGCGGGCTTAATACGGGCGCCGGCTTGGTGGAATTCGGGCCGATACATTCGCGGTTCGCGCCCGCAATTAACGAAAAATGAGCTAATGCAACGCTTTCCGATTTCAGAATGAGATTTCGATTGTCTGGTCATCGGAAATATTGTCCGATGCTGCGGCGTGGTCTCGCAAATGCCGGATCGCGCCACGCCACGCTGCGCTACTCGGCTACTCCTCTGCACCCGGCTAACGCGATACTGTCTTGGTTTGGCTGACCAACCGAAACTGGGAGGGTACATGGGCGCCTATCGGAGCGTGGTGGTGGGAACCGATGGCTCGGACTCGTCGATGCGCGCGGTGGACCGGGCGGCGCAGATTGCCGGGTCGGACGCCAAGTTGTTCATCGCCTCGGCATACTTACCCCAGCCTGAGGACACTCGGGCCGCCGACGCACTGGGCCAGGAAAGCTACAAGGTGTCGGGCACCGCACCGATCTACGCGATCCTGCAGGATGCCAAAGAGCGCGCACACGCGGCCGGCGCCACGGACGTCGAAGAGCGCCCGATCGTCGGCGCTCCGGTCGACGCGCTGGTCAAGCTGGCCGAGGACGAGAATGCCGACCTGCTGGTCGTCGGTGACGTCGGCCTCAGCACGATCGCCGGTCGGCTGCTGGGATCGGTGCCCGCGAACGTCGCACGTCGGGCCAAGGTCGACGTGTTGATCGTGCACACCACGAACTAGCGGACCGGCGTTACCAGCCTCGTCGTCGCCATTCGGCCAGGTGTGGGCGCTCCGCGCCCAGCACCGTGTCGTCGCCGTGGCCCGGGTAGATGACGGTGTCGTCTGGGTAGACGTCGAATACCCGGGTGGTGACGTCGTCGATCAGTTGCGTGAAATCTTCTGCCTGCCACGTCTTCCCGACGCCACCCGGGAACAGGCAGTCGCCGGTGAACAGTTGGGTGACCCCGCCGGTCGCCGGCCCGTCGAAGGCCAGCGCGATCGATCCGGGCGTGTGCCCGCGCAAGTGGATGACGTCGAACGTCAACTTGCCGATGTGCACGGTGTCGCCGCCGGCCAGCAAACGGTCCGGCTTGACCGGTAGCGGGCCGGCGTCGATCTTGCTGGCGGCCGTCGGGGCGCCGGTGGCCTCGGCCACGGCCTCCAGTGCCTGCCAGTGGTCGACGTGCTGATGGCTGGTCACAATCAGTGACACCTTCGGCGCATACCTCCCGATGAGGTCGATCAGGAAGTCGGCGTCGTTGGCTGCGTCGATCACAAGCGTCTCTCCGGTGGCCGAACACGTCACCAGGTAGGCGTTATTGTCCATCGGGCCCACTGATGCTTTCAGGATCGTAGCGCCGGGTAGGGTCCGGCGGGCCGCGGTGCCGGGGTCGACGTGGCCGGTGTAGTGGTCGTCCACGATGGTCATAGCGGCCACGTTACCGGTGACTAATCGCGTGTCGGTATGGGCACCTAGCATGGAGTACGCCGTGCGCAGTATCCGCGCAGGATCGCGTAAAGCACCGGCAAGACTTCACTGAGAGGTACAGCGTTGGCCGACCGTCTGATCGTCAAGGGCGCCCGTGAGCACAACCTGCGGGGCGTCGACCTCGACCTTCCGCGTGACTCGCTGATCGTCTTCACGGGGCTGTCGGGGTCGGGTAAGTCCTCGCTGGCGTTCGACACCATCTTCGCCGAGGGCCAGCGCCGCTATGTGGAGTCGCTGTCGGCCTATGCCCGTCAGTTCCTGGGCCAGATGGACAAGCCCGACGTCGACTTCATCGAGGGCCTGTCCCCGGCGGTGTCGATCGACCAGAAGTCGACCAACCGCAATCCGCGATCCACCGTCGGGACCATCACGGAGGTCTACGACTACCTCCGGTTGCTCTACGCGCGCGCGGGCACGCCGCACTGCCCGATCTGCGGCGAGCGGATCGCCCGCCAAACGCCGCAGCAAATCGTGGACCAGGTGCTGGCGATGCCGGAGGGCACCCGGTTCCAGGTGCTGGCCCCGGTGGTGCGCACCCGCAAGGGCGAGTTCGCGGACCTCTTCGAGAAGCTCAACGCCCAGGGTTACGGCCGGGTGCGGGTCGACGGGGTCGTGCACTCGCTGACCGATCCGCCCAAGCTGAAGAAGCAGGAAAAGCACGACATCGAAGTGGTGGTTGACCGCCTCACCGTCAAGGCCGGCGCCAAGCAACGGCTCACCGACTCGGTGGAAACCGCCCTGAACCTGGCCGACGGCATCGTCGTGCTGGAGTTTCCCGATCACGGAGCCCACGAGCCCGATCATCACCGCGAGCAGCGGTTCTCCGAGAAGCTGGCCTGCCCCAACGGGCACGCGCTGGCGGTCGACGACCTGGAACCGCGCTCGTTCTCGTTCAACTCGCCCTACGGGGCGTGCCCCGAGTGCGGCGGTCTGGGCATCCGCAAGGAGGTCGACCCCGACCTGGTGATCCCGGACCCGGACCGCACGCTGGCCGAGGGCGCGGTGGCGCCGTGGTCGGCCGGTCACACCGCGGAGTACTTCACCCGCATGATGGCCGGCCTCGGCGAAGAGTTGGGGTTCGACGTCGACACGCCGTGGCGCAAACTGCCGGCCAAAGCGCGTAAGGCGATTCTGGAGGGGTCCGACCATCAGGTGCACGTGCGCTACCGCAACCGCTACGGCCGCACCCGGTCCTACTACGCCGATTTCGAAGGCGTGCTGGCGTTCCTGCAGCGCAAGATGGCCCAGACCGAATCCGAGCAGATGAAGGAGCGCTACGAGGGCTTCATGCGCGACGTGCCCTGCCCGGTTTGTGCAGGCACCCGGCTCAAGCCGGAGATCCTGGCCGTGACGCTGGCCGGCGAGTTCGGGGGGGAGCGGGCCACCAAGTCCATCGCCGAGGTCTGCGAGCTGTCCATCTCGGACTGCGCGGATTTCCTGAACTCGCTCACCCTCGGTCCGCGCGAGCAGGCGATCGCCGGACAGGTGCTCAAGGAGATCCAGTCGCGGCTGGGGTTCCTGCTCGACGTCGGGCTCGAGTACTTGTCGCTGTCCCGCGCCGCGGCCACGCTGTCCGGCGGTGAGGCCCAACGCATCCGGCTGGCCACCCAGATCGGGTCCGGACTGGTGGGCGTGCTGTACGTGCTTGACGAGCCGTCGATCGGGCTGCACCAGCGCGACAACCGTCGCCTCATCGAAACCCTCACCCGGTTGCGCGACCTGGGGAACACCCTGATCGTCGTCGAGCACGACGAGGACACCATTGCGCACGCCGACTGGATCGTCGACATCGGCCCGCGGGCCGGCGAGCACGGTGGCCGCATCGTGCACAGCGGAACGTACGGCGAGCTGCTGGCCAACGAGGACTCGATCACCGGTGCCTACCTGGCGGGCAGGGAGCGCATCGAGCTTCCCGCGATCCGGCGTCCCCTCGACCGGCGCCGCCGGCTCACGGTGGTGGGCGCCCGCGAGCACAACCTGCGCGGCATCGACGTGTCGTTCCCGCTCGGCGTGCTCACCTCGGTAACCGGCGTGTCCGGCTCGGGCAAGTCGACCCTTGTCAACGACATCCTGGCCGCGGTGCTGGCCAACCGCCTCAACGGCGCCCGGCAGGTCCCGGGCCGGCACACGCGTGTCACCGGGCTCGATCACCTGGACAAGCTGGTGCGGGTCGACCAGTCGCCGATCGGCCGCACGCCGCGCTCCAACCCGGCCACCTACACCGGGGTGTTCGACAAGATCCGCACCCTGTTCGCGGCCACCACCGAGGCCAAAGTCCGCGGTTACCAACCCGGCCGATTCTCGTTCAACGTCAAGGGCGGTCGCTGCGAGGCATGCACGGGCGACGGCACCATCAAGATCGAGATGAACTTCCTGCCCGACGTGTACGTGCCCTGCGAGGTCTGCCACGGCGCCCGCTACAACCGGGAGACCCTGGAGGTGCACTACAAGGGCAAGACGATCGCCGAAGTGCTCGACATGTCCATCGAGGAAGCCGCGGAATTCTTCGAGCCGATCAGCGGCATCCACCGCTACCTGCGCACCCTGGTCGACGTGGGCCTGGGTTACGTCCGGCTCGGCCAGCCCGCGCCGACGCTGTCCGGGGGCGAGGCGCAGCGGGTGAAACTGGCCGCCGAACTGCAGAAACGCTCGACCGGGCGGACCATCTACATCCTCGACGAACCCACCACCGGGCTGCACTTCGACGACATCCGCAAGTTGCTGAACGTCATCAACGGCCTGGTCGACAAGGGCAACACGGTCATCGTCATCGAACACAACCTCGACGTCATCAAAACGTCGGACTGGATCGTCGACATGGGCCCGGAGGGTGGCGCGGAGGGCGGAACCGTCGTCGCCGAAGGCACCCCGGAGGACGTCGCTGCGGTGCCGGAGAGCTACACCGGCAAGTTCCTCGCCGAGGTGGTCGGCCGTGTCGACAGAACGGTGAGTGCGGCGCCCCGCTTGAGTCGGCGGCGAAAAGTGACTGTCTGAGCGGGATCCTGAGCGGGCTTGTGCCGCGGCACGTCACCTTCACTCGCCATCGGTGAACCGACCGGCCCTGCGCACAGGGCGTCGAGCCTGCGCTCAGGGCCTGTTTTTGGCGGCTTGAATTCAAGCGGACTTGGACCCCTGACCGCAGGCTCGACCACCTCAGCCCGGCCGGGCAGCGCGCCAGGCGGTTGCGCCGCGTCGCGATACCCCGGGACGAGGAACCCGACCCTAATGCGGCCTTGCCAGCGGGAACGGCAGCGTCTCACGGATGCTGCGGCCGGTTATGAGCATGACAAGCCGATCGATGCCCATCCCGATGCCGCCGGTCGGCGGCATCGCGTATTCCATGGCCTGCAGGAAGTCCTCGTCGAGTTCCATCGCCTCCGGATCTCCGCCCGCGGCCAGCAGCGACTGTTCCTGCAGCCGTCGCCGCTGCTCCACCGGATCGGTGAGCTCGCTGTAGGCGGTGCCCAGCTCGATACCCCACGCCACCAGGTCCCACCGCTCGGCTAGGCCGCGCACGCTGCGGTGGGGCCGGGTCAGCGGTGAGACGGACGCCGGGAAGTCGATATAGAACGTCGGTTGCTCGGTACGGTCCTCGACCAGGTGCTCGTACAGCTCGAGAACCACCGCGCCCGCGTCCCAGTGCGCCCGGTAGGGGATGTGTACGGCGTCGGACAGCTTGCGCAGGGCGGCCAGGGAGGTACCGGGATCGATGTGCTCGCCCAGCGCTTCGGAGACCGCGTCGTGCACGGTCTTCACCGGCCACACGCCGGCGATATCGACCGGCTCGAGGCGGGAGTCGCTGCCGTCGGCCCCGGCGGGGGGCCGCAGCACGAACTGCTCGCCGTGCGCGGCTTGGGCGGCGTTCTGGATGATCTCGCGGCAGCCGTCGATCCACACCTTGTAGTCGGCGTGCGCCTGGTAGGCCTCCAGCAGGGTGAACTCCGGGTTGTGGCTGAAATCCACCCCCTCGTTGCGGAAAGCCCGCCCGAGTTCGTAGACCCGTTCCACACCGCCGACGCACAACCGCTTCAAGTAAAGTTCCGGCGCGATGCGCAGGAACAGGTCCATGTCATAGGTGTTGATGTGGGTGACGAACGGCCGTGCCGTGGCTCCGCCATGGATCTGCTGCAGGATAGGCGTCTCGACTTCGATGAAACCCTTGGCGTCAAGCGTTTCCCTGACCGAGCGCAACACGCTGCTGCGGACTTTGATCAGCTCACGCGACTCAGGGTTGACGGCCAGGTCAACGTAGCGGGTTCGCAAACGGGCTTCCGGGTCGGTGAGCCCCTTCCACTTGTTCGGCAAGGGCCGCAGGCACTTACCGATCATCCGCCAGTCGCCCACGAGCAACGAGCGGGTTCCGTTCTTGGAAAAACCCATATGTCCGGTCATCTCGACCAGGTCACCGAGGTCGATGGCGGCGGTGAAATCGGCGGTACGCCCCTGCTCCAGACGTGAATTGTCCAGCAGCACTTGCATTTCGCCCGACCAGTCACGCAGCTGGGCGAACAGCACCCCGCCGTAGTCCCGTATCCGCAGGATCCGGCCCGAGACCGAGATGGTCTCCCGGTCGTCGGCGTCCAGCGCCCGGGCGACCGTGTGACTGGGCGGTGACCCTACCGGATAGGCATCAACGCCCTTGCGCTGCAACATCTTCAGCTTGGCCAGGCGCACCCGCACCTGCTCGGGCAGTCGGGCCTTGGACTCCTCTGCTTCGGCGGCGCGCTCCCGTCGGCGCAGGTCGCTCACGTCGGGCGCGGACCCGTCAGGGTGCAACAGCCCGGACTCGGCCAACCGGGCCGGCACGGCGGGATGGTGGCCGGTGTGCACCTTGTCCCGCCGGGTGAACGGCAGGACGAGAAAACCTTCGGCGATGACCGACGCTACCCCCACCCGGGGGATCAGCCGGGCGTCCTCGTAGCAGGCGTAGCGGGGAATCCATTCGGGTTGGTACTTCATGTTCGAGCGATACAGCGTCTCCAGCTGCCACCACCGCGAGAAGAACAGCAGGAAACCTCGCCACAGCCGGGCTACCGGGCCGGCGCCGAGTTGTGCGCCCTGCTCGAACGCCGACCGGAACATCGCGAAGTTCAGCGAAATACGCGTGATGCAGTGGGCTTCGGCGTTCAGTGCGAGTTCGCTGACCATGAGTTCGATCGTGCCGTTGGGGGATTGGGGGGAACGGCGCATCAAGTCCAGGGAGACGCCGGTGGTTCCCCATGGGACCAGCGAAAGCATCGCGACCACTTCGCCGCCGCGGTCCAGCGCTTCGACGAGTAGGCAGTCGCCGTCAGCCGGATCACCGAGCCTGCCCAGTGCCATGGAGAAGCCGCGCTCGGTCTGGCTGTCACGCCAGGCGTAGGCGCGGGAAATGGTGTCGGCCATCTCTTGGGACGTGAGGTCGCGGTGTCGCCGGATGCGAACGGTCAGGCCGGCGCGGCGGGCTCGGGTGACGGCTTGGCGTACACCGCGCATGTCCGGTCCGGACAACTTGAAATCGGCGGGCCGCAGAATCGCCTCGTCACCCAACTCCAGGGCGTTGAGCCCGGCTTCACGGTATGCCTGCGCTCCTTGCGAACTGGCGCCCATGACGCCGGGGGCCCAGCCGTACGTTTGGCACAGCGCCAACCACGCGTCGATGGCCTGCGGCCATGCTCTTGGGTCACCCACCGGGTCGCCGCTGGCCAGGCAGACGCCGACCTCCACCCGGTAGGTGATGGCGGCGCGGCCGCTGTTCGCGAACACCACCGACTTGTCCCGACGGGTCGCGAAGTAACCGAGCGAGTCGTGCTTGCCGAACAACTCGAGCAGCCCGCGAATGGCCGACTCGTCTTCACCGGTGAGGGCATTGTCGGCGCGCTGCGACTGAAACAGCACGATCGTCGCCGCGATGAGCGCCAGCGCGCCGAACAAACCGAAGATCGCGTTGAGAAAGACGTGCGGCCGGCCGGTGAACTGATCCGGATCGACGATGGCGAACCCGACCACCCGGTTGACCACGTACCAGAAGCGGGAGTCCGGGGCAAGCGTGCCAGGGAGCATTTCGACCAGACCCCAGGACGCCAAGATCCCGATGATGTCCCCGACGACCAGCACCGCTGCCGCTTTGAACAGCGCCGCTTGGCGGACCTTGGCCCAGAACTCCCGGTAGGCCAACACGAGGAGAACGACGGCGACGACGTGCACCGCGAGCCCGAGGTTCTCCCCGAAGGTTTCCGCGGCGGTGTTATTGCCCTCGGCGAGCTCGGCGGCGTTCAGCACGGCGGCAAGGATCATGTTGCCGAGCAGCAGCACCCAGGCAACGCGCTTGCGCGCCGTCAGCGCCGCGGCCAGTAACGCGAGCACGAACGACCACGCGATGCTGGTGTCCGGGAAATTGAAAAGGTAGTTGTTGATGAATTCGCGCGGAACCTTGATGATCCAGCGGATCAGTGGTGACACGCTGGCCAGCAGGGACAGCGTGGCGATGACGCCGACCGTCCAGCCGGCCGCCGCCGGAACCCAGCGAAGCCGGGAGTGCGACCGGCTTCCCGGGCGAGGAGTAGGGGGTGTCACAGACCGCGAGGATATGCCCTCAAACGCGGAAAGTCCTTAATGTTGCGCCCCGCGTCGCGGGGTGTGGTTGGTCGTGTTCAGCCGGCCGGTGCGTTGACAGCCCACTTCCGTCGGCATCGGGTCGGGTCGGGGCCTCCTGCCGGCTAAACCTGGCCAAACCCGGAAAGACTGCTCACGGCTGCTAAGCTGATTACGCGACCATCCCGGCGAAGGCCAGGAACAGTTAAGTGGAGTCCCACTCCCACCGCCGGCCGCGATCAGACTTCGAGTCTCATCGAGTTTGATCAGAGGCTGAACGGTCCGGTCACGGGCGTCACGCACGCCCGTTCCGCGCAATGCGGGCGGCTTGATTCTTTGAGGCCGCGATCGGTCGGCATTGGGCCCTGCTGGTGCAGGGCCTTTCTGCTGGTGGTGTGGTATTTCACCGCTGAATCCGGACGGACCCAGGTACGGGCGCCAGTCGTTAGCGGAAAACACATGAAAGCCCAACAAGGGAGGCCCCATCAGCACTGAGACCCGCGTCAACGAGCGCATCCGCGTACCCGAAGTCCGATTGATTGGCCCCGGGGGGGAACAGGTAGGCATCGTGCGCATCGAAGACGCGCTGCGCGTTGCCGCGGACGCCGATCTCGACCTCGTCGAAGTAGCTCCAAACGCCAGGCCGCCGGTCTGCAAGATCATGGACTACGGCAAGTTCAAATACGAGGCGGCACAAAAGGCGCGCGAATCCCGCCGGAACCAGCAGCAGACCGTCGTCAAGGAACAGAAGCTGCGACCCAAGATCGACGATCACGACTACGAGACCAAGAAGGGCCACGTCATCCGCTTCCTGGAGGCGGGATCGAAGGTGAAGGTCACCATCATGTTTCGCGGACGCGAGCAGTCCCGGCCCGAGCTGGGCTACCGACTGCTGCAGCGGCTGGGGACCGACGTCGCCGACTACGGATTCGTCGAAACGTCCGCCAAGCAGGACGGTCGCAATATGACGATGGTGCTGGCACCGCATCGCGGCGCGAAAACCCGCGCCAGGGCCCGGCATCCCGAAGGACCGGCCTCGGATGCCGAAGTGACCGGCGACAGCACACCCTCGTTGAACTGACGAGAACACGCGAACACGAGAACACGAGGAAACATGCCCAAGGCCAAGACCCACAGCGGGGCGTCGAAGCGGTTCCGGCGCACCGGGACCGGAAAGATTCTCCGCGAGAAAGCCAATCGCCGACACCTGCTGGAGCACAAGGCGACCAAGCGAACCCGGCGGCTGGCAGGCCGCACGACCGTTTCAGCCAACGACACCAAACGTGTCACTTCGTTGCTGAACGGCTGACCACCGCGCCGGATGACCGGCACTGGACCATTTGAACTATTCACTACCTGAACGAGAGTAGGAACATCCATGGCACGCGTGAAGCGGGCGGTCAACGCCCACAAGAAGAGGCGCAGCATCCTCAAGGCCTCGAAGGGCTATCGCGGCCAGCGCTCCCGGCTCTACCGCAAAGCCAAAGAGCAACAGCTGCATTCGCTGAACTACGCCTTCCGCGACCGGCGGGCGCGCAAAGGAGAGTTCCGGAAGTTGTGGATTTCGCGGATTAACGCGGCCGCCCGCGCCAACGACATCACCTACAACCGGCTGATCCAGGGCCTCAAGGCTGCGGGGGTGGAAGTGGACCGCAAGAACCTCGCCGATATCGCGGTCACCGACCCGGAAGCGTTCAGCGCGCTCGTGGACGTCGCCCGGGCGGCGCTGCCCGACGACGTCAACGCTCCGTCGGATTCCGGAGAGGCCGCCTAGCCGCCCGCGGGGGTGCTCACCGAACGCTCGGCCACGGTGGCGGCGGCGGTCAAACTGCATCGCCACGCGGCTCGCCGGCGGGCGCGACGATTCCTCGCCGAAGGCCCCAACCTTGTCGAGGCAGCGTCGGCTCGTGGGTTGCTTCGGGAGGTGTTCGTCACCGAAACCGCTGAGCAGCGGCACGCTCCGCTGCTGGCCTCGCTGCGGTGCCCGATCCATCCGATCAGCGAGCGGGCCGCCAAGGCGCTCTCCGACACCGTCACGCCCACAGGACTGGTTGCCGTGTGCGAGATGCCGGCGACCCGCTTGGAGGACGCGCTGGCCGGCTCACCCCGGCTGGTCGCGGTCGGCGTCGAGATCGGCGAGCCGGGCAATGCCGGCACACTCATTCGCATCGCCGACGCGATGGGCGCAGGGGCGGTGATTCTGGCCGGGCACAGCGTCGACCCGTACAACGGCAAGTGTCTACGCGCCTCGACCGGCAGCATCTTCTCGATTCCCGTCATCGCCGAACCCGACGCACAGGCCGCCGTCACCGTGCTGCGCGCGGCGGGATTGCAGGTCCTGGCTACCACGGTGGACGGCGAGCGGCGCCTCGATGACGTCGGCCTCGCCGCGCCGACAGCCTGGCTGTTCGGACCCGAGGCACACGGTCTGGCTGGCGGGCTGGCGGGCCAGGCCGACCACCGCGTGCGTATCCCGATGTGCGGCGGCGCCGAGAGCCTCAACGTGGCCGCCGCCGCGGCGATCTGCCTTTACCAGAGCGCCCGGGCGTTAGGCTGCGATCGCTGAGCGGCCATACTGCCCGGCCGGCTTATCAGTCACCTGCGTAGCGGCAACGGGATTCGACTCGCCGCGCGGGCGTGATCAAGACCACCGCTGCGAGATGTGACACATGCTGGGGAACTGCGATTGCCTGCCTCGGCGGAAACCTTCTACCCTCGTCTGAGTGGAAGTCGCACGGTGGAATCAGCAGCTGGGCGAGTCCCGGGAACCGGTGAGTGCGGTGGCGACATCCGGGCTGCGAGGCCGTCCTGCAGTATCGGTGCACAACGCGACGCAGTGGTTGAGAACCAGAGACCACAGCCCCGACGCGATCGCGTTGATCCGGCGCGCGCGACGGTTGCTGCCCGGTGACCCCGAGTTCGGCGACCCGCTGTCCACCGCGGGCGACGGCGGTCCTCGTGCGGCGGCGCGAGCCGCCGACCGGTTGCTGGGGGATCGCGACGCGGTGTCGCGCGAGGTCAGTCTCGGTGTGCTCCAGATGTGGCAGGCGCTGACCGAGGCGGTATCCCGGCGACCGGCCAATCCCGAGGTGACCCTGGTCTTCACCGACTTGGTCGGCTTCTCGACCTGGTCCCTGCGGGCCGGCGACGAGGCGGCGCTGACCCTGCTGCGGCAAGTCGCGCGGGCGGTGGAACCTCCGCTGCTGGATGCCGGGGGGCACATCGTCAAACGCCTGGGCGACGGCATTATGGCGGTATTCCGCGACCCCGTGGTCGCGGTGCGGGCGGTGCTGGCCGCCGACGAGGCGCTCCAATCGGTCGAGGTGGCGGGCTACACGCCACGGATGCGGGTCGGGATTCACACGGGACGGCCGCAGCGACTGGCGGCTGACTGGCTCGGTGTCGACGTTAACGTCGCCGCTCGTGTGATGGAACGGGCCCCGAAAGGGGGAATCATGGTGTCTGGCTCGACGTTGGACCTGATATCGCAAAGCGAACTGGATGCGTTGGGCGTTACCGCCAAACGTGCACGCAAGCCGGTGTTTGCCCACAAGAGCGCGGGCATCCCGCCGGACCTGGCGATCTATCGCCTCAAGACTCTCAAGGAGTTGACAGCCCCCGATGACATTCCGGAAACAGATCCGCAGCGATAATGGGAGGCGATGATTGTGCGCATCTTGTCCGGGCTTGCCCGGGTCCGGTTCACTGTGGGGTACGCGGGGGTACTCCTTACGGTAAGTTGCGTCATCCTGACGCTCGGCCCGCACGCACACGACATGATCGTCGAGCGTGCCAGCACCAACCTGCACAACCTGGCGCACGGGCACCTGGGCACGCTGCTCGGCAGCGCGCTGGTGGTCGACGCGGGTCCGCTCTATTTCTGGTTACCCTTCCTGACGTGTCTGCTTGCCCTGGCGGAGCTGCATCTGCGCACCATTCGGCTGATGGTTGCGTTCGTCGTCGGCCACATCGGCGCGACGCTGCTGGTGGCGGCGGCCCTGGCCGCGGCGGTCGAACTCGGTTGGATGCCGTTGTCGATCACCCGGGCCAGCGACGTCGGGATGAGTTACGGCGCTCTGGCGGTGCTCGGGGCGATGACGGCGGTGATTCCCCGTCGCTTCCGGGCGGCCTGGGTCGGCTGGTGGGTGGCGGCGGGTATCGCGACGGCAATCATCGGTGGTGACTTCACCGATGCCGGCCATACCGTGGCCGTCGTATTGGGCGTGCTCGTATCCGCGCGGTTTGAGCAGCCGATCCACTGGACGCCGGTGCGGCTGCTGATGCTGGCCGCGTCCTCGGGGTTCGGGTTCCTGCTCCTGGCGCACCATTGGGGCACCATGGCCGTCGCGCCGGCGTTCGGCCTGCTCGGTGCGTTCGTGGCCTACACGGTGGCTCAATTCGCTTGGACCCGCAGGGCCCTCGTCGTTCCTCCGGTAGCCGAGGACGCGCTGACCGGCGCCCAGCCGGCGGTGGCCGGCTAAGCGTCCCGCGTCCACTGCGGCTGCGCGTTCGATACAGCGTGCGCCGAGCGGCACGGGCCGGGTCACTATGATCGGCACGTCCAGCCAGTCGCATCAGCCTCGTTCTCAAGGAGAGTGCCGCCGCGTGGGTGATCAACCCTTCGACCTGTCGCCGGAGGCCTTGGCCCAGGCGGTGAGTGCCGCCGAGCATGCCATCGCGCTCGCCGACGACCTGGACACGCTGGTGCGCGTCAAGACCGAGCATTTGGGCGACCGCTCGCCGCTGGCCTTGGCGCGACAGGCGTTGGGCACCCTCCCTAAGGACGAGCGCGCCGACGCGGGCAAGCGCGTCAATATCGCGCGCGCCGAGGCCCAACGCAGATACGACGAGCGGCTGGCGGCGCTGCGCGCCGAGCGCGACGCCGCGGTGCTGGCCGCCGAGGGAATCGACGTGACGTTGCCCTCGACTCGGCAGCCGACCGGCGCCCGCCACCCGATCACCATATTGGCCGAGCACATCGCCGACACGTTCGTCGCGATGGGATGGGAAGTGGCGGAGGGTCCGGAGGTCGAAACCGAGCAGTTCAACTTCGACGCGCTCAATTTCCCGGCCGACCACCCCGCGCGCAGCGAGCAGGACACCTTCTACGTCGCGCCGGAGGATTCGCGTCAGCTGCTGCGCACCCACACCTCGCCGGTGCAGGTGCGAACTCTGCTGGCCCACGAGCTGCCGGTCTACATCATCTCGATCGGGCGCACGTTCCGCACCGACGAACTCGATGCCACCCACACGCCGGTCTTCCACCAGGTCGAAGGGTTGGCGGTGGACCGCGGCCTGTCGATGGCGCACCTGCGTGGGACGCTGG
>Ga0080006_1166903_pt1 | contig 16680 bp, 10 predicted proteins | sample RS3BMetagenome_FD_69209 | JGI IMG/M metagenome (GOLD analysis project Ga0080006, IMG submission 69209) | Ferric oxide microbial mat and aquatic microbial communities from Rainbow Spring, Yellowstone National Park, USA - RS3B (SPADES... ... | reverse complement strand
ATTGGGTGACTTTATTGCACGATATCGGCCACACCGTTACGAGGCTTCTGTTATAAAACGAAGGTGCCCTCACAACAGGTCATTTACGTTATTTTATTACATCCCGATTACTTTCGTCTTCCTGATAACATGAGATTCGGGATTGACATCGAACAAGCTAAGAAGATATCCAAGGACCTGAAAATGTATTCGCTGAAGAACACAGAGGACTCATCTTTGTTCCGTTTCTTGCTCTTCTCGACCGTCCACGAATATATGGAAACGGGATCATGTATCTCCGATATTTTCTTCAAGACCATAGAACGGTATATCATCTATCACAAGAGCTCTGAGGAATGTCTTCGGTTACTCTCGAAACTGCATAAAATGGACTGTACCGCCGCCAGTAACGCCAGTAACGCCGACACCGATTCCGAGACATCACAAATCATCGACAAGAAATTAAGAAAGATTGTTTCGATGATAAGCAATGAAAAAGATCTAAAAGACCTGAAATGTCAAGACGAAAATCTCGAACCCGAAAAGGATTTAATTGATACTCTGTTTGTGTTGATCAAAGAATAAGTTTTGTATTTAGTGGTAAATAAACTCGTAAACACTCGCGAAAACTCGCAAACACTCGCAAAATGCAAATCAACGGAAGATTCGATTGGAACTTAGGATACTTTCTTTTCAATGACTCATCGAAAACACTTTCTTTCGATGCAACACCCGTTATTTGGAATTTCCCCAAAATCTCTATAAAAACACTGAGTGACTTTTTGAAAACCTTCGGAATCGAGGAAACATTGGTGACCTTTCATTTCGATGTTTTATATGTTTTTGGGAGTGTTACCGTTAAACTCTTTCGATACACCGATATCTTAATTTCGACCTTTGACGTCCACGAAACGGGAGAGATAACCAAAGATATTTTGTGCCCTCCCAGCATAACAATAAATGTTTCTGGTATAATGTCCGTAAACATTAGAGTTTCAGGTAGCATTCAGAGAACTCTAGATTGTAACCATGTTCTCGCCAAGGACACTCTCTGCCAACAGGCCTGTTTCTGTGTCAATGGTTCCTGCAAGCAGTGCTTGCCTTATTTCCTGAATAGCTGTAAAGAAGTCCATGAACCAGCATGCATGAACTTTCTAACGGATTACATTTCTCAACTCGGGCCTAACCCCGAGATCGACAAGCTGTTGCATGAATACTGTGCTAAGAAATATACGAAGGACGGAGAATTAGACATTAAGAGTGCTCTCGAAGACCCGTTATGTGCTTGTCATCTCGATCAGAGCTTTTACAACGGAGTATTCGATAACCTCAAAACGAAACTCGAGAATATCGACAAAGTCATTGGGAAAAACAAAATAAGATGTCTCGTTCCTCAATGTGCCAACAGCATCTTTCCTGATACTTCGATAGGCAAAGATCTGTGCAAGGGTGTGAGCTGTGTTAATGTGATTGAGTTTGATAACAACGGCAAATTTGATCCCTGTAAGGTTAAGATTAACACGGAGGGAAACTGTGTTACCGTTACCAACCTGAAATGCAAAAAAACGGGACCTATTGGTTTTAAGGCAGAAAAAGAAATTTCAGAACCAAAAGGTCCCGCTCCCAAAAAGAGCTTTTTATTTCTTTTTCTTGCTTTACCCGTACTCGTTTTACTGGTGGTACTAACGGGATTCACGATACTCACCATGAATAAAAAATGGAGGAGGGAATAGAATCATAGAAAATTGAAAAAAATCTCTCGACTTATTTTCCAACGGAAACACCGTTGTTTTCATACGCATTTCACGCAATGAGTCAGAATCGCGATATCATCTATTTAACGAATCGTGAAAGGAAACCCCTGTTCATTACGCCTGAAGACGAATATAATTCGGACTGGGTTTTTCTCGAGATGATGGGCGAGCATTACATGGAAACGTTAAGAGATAACAGGAAAGAGAACAAAAACACCCGTTCCGTCGTCGCCTTCCGCGAGAAGAGTCAAAAACGGGCCATCAAACTCTTGAACGAATGCTTTGAGTACTGAAAAGCCAGAAGGCTAAGAATCTCAAAGAAAACATTAAAAAATCTAAAAAAAATCTAAAAAAAATCTAAAAAAACATCAAAAATCAAAAAAAAACCTCAAGAAATCTAAGCTTTTCTCCACCTGCATTTAGATTTCTTGAACAATATACTTTTCATCCGTTACCACGAGAACACTAAAAGGGATTTCAAAGAAATCCCAAAGATTCTCAAGGAAATCTTGCTTGTAACGGTGAAGGTGAGAGGGGACCTGAAAAAGTCTCTGCCTTGAGCTTGAAGATTCAGGAAATTAACGGACATTAAGCCTGTTTAAATTCGAGCATCGGACGAAGACTAGGCTAAACCTTTCTCGAAAAAGTCCTTGCGATGTTGTGCGATAACGGAGTAATTCGAAGATTAAACCCGTTAAATTCGTGCATCGGACAAGAATTAACTTAAACCTTTCTCGAAAAAGTCCTTGCGATCCTGAGCGATAACGGAGAGATTCACGGAATAGACCCGTTAAATTTCAGCACTGAGCAAGGACTGATTCAAGAATAAACTCGAAAAATCTCTGTGATGCTGAGAAATAACAGAGAGATTTAAAATTAAACTCGTTAAATTCAAGCACTGAGCAAGAACCAGTTCAAGAATAAACTCGAAAGAGTCTCTGCGATTCCATGCTATAACGGAGAGATCAGCGAATTAAACCCGTTAAATTCCAGCATTAAGCTAACTCTCTCGAAAAGTCCTTGTGATGCTGCGCCATAACGGAGAGATCTGAGAATAGGCCCGTTAAATTTCAGGACTGGGCTCAAAAACCCTCTCAAAAGTTCTCTGCCCGGGCTTGATGATTCAGGAAATTAATGGGGTATTAAACCCGTTAAATTCGAGTATCATGCAGAGAATGGCTCAGACCTTTCTCGAAAAAGTCCTTGTGATGCTGTGCGATAACGGGATAATCTGAGAAATAGACCTGTTAAATTCGAGCACTAGGCGAGAACCATTTGAAAACTCTCTCGAAAAGTCCTTGCATTCAAAGATTAAACCCGTTAAATTCGAGGACTGGGCTAAAACTTTCTCAAAAAAGTCTTTTGCGATGCTGCATCATAACGGAGAGATCTGAGAATAGGCCCGTTAAATTTCAAGACTGGGCTTAAAACTCTCTCGAAAAAGTCTTCGTGGTGCTCTTCAATAACGGGGTGATTCGAGAAATAAACCCGTTAAATTCAAGCACTGAGCAGAGACCAGCTCAAAACTCTCTCGAAAAAGTCTTTGTGATCGCAAAGCTATAACGGAGAGATCTAAAATAAAACCTGTTAAATTCAAAAATAAACTTGAAGAAGGCTTTGCCTAAAGCCTGGTGATTTAGGAATTAAACCCGTTAAATTCGAGTATCATGCAGAGAATGGCTCAGACCTTTCTCGAAAAAGTCCTTGTGATGCTGTGCGATAACGGGATAATCTGAGAAATAGGCCTGTTAAATTCGAGCACCGGGCAAGGATCGTTTCAAACCTTTCTCGAAAAAGTCCTTGCAATGCTGCGCCATAACGGAGTAATTCGAAGATTAAACCCGTTAAATTTCAGGACTAGGTTCAAAAACTCTCTCAAAAAGTCCTTGTGATGTTGAGCCATAACGGAGAGATCTAAGATTAAACCCGTTTAATTTCAGGACTGGGCTCCGAAATTTCTCTGCCCGGGCTTGACGATTCAGGAATTAACGGATATTAAATCCGTTAAATTCGAGAGGCAGAGAATGGCTCAGACCTTTCTCAAAAAGTTCTCTGCTCTGGGGTTTCGGTAATTCAAGAATTTAACAGGTATTAAACCTGTTAAATTCGAGCACTGGGCTAAAACTCTCTCGAGAAGTCTTTGTGGTGCTCTTCAATAACGGGGTGATTCAAGAAATAAACCCGTTAAATTCGAGCACTGAGCAGAGACCAACTCAAAACTCTCTCGAAAAAGTTTTTGCGATGCTCAGCCATAACGGAGAGATCTAAAATAAAACCTTAAATTCAAGTACCGGACAAGGATAGTTCAAAAATAAACTCGAAAAAGGCTTTGGGATCACTAAGCTATAACGGAGAAATTAATGAATTAAACCCGTTAAATTCGAGCACCAAGCAGAGAATGGCTCAGTCCTTTCTCGAAAAGAGTCCTTGCGATGCTGTGCGATAACGGGATAATCTGAGAAATAGACCCGCTAAATTCGAGCACCGGACAAGGATCGTTTCAAACCTTTCTCGAAAAGTCCTTGTATTCGAAGATTAAATCCGTTAAATTTCAGGACGGGGCTCAAAAACTCTCTTAGAAATTTCTCTGCTCTGGGGTTTGGTGATTCAGGAATTTAACGGGTTTAATACCTGTTAAATTCGAGCATCATGCAGAGAATGGCTCAGACCTTTCTCGAAAAGTCCTTGATGCTGTGCGATAACGGGATAATCTGAGAAATAAACCTGTTAAATTCGAGCATCATGCAGAGAATGGCTTAAACCTTTCTTGAAAAGGAAGGACAAAAGTAACTAAAATATTCTCCGTTATTCACCAACATTGCCAGCTGTTTCAAGCTTTTTTAAATTGATTTTTTCCCCTGTTATTAAAAACGGTGTAAACTTTTTTATGGAACATTTTGATTCCGTGATTCTCGAAGAGTTTGGGATCAACAAGAACGGATATGGTTTCTTCCGTTCTCAAGATCAGAGAATCAGGGAATTAATTAAGGAACAAAAAGAACTCGAGGATTTCGTGAGACTTATTGAGAACAGCCTGGAAGACTGGCGTGACTGTGTGATGAGAAACAGTCCGTTAATTAAAATCGCTGAAAACAGGTATATCGTAGAAAGAGTTTTAGGGAATATTAAGGGTAACGCTTTGGACATTCTCACGGAATTAGCGGTGATGAGGAAATAAAGGTCAAAAAAAACCAAAAAAACAAAAAAACCAAAAAAAAAGACTATAACATACCCAGAACAATCTCCCCACCTCTCTTACAGCGAGATTGTTCTTTCCTTTGCCATCTCAAACAAAGACTTTCCATGTGTCTTCCTGTAATACTCATTGATCTTTTTCGTAAATTCGAGATCATAAAGTTTTGTTATATCTCCGTTGGCAAAGTCACTAAAGTCACTGCTGATAAGCGGAGTATGCGAAATATAAGTTCGATGTATCTCCGACATCTTCTCAAATAAATTTCTGGTTCTAAGGATCGGGTCTCTGTTAGTGGTGAAATCCGTTAGAAAACGGAAGAACTCTTTTTCGTTTCCTAATATCTCTCGATCGTGCTCGTATTCCTGAAACAGCTTTCCGTAGATATATGTGATAAACTCAAGAAAGTCTTTGCGATACTGTGCCGTAACGGAGATCAAGCTTTTAACATAAGCCTCCCATTTATTTCTCAGCGAAGACAACTTATAGATTTTCAACAGCTTTCCCTGTTCCTCTGCGAATAAAAGCTTTGAATAACTCTCGTTCTCTTTGAACTTCAGCGATTTAACGGGTAATTTCCTGACAAAGATGTTGTCTTCAACGTAATGAACTCCGTTATCAGGAGAAAAGTCAACGATACTCACTTCAACATCCCCAATGTCAAGATAAACTTTACTTGATTTCCCGTTTTCTATGACTTCCCAATGGATCCTTTTATCTTCGAGGGACACCAAAATCACTTCCTGATGTTTTTGAATCAGTCTCTCGATTTCATGAAAGGATTTAGAGAGAACAGATTGCTCCGCCACGAGATTGTGTTTCGTGCCCTTTTCATCCACGAAAAGGCCAACACATTTAGGGTCGTTATAGTTATAAACGGGAATGTAGATAAAAATATTAGTGTTCTCGATACGAACCTTTCTTGGTGGAAAGTCTATCCAATTGGGACTATAAGCCCTGATTTCCCGATTCACTCTCGGAACATAAATTGGTTTATCCCGTTTGTTCGGAGGAGGAACTCTGAGAAACTCAACTTCAGGGTAGAGATTAGACGTGAACATCTCTCTAGATCGATTTTTGAAAGTGTCCATATTTTTTGTTAGGATCCTCTAATCAACTTCCCCGTGACTGCCAAAAATCCATTCAAGTCGCTTTAGCTTTTCATCGCAGTTTCATTAAATCAAACCCATAAAAAATCTAACCTTCTCCCCTCCTGCAGTTAGATTTTTTATAACGCCTGGCGACCTCTCTGGGGGTTGAATTAAATCCGTTATTCCAAAGAAGATCTCTGTCTATGGCTTTTCATGACTTCTCCGCAACAGGCTAAAATAAACCCGTTAAATTCGAGGACTAAGCTTAAAACTTTCTCGAAAAGTTTTCTGCTCTGGGTTTCGGTGATTCAGGAATTTAACAGGCATTAAACCCGTTAAATTCGAGCACCAGGCAGAGAATGTCTCATACCTTTCTCGAAAAAGTCCTTGTGATGCTGTGCGATAACGGGATAATCTGGGAATAGACCTGTTAAATTAGCACCTTTCGGTGCTAAATTCGAGCACCGGGTAAGGATCGTTTCAAAACTCTCTCTCGAAAGATTCTTTGCGATGCTGAGCCATAACGGAGTATTCGAAGATCAAACCCGTTAAATTCGAGCACTGGGGAGAGAACTGTTCAAAAACTCTTTCAAAAAGTTCTCTGTCCCGGACTTGACGATTCAGGAAATTAACAGGGTATTAAACCCGTTAAATTCGAGCATCAGACAGAGAATGGCTCAGATCTTTCTCGAAAAGTCCTTGTGATGCTGTGCGATAACGGGATAATCTGAGAAATAGACCTGTTAAATTCGAGCATCAGACAAGGGTCTTTTCAAAACTCTCTTGAAAAAAGTCTTTGAAACTCTTTACCATAACGGAGGAATTCGCGAATAGACCTATTAAATTCCAGCACGAGGCGAGAAACAGCTCAAAATCTCTCACAAAAAGCTTTCCAATGCTCTCCGAAATTTCTTAGGTCCTTGTCTTGTGATCTCTCATAAAATAAACCCGTTATTCCGAAACATTATTTATATTTTCTTCACGACTCCTTAGAAATCTTTCTCGAAAACTTCTTTGCGATGCTCTACCATAACGGAGAAATCGAAAATAAAAACCTGTTAATTCGAGCACTAAGCAGAGTAGTTTTCTCATAAACCCTCTCTTGAAAAGTCTTTGCTCTGGACCTGAAGATTAAGGAAAAATAAAATATTAAATCCGGATTTGTGCTCCAGAAGGTTTTCATGAATCTCTCAATAGGCTAAATAAATCCGTTAAAATAACAAGCTTAGGCGAGAACGAGCTTAGGCGAGAACGAGCTTAGGCGAGAACGAGCTTAGGCGAGAACGAGTTCAAAAAGTTTTATGATACTTTCGTTATAAAGGGTTTATCTGTCAGATTATCCCGTTATGGCACAACATCGCAAAATTTCGAGTTTATTTTCGAAAGTCTCTGCTCGGTGTCTGAATTTAACGGGGTTTGATCTTCGAATAGCTCTGTTATCGTAGAGCATTGCAGAGACTCTTTCGAGAAAGATTTTTAGCCAGTCCTCGCCTAGTGCTAGAATTTAACAGGTTTAATACATGAATCACTCTGTTATGACTTATCATCACAGACTCTTTCGAGAAAGGTTTAGACTATTCTCTGCTTGGTGCCTGAATTTAACAGGTTTAATTCATGAATCACTCTGTTATGGCATGGAATCGCAAAGAGTTTTCGAGAGAGTTTTGAGCCATTCTCTGCCTGATGCTCGAATTTAACGGGTCTAATCCTAAATTCATCCCGTTATAGCATGGAATCGCAAAGACCATTCTCTGCCTCGTGCCGGAAATTAACGGGTTTAATGCCTGAATCTCTCTGTTTATAGCTCAGCATCGTAGAGAATCTTTCGAGAGAGTTTTAACCCAGTCCATTACCCTGCTTGAATTTAACAGGAATTAATTCCTGTTAAATTTCTGAATCACTGAGTTCCGGAGGCAAAGACTCTTTCGAGAAAGGTTTTAGAATGGTCTCTGCCTGGTGCTTGAATTTAAAGGGTTAAATTCATGAATCACTCTGTTATGGCATGGAATCGCGAAGACTTTTTCGAGAGAGTTTTAGTCTAGTTCTTGCCTAGTGGAATTAACCTGTTAAATTCCTGAATCACTAGGTCCCCGGGCAAAGACTTTTTCGAGAGAGTTTTAGACCAGTGCCGAAGTTTAAAGGGTTTAATTCTAAATTCATCCCCGTTTCTTAAATCATCCCCGTTATGGCTTAGCATCGCAGAGACTCTTTCGAGAAAGGTTTTAGACTGGTCTCTGCCTGATGCTTGAATTTAACGGGTTTAATTCTAGATTTATCCCGTTATGGCATGGAATCGCAAAGACTTTTCGAGAGAGTTTTAGCCCAGTGCTAGAATTTAACAGGAAAATGTTAAATTTCTAAACCAGGCAAAAGACTCTTTTCGAGTTTTTTGAATCAGTCCTTGCTCGGTGCTTGATTTTAACGAATTTAATTCATTACGTTTCTTAAATTATCCCGTTATGGCATAGTATCGCAAAGACTCTTTCGAGAAAGGTTTTAGACTGGTCTCTGCCTGATGCTTGAATTTAATGGGTTTAATTCATGAATCACTCCGTTACACCTTAGCATCACAAAGACTTTTCGAGAGAGTTTTAGTCCGGTGCTGGAATTTAACGGGTTTAATTCATGGAATCGTAAAGACTCTTTCGAGAAAGGTTTTAGGATGCTCTCTGCCTGATGCTTGAATTTAACGGGTTTAATTCCTGTTAAATTCCTGAATCGTCAGACCCCGAGGTAAATGAGAAGGGTTTAACACGACGCGACGCAAAGCTAAGCAAGCTAACGAAGTACGCTTGATGTTGGAATTTAACGGGGATCTAATCTTTGAATCTCAGAGACTTTTCGTGATTCCCCTTGAGATTCATTGCAATCCTAAATATGAATTTTTTTTAAAGGACTTCAGGTGTCCGTTAAATCTCTCATGAGTGCTCGCACTAGACGCAACAACAGCGTGTATTCCAAGTGTTGTAGGGTTCTTTCCCGTTACAACACGAAAATCTATTTGAGGGAATACAACCAAGACATTGCTATCGTGGATATCGGCAAGGAATTTTACGATAGATCGGAGCTTAGTATGCTTCGAGGTTGCATCATCGATTTGAAACAGGAGAAAATACTGTTCATGTCGGAAAAGAGAGTCGAAAAGGTTTTCGATGAAGGTGCCATCCCGAAGGAATGGAAATATAGTCTGACACGAGGATATGATGCTAGTGTTATTCGTGTGTTTCAGCATGAAGGTAAAGTCTATTACGCATCTTCGCGAACTCTCAATGCCGAGACAAAGATTTCGCATCAGAACAGTGATCGAACTCTCATTGAAATCTATAAGAGCCTTGGTGGATTAACGGGAGAAGATATCTTCAAACGAAATAAATCCTACGAGGATTACTGTCACCTGTTTTTGGTCGTCTCCCGAGAAACACAGATATATAGTCAGAAGGAACCCGAAGAGAAACTGGTTTATGCTGGATCGATCAAGAAATACGCGACAACGGGTATTGTTGAAATCCTTGATCTCCCGTTCAAGCCTGAAGAGGTAAGTGAAGAGGAGAAAAAAGAAGTTATGAGCGATGACATCTTGAATGACGCAGGGTTCTTGGTCTGCACCAGAATGGACAACGGGAATAACGAGAGAATGTTCCTATACAGCAAGGCTTATTACTGGAGAAAGAAAGTGTTGGGGTACAAAAACCCCAATGACCTGTTTTATGTCTACTGTGTCTTATCAAACTTTTTCTATGTGAGCGACGAAGAGTATCTCAAACACTTTCCGTTGGTAGCGATGAAAGACGGAAAAGTGGTGAAGGCAACGGATAAAAAAGAACTTGACAAGGAGACCAACACGATGTTGTGCCTTTATGCATGTGCTCCGAGACACAGGAAAAGCGAAGTGCTAACATTCCCTGATAAATTAAAAACCGCGATCAATGATCTCATGAACTCCGTTACGAAACAGGGAAACTATCAAAAGTTCCTTGAAAATCTTGATCAGAGAAAAGCTTCTCTTAATGAGGTCGCGGAAGACCTGTTTCATACGGCGAATAAACAGGAATTCATGGAACAGATCGATGGAGAAACCTTTTACAATCTCTGGTTTTATCTGACCCAATTCATGAAGTTGTAAGGAAAAGACCAGAAGACTTAGAAAAACACAAAAAAATCCAAAAAAATCTAAAAAACCATATGCATGAATTTATGTCATGCCCACATAAATTCATATTGCAATTGAAATATATTAAAGATAAGATTCCTGTTTTTTAAACATGTTCCAGGCATTTGATTGGTGTCTCGAGAAGAACAGTGACGAATTAACCATCATCTGTTGGTGTTTCGGAGAGAGGGGCCCAACCTGTCTGAGAATCAAAGGTTTTTGTTATTACTTTTTCGCGGAACCACCGGAAGGTTTCAATGACCAAAACAAAGAAAAGTATGAGAGAAAACTCAAAAAGTTATTGTGTTGCGAGGTTCGGTTCAGAGATAAAGTCCTGTTGTATTACTACTCCGAGAAACCGCGACCGTTTATGCTTCTCTGTTTCAAGAACAAGGAAAATATGGAGAAGGCCTATAAGCTGTTGCTCAAAAATAAATGGAGAGTTTACGAGAAAGAGATAAAACCGATCTTGAAGTTCGTCTCGAATCGGAATTTAAAGTTTTCGGGGTGGTTCGAAGCGAGGAACATGAAAAAGGTCCCCGAAAAGGAGAAGATTTCCTCTGTGGACGAGTACTATGTAACGGCGGTTGAAAATATTATACCCGTTGATAACCCGAAAGAGATGAGAAAACCAAAAATATTATCCTTTGATATCGAGTGTTTCTCTGAGAATATTAATATCATGCCAGAGCCCATTTATGCTCGCAATCAAGTTCTGATGGTCTCGATGATTTTTCAGGAGGGTAACAGGAGGACCCGTTATCTGATCACGCATGTCCCGGTATTCGATATACCTGATGTTAACCTCATCAGGGTCGAAAACGAACTCGAGCTTCTGCATAAATTTCAAGATATGATCCTCCAGGAGGATCCTGACGTTATCATTGGCTATAATATCTTCGGTTTCGATTACTACTATATGCATACCCGTTTGGGTATGTATTTGGAAGAGTGGAAGAATATCGGGAGGATCTGTAATATCACTCCGAAATTAAAAGATATCTCGTGGGAATCCTCGGCATACGGAGAGCAGAAAATCAGATTTCTGAGAATGAACGGGAGAATAAGCATTGATCTTCTCCAGGTGATCCGTAGAGACTATAAGCTTCCCCAGTATAACTTAGACACCGTTGCGAAAGAGTTCTTAGGCCGAGGCAAGCATGATGTCGAACACTCCTTTATCTTCCAGACTTTTTATCACCATCTGCAAGGTAAGGAAGTAACGGAGGAATTCACAAAGATATCGAAGTACTGTCTGGAGGACTCGAACTTGGTCCTTGATCTATTTGAGAAGCTGAACCTGTGGATTGCTTTAACGGAGCTCTCCTGTATTGTTCATGTCCCGATCGTAAGCCTTATCACCAGAGGACAACAGATCCGATGTTTTTCTCAGATTTATCATCTGGCCTCGAAGAGGGGTGTTATCATCAACAGGAGAAAAGAAGAGAAGAGAGATTATAAAGGGGCCAATGTCATCGAGCCAACACAGGGACTTCATGAGCATGTGATCTGTCTGGACTTTAAATCCCTGTATCCTTCCATCATCATGAGCCATAACATCTGTTACACGACGTTTGTCCTGGACAAGAAAATCAAAGACAGTGAGTGTCACGTTATTGAATGGGATGATGAGGGACAGAAACAAAGATATCGGTTTGTTAAGAAGGAAAGACTTGAAGGTATCATTCCTACCATCGTGCGAAGACTGATTGATGAACGGAACAACGTTAAACGGTTGTTGTCTCAGGAAAAAGACCCGTTGAAAAAGATCATCTATGATAAACGGCAATGGGCATTGAAGATCTCCGCGAACTCATTTTTCGGATTCCTGGGTACCACCGATAAAGGTATGCTCCCGTTGTTAGAGGCCTCCATGTGTATCACCGCAGAAGGCCGAAAAACCATCTTGGAATGCAAGAAATTCCTCGAGGAGACCCATCAGGCAAAGATCATCTATGGTGACACCGACTCTGTCTTTTTTAATTTCCCCGATACTCCGAGTATCGAGGAGGTTTTCAAGAGAGGTAAAGAGCTAACAACGGAGATCAATCAAAAATTTCACCCGTTGGAAATAGAGTTCGAGAAAGCAGGGAGAATGCTCTGTCTGTTGAAAAAACACTATGCTTTCTGGGTATACGATGAGAAGAAGAAAGAACCCAAATGGAACATTTCGTATGTGTCGGCCAACAGGACACATTCCGAGATTGCTGTTTTCAAGATGACCCCTGACTCCACGGAGCTTCTCCCGTTAAACAAGATCATGGCAGACAAGAAAGAGGTGGAGGTTTATGACCCGTTAAACGGCGAGAAAATAAAGATAGAGAAGAAGACGGTTCCTAACATCCTGTACAAGGGAATAGCTTTAGCGAGAAGAGACAACTGCTCCTGGTGTCGAAAAATATATGAGACTTTGCTTCACTACATTATGATCAGTCATCGGAGTGTTTATGAGTCTTACGAGATGATTCGAGATTATATTGTAGACCTGTTTTTAGATCGTGTCCCGATGGAAGATCTCTTCGTGACGAAAGGAGTTAAAGTCAACTACAAGAATAACAGTGCCTACAAGATATTAACGGAGAGATTAAAGAAAAACGGAGTGGTCATTCATCAAGGAACGAGACTGGACTTTGTGGTGGTCGAGGGAGACAAGAAAAGCAAAGTCGGAGAGAGAATGGTTGTAAGAGAAGAGCTGAAAAACACTAAGGTGAAGATAGACAAAAGATATTACGCCGAGAATCTCCTGAAGAGAAAAATAGAAACCCTGTTTCAAATCGGTTATAGTCACGAGATCACCCCCGAAATTCAACGGGTGTTCCGTTATCTCAAAAAGAAAATCCCTGAATTAAAACAGATCATCGAAAGGGCGAAACTTGAGGAAACACCTGAGACATTAGAGCGTCTTTTGAGCGTAAAACACAGAGATTTTGGGGATATGATCCGTTATCTCGTCGATGCATACAAACAAAAACGGTTATTCCTGATAGATAATCCAGTGGACAATACCATCCTGGTCATGTCTCTCAAATCACAAGTAACGGAAGAACTAAAAAGTAAAATCCCCAGATTTCCGGCCATCGACGAGTAAGGCCTGAAAGGACAAAGGCAAGAATCTCGAAAAACCTCGAAAAAACCTCGAAAAAACCTCAAAAACTGAAAATAAAACAAAGAAAAACATTCATTCATTACTCTATTCCCCCGATAAAAATGAAAATTAACGGAAGATTAAAAGAATAAATGGGTAATCCCCTCTAAAAAGTTTTGTGTCTTTTTATGTGATAAAGGCGTGATAAAAATATATGCACGCCCGAGTCACAAAACAGGATATATGTGCGCACGACATATATCCCTCTTGAAATCCCGTTTCAAAAAAACAAAAAATTTGAAAAAAATACACTTCTTTTTCAAAAACATCAAAAGTGATGTCGATGTCACTACCCGATCGGGTTTTGGAGAATGAGAAAACAGGATAAACACACGCATGATAACAGGCATTGAAGAGACCGAGCATCAGTGCATGGAAATGCACAAACAGAGCACTTTCTTGAATGAGGCTTTGATTAATCTTAGCCTCTTTTCATGGATTCCATGAATCTCGTCATTTTATTCCCCGTCCTATTAATTTAAGATTTTGTGTTTTCACGGGGAGCTCTAAGAGATGATTGGTAAGATAACGGAGAATAAAATGACGAGATTCATGGAATCCATGGAAAGAGGCTAAGATTAATCAAAGCCCCATTCAAGAAAGTGCTCTGTCCGTGCATTGAAATGCACTGATGCTCGGTCTCTTCAATGCCTGTTATCATGGGTGTGTTTATCCTGTTTTCTCACTCTCCTTTTCCTAATTCATGCATGAATTTATGAGGCCTCATAAATTCACTCGAAAAGAGACTTGGTGACATGAAAAGCTATCCCAAAGTCTTTATATTCTCCATCTTGTTTTTTGAATCTCCCGTTGGGATCACAGGAATATAAAGACTTGTGAATGGATATATCAATCCGATACCTCGAGAGTTTATCGGATATTCTCGACTTTGACAGGTCGATATTTTTTATTTCCAGCAGGTCCAACAGGTCACCTTTTAGTTTCTTCGTGTACGAAACGAAATAGAAAAACTTGGAAATATGAACCTGATTCACGAGAGAACTCTTTGTGATTGCAATTAGTTCGCGAAATATCTCCGAGATCTCTTGAATGTAAAGGTTGTAGTAGAAGATATCGTCAACATCTTCGAGTAGTAACGGAGTTGATAAGATGAATGCAGCAGGAATTCTCTCAAGAAAGGACATTTAATTTAAAATAGCGAAAGAAGATTTAATATAAAAAAATCTAACTGCAGGAGGAAAGGGTTAGATTTTTTTTTATGAGTTTTTGTGTTTTTTTTGGATTTTGAAGAGATGAGATGAATGGAGATGAAAAAAGAAAAGGGAAAGACGGAGTTTAATCACCGATAGCCATTCACAACTTGAAAGTCATCTCAAGGAAATCGTTGTATATCTTTTTATCTTTGAAATTCTCGTACCAATATTTCTTCTCGTTATTAAAATTATGAATTTTATATCCATTCCCACAATGTATGCCAACCTTCAATAAAATATTTTTCCAAACGTAAGAGCTTCCCTTCTTGGCTATTTCCTCGAAACGCTCCTTGTCGAACTTGAGATCTTCGATAATGGCCTTAAATGTGACTCCGTTAACATATTCGGGGGCGTTTTCGCATCTCTCGCGGATCGGATTGTATTCGAAAAACTCGTTGGAGTAAGACAGGAAACACTTTGTTCTCAAGTACTTTCCTGATACACACAAATCACCGAGAATCTCTCTGAAGGACATCAGTGTCGGAATGCGATCAGTTCTGAATTCAATGTCCACATACGGAAATTTATTTTGCAAGAAGACTTTTTCCTTGAGTTTAAGAACGTTCAACGGGGGATCCTTTTCATAGTCCGAATTTATCCATTCCATCAAGATCTCTTCTTTTTTTTTCACGTAACGGACTTTCGGGGCATCCTGCTTGAACTTTATCAAAAATTCTTTCTTCAGGGTCTCAATTTGTTTATCCGTTAATCCGTCTCTGAGAAAAAACAGGTGCTTAACGGAGTACAGATGGTTGAAATCTTCAGTGCTTTCCGAGAAGTTGGTCGAAAGATAAGGATCCGTCAAGAATCTGTCGCGAGAAGAGGTCTGAAATTTCGTTTGACAAATGCCGAGCAAAGGCAAGTTGCAGTTGTTCACGAGAAACTTGTGAATGCCGTTGACCGTGGGAATAGTAAGCATGATGAAGAAAAGTTTTGTGTAAAATTCACTTTAATGAAAACGAAAACCGAATTAAAATTTCAGTTTAAGGAGTAACGGAGTAACGGAGTAAATGTTACCCCGTCTTTTAGAATTTAACAGGTTTAATGCTTTGCGCAGAGACTTTTCGAGAGGGTTTTGGACTAGTTTTCGAGTCTCTCCGTTATGGCTTGAAAAGTCGTAAAGAGTTCTCAAGAAAGATTTGAGCTTTGTCCTGGAATTTAACGGATTTAATGCTTTCAGGTCCCGAATCATTAGGTAAAGATTTTTTCGAGTTTATTTTTAGACTGTCCCTTGCCGGTGCTCGAATTTACCAGGTATTAGACCTGTTAATTCCTGAATCGTCAAGCAAGGCAAAGACTTTTTCGAGAAAGGTTTGAGCTAGTCTCTGCTTAGTGCTCGAATTTAACGGGTTTTTCTAGTTCATCAACGCCTGTTTTCGAGTTTATTTTTCGATCTCTGCGCTACGGCTTGAAAGTGTCGTAAAGACTTTTCAAGAAAGATCTAAGCTTTATTCCGTTATTTGTGCTAAAATTTAACGGGTTTAATTCCTGAATCGTCAAGTCGCAAAAGACTTTTGAGAGAGTTGAGCTAGTTTTCGCCTGGTGCTCGAATTTAACAGGTCCAATGCTTTTAGTTTCCTGAATTAACAGGCCTTAACAGAGACTTTTTTCGAGAGAGTTTCAAAAAGTCTCTGTCCAGGTGCTCAAATTTAACGGGTCTAATCCTAAAATTCATCCCGTTATGGCACGGAATCGCAAAAACCAGTTCTCGCCTAGTGCTCGAATTTAACAGGAATTGATTCCTGTTAAATTCCTGGATCATCAGGCCTCAGCAGAGACTTTTTTGAGAGAGGTTTTAGATTAATCTCTGCCTCGTGCTCGAATTTAGCACCTTTCGGTGCTAATTTAACAGGTTTAATTCATTAATCTCTCCGTTATGGCTCAGCATCGCAAAGAATCTTTCGAGAGAGTTTTGAAAAGATCTCTGCCTGATGCTCGAATTTAGCACCTTCGGTGCTAATTTAACGGAGTTCGTTTTCAACCCGTTGTGAGAAAGCATCAGGAAGATAAAAAAATCTAACTGCAGGGAGGAAAAAGGTTAGATTTTTTTTTTTTTTTTTTTTTTTTTTTTTTTTTTTTTTTTTTTTTTTTTTTTTTTTTTTTTTTTTTTTTTTTTTTTTTTTTTTTTTTTTTTTTGTTTTTTTTTTTTATTAT
>Ga0080006_1137765_pt1 | contig 16683 bp, 16 predicted proteins | sample RS3BMetagenome_FD_69209 | JGI IMG/M metagenome (GOLD analysis project Ga0080006, IMG submission 69209) | Ferric oxide microbial mat and aquatic microbial communities from Rainbow Spring, Yellowstone National Park, USA - RS3B (SPADES... ... | reverse complement strand
GGTCGATGCGGGGGTCGGTGAGGTCGGCGAAGTGGTGGGCGATGGAGAGTTCCTGGTCGGCGGTCATGGCGATCCTCCTGGGTTCCTCGTGATCGAGGAGGATTACCAGAAGTTGTTCTCGTCCACAACCTTCCGTCATCACATCAGAGTGTCCTCATGGTGCTCCGACCCTGGGAGTGGCCACCGTCCCCGGCTCGAGCTTCTTTCTCGACAAGGATCTGGGCCGAGGCTATGTCCGTTTCTGCTTCTGCAAGCGGGATGAGACGCTCGCAACGGCCATCGATCGACTGAGAAAATTGCGAGTCGTCGTCTGAACGGCCGATCAGGTTTCCATCACTGGTCGGCCACCTTGTCGACCGGCGCCAGGGTCTCGGAGAGCATTGAGGACGACTTGAGGCGACCCTTGAGGAAGGGCTGTGAGGATCAAGGTGAAATCTTCTGATCGGACTGAAAAGGCGGCAAGATCCGGAAGTCAATCGGCTTGAACGAGTAGTTATTCGACATCTCGGCCGAACACGCCGTCAGGCCGACAATGAGGTCCATCTCAGCCAGGAAGACGATCGACTGCCCGGCCTTCGATCGGGGCGGACCGATCGCCAGTTCGCCCGTCGGGGTCACGTCGACATTCATGAAAATGTTGAAGGTCGTGGGAATCTCGTCGGGCTCGATCCCGAACGGGGCCAGATTCTTGACGAGGTTCCCGAAGCAGCTCGGGTGGTCTCCCTGGTGATTGTAGATGATTCGAAAGGTCTCGATGCTACAAGGGGTCAGGAGGAAATCATGCCGACCGACCTCGTCCGACAGGATCGTGAACATGGGCCGACTTCGATTCGAGTAGAGCCGATGCCCGGTCGTCAAGTAGATCGTGTTGGCGTAGTCGAGGCTTCGACCCGAGGATAGCCACTCCCGCTTGTCTTCAAGGGTGAAGGCGACGAGGTCGGAGACCTGCTCGCCCGTCGGGTCGATAACCTGGAGCCGCTGGCCTTTTTTCAGGAGAAATCCCGCGCCGGTCTGGGGCTCGATCCGGCGAGTTTCATGGGCGGCCCGATGGTCATTCATCCTTCCAGCCCCCTTGAGGCCAGAAACGGGCAGGCAGAGACCCGGGACGGGTGGGTGACACCGGAGGGGAACGGCGGGTGCCAGTTGGGCTCGACGGCCCGGCCGGAATACTGACGGGCCTCGGTTGCGGTGCCGTGATCGGCCAGGTTGGGATTGAGCGATCCTTGAAGGTTTTCCTCGCGCGTCCGGACCACTTCCTGAAGCCTCCGCCATCGTCCTTCTTCCTTAAGGTGCTCGAACTGGGCGTGCGGGTTGAAGACCAGGGTTGGCCAGATGAACCGGCGAGCCTCTCGAGAACTGTGCGGGTGGAGGCCGACAATGAAGAACGCCGTCTCGGCAAAGCTGAAGCCAAAATGAGGATCCTCGGGGTCCTCGCTCACGGTCGAGTCCCACTCGTGGTGCGGGGCGTCGAGCTGGTTGAGCAATCGAAGCTGGACCCAGAGCAAGCGCTCGAATTCTCGCTCGTCGACGGCGGTCGGCTCGCGGAACATGGCGACAAAGGTCATGAACTCGCCCTCCTCGGCCTGTTCGGCCTCGCGGGCGAAGGTGTACAGGTCGCGACATAGACCGGCGGTCGAACCGACACCGCCGAGATGGTCATAGACGCCCAGGCGGTAGGTCTCGTGCATCACGGCGCTCTTGGCCCCGACGCAGGAGAAGTCGGGGTTGAGGACGAATCCTCGAAACGCTCCAACCGCCGCCGACGCGAACAGATCGGGAGATTCACCGGGTTTCGAGAGGAGAACGGCTCGTCCACCTTTGGTGCCATAATACCGGCTGTTTTGTCGAGCCAGGTCGCTATCGAACGGGTTATTCAATCGATCGAACCACGCCTGGTCAAGCGTCGGCGATGTCGCTCGCGATTTCATGAAAGATTCCAGGAATGATGGCGACCGAATCGCGAGAGAGGATGAATTCAATGCCTCCACTCTCACGGCGGCACGACGGACTCGGGGCGGAAGTCCTACAGTTGGGAGTCTCTCTCCATTGCAAACGAGATGCCCAACGCATCGAAGATCTTGATCATTTCCCCGGCCTACGATACCGAACCAGCCCCGCTCATCGCGGGGCTGGTCAAGTCACGCATCAACGAAATGGTCGAGTGGAAAACTCAGGGCTTCTCACTCGCGACCGGTTTCCCATCGGTATCAAGAATGTTGATCACCTTGGCGAAGGGAAGCGAGCGGATCTCGGTCTCGATCGTCGCTCGGTCGCCGACGACGAGGATCGTCATCCGGCTCGGGTCGAGATACTTCTTGGCCACGCGGGCGACGTCGGCCGGGGTCACGGCCTCGACCTTGTCGCGGTAAGCCGTGAAGTAATCGTTGGGAAGGTCGTAAAGGACGAGTTCGGCGAGGGTGCCACCGAGGCCCCCGCCACCGCCGCCGCCCCGTCGGCCGCCGCCGCCGGCGATCGACTCGAACCGCGCGGGGAAGCCTTTGATCAGGCGGTCCTTGGCAAAGGCGACCTCGGTTGCCGTCGCCGGTCGAGGGCCGGTGATATCGGTCAATTCCTTGATCAGCTCGACCAGGGCGGGCCTGGTATCCTCGGTCTTGACCGGGGCTCCCGCCTCGAACGGTCCAGGCCCCTTGGCGAAGTTGAAGCTGGATCGGGCCCCGTAGGTGTAACCCTTGTCCTCGCGGAGGTTCAGGTTGATCCGGCTCGAAAACTGGCCGCCGAGTATCGCGTTCATGATCGTCAGCGGGAAGTAATCCGGCGTGTTTCGCGCGACGCCGACCTGGCCGACGCTCAGGATCGACTGAGCGGCACCCGGCTTATCGACGAGGTAAACCGTCACCGGTCTGGAAGCGGGAGGCTCGGGCAAGGTCGTGGCGACCGGAGAGCCCGGCTTCCAGTCCTTCAGAGCGGCTTCGAGGATCGGCATGATCGCGTCGGGAGTCACATCCCCGGCCACGACCAGAGCCGCGTTGTTCGGCACGAACAGCGACTGATAAAACCCGACGACATCGTCGCGGGTCAGACTCTTGACCGACTTCGGCGTCCCCGCGTTCGATCGGCCGTAGGGGTGGGTCTCGCCGTAAAGCAGCTTGGGAAAGATCAGGTTGGCGATCGTCGGGGCCGAATCCGCCTGGCGGAGCAAGGTCGACAGTTGCTGGGTCCGGAGCCGCTCCAGCTCCTTTTCGGGGAAGGTCGGATTGAGCAGGACATCGGTGTAGATCTTCAGGGCCCTGGGCAGATTCCGGGTCAGGGTCGTCAGCGAGAGGTCGCACGACTCGGCCCCGCCATTCGCGTTCATCGAGGCACCCAGATCGGACAGCTCGCTGGCGATCTGGAGCGAGTCCCGCGTCTTCGTCCCCTTGGTCAGAAGATTACCCGCCAGGGAGGCGAGCCCTTCCTTGCCGATCGGGACGAGCGTGCCACCGCCCTTGATGACCAGGTTCAGGCCGACCACGGGCAAGTTGTGGCGCTCGGCGATCAGAACTTCGAGGCCGTTGGAGAGTCGCCGACGAACGACCGGGGCTGGGGTGAACGCCGGATTCGGTCCGGGATTGGGCTCGGCCGATCGGTCGAACGTGTCCTGGACCGGAACGGCCGCGACGCTCGGCAAGGCGGATTGGGACGACCGGTCGACCGGGGTCTCCTCGGGGCGAGGCGTCTTCGGTCCCGGATTGACGTCGAGGCGAATCCGGTGGCCCGACAGATACTTCTTGGCCACGCGCTGGACGTCGGCCGGGGTCACGGCGTAGGCGTCCTGGAGCGTCTTCTTGTAGCCGAGCGGGTCGCCTTGCTGGACATAATTGCGGTTAAAGAAGTCGGACTTGGCCTGGACCGTCTGGAGCCGGAGGACCGAGCCGCTCTCGGCGGCGTTCTTGGTCTTCTCGACCTCTTCCTCGGTCGGCCCGTCCTTCTTGAGTCGGGCGATCTCGGCATCGGCCAGCGCGATCAAGGCGTCGAGCTTCTGGCCGCGCTGAGGGGTGATGGTCACGGTGAAGGTGCCGGCCAGGACGCTCGAGTTGTGCGAGGCGTTGGCGTTGGCGGCGAGCTGCTTGTCGTACTGAAGGACCCTGAACAGCCGGTTCCCGTTCGGCAAGCCGCCGAGGATCGAGGCCAGGGCGTCGAGCGGGGCCTCGTCAGAATCGTTGAGGGGCACGGTCGGCCAGACGAGTTCGGTTCTCGAAAGCTGGACGGCGTCGGTCATGGCGATCGTCGGCGACTCCGTGAGGACCGGGACCCTGGGGGCGAGCTTCGCCACTCCGGGGCCTCGGGGAATCGGGCCGAAATACTTCTCGACCAGCTTGCGAGCCTCGCTCGGGTTGATGTCACCGGCCAGGCAGAGGCTGGCGTTGTTCGGGCTGTAATAAGTCCGGAAGAAGGTCGAGACGTCGGCGAGACTCGCGGCCGAAAGGTCGGCCATCGACCCGATGACTGAGTGATGATAAGGATGGTCGGACGGATAAAGGAACTCGTCGAGCCGCTCGCTCGCGAGGCCGTAGGGGACGTTGTCGACCCGCTGACGACGCTCGTTCTTGACCACGTCTCGCTGGTTGTCGAGCTTTCCCTGGCTCAGAGCGGCGAGCAGGAAGCCCATCCGGTCCGCTTCGAGCCAGAGGGCGGTTTCCAGACCGTTGGTGGGAAGGGCCTCGTAATAGTTGGTCCGGTCGGTGTTGGTGCTGCCGTTGATCTGGGCACCAAGTTGTTCGAGCGGGCCGAAGTATTCGGAGTCGTGATTCTTTGAACCCTGGAACATCAGGTGTTCGAACAGGTGAGCAAACCCAGTCCGACCGGGCTTCTCGTCCTTCGAGCCGACCTTGTACCAGAGGTTGACGCCGACAAACGGCGTGGTGTGATCTTCATGAAGGATCACGTTGAGACCATTGGGAAGAGTGAACGTCTCGACCTTGAGGTCGGGGATCGTCCGGACTTTGTCCTCGGCTCGAGCTTGCCGGGAAAGAGCCGAGCCCAGGCTCAAGGCGACGACGGCCGCCAGGGCCAGTCGCGTCATGTCTCGTTGCATCGTGGTGTGAATCCTCGGAAGACGGGTGCTGGGCCAAGAGAACCCGGGGAGGAGCCGGACTCATCGGTGGATGAAATAGTCTAACCGCTCGGTCGGAGTAGAGTCCAGGGCCGGTCGGCTTCTTCGGTTCGAGGACTTGAGCGAAATCTCCCCAGCGGATGGGGGGAATCCGCTCGGGAAATGGGATCGCCTCAAGCTGATCCCCGTGAAAACCGAAGAAATCACGCGAAAGCCCTGATTTTGGAGCAACCCCGCTCCCATCGGCATCTCTCGTGCTTTATGAGCAAACAGGGTTTGAATTCAGTGTTCAACAAAGTACGAGAGGAGCTAATCATGGAAACGGCCAACGCTTTCGACATGTTGATTCTGCCGATCTTGCAGACCTTTGCGGCGACGTTCGTGGCTTTCCCCCTTCTCCACGGAATCCGGCTGACCCTCGGCTGGTGCTTCGACAGCCCTGAGGCTCAAAGCTTGGCCGGTCGATCGCGCTGAAGGCTGGTCAGACCGCCGATGGACCGAGGATGGCCTCGGCGCAGGCGTCTCCGCTCAGGAACGCTCCCTCGACCTTCGCCGACACGCACCAGTCGCCGCAGGCCGCCAATCTGGCGACAGGATCAACGAGGCAAGGTCGCCCCAGAGGCTCGGCCGGCCTGGCGTAAAGCCATCGATGTATCGTCCCGATGGCGTCCGCTCCGAAGTCGACCCCGAAAACCTCGGCCGCGGCCTCTTCGAGCCGCCTCCAGATTATCGGATGCTCGTCTGAAAGGTGATCCCGGGTCCATTCGGGGCCGGAGTGGATCATGATCGTCGGCCCCGGCGGCCGTCCCGGCTTGCTCTGATTATTGGCCGCCCAGGCGATGACCGGGTGGCGACAGCGAATTCCGTCGAATGGGAGGCTAGACCCGTTCGAGGGAGTGATCGCGCAGGCGAAGCAAGGGAGCATCTCGACCTTGGCGATCTCGGCCGCGATCGGGCTCCGGCCTTCGAGCAAGGCGGCCGATTGGATCGGGGGAGCGGTCGCGACGACCCATTCAAACGGCCCGATCTCGCCTTCTTGGTCGTCGATCAGGACCCAACGGCCCGGCTCGCCGGCCAGTCGGACGACCTTCGTTTCTTCCCGATAAACAACGTGCTCCGCGAGCTTTTCGGGGATCGTACCCATTCCCGGCACGCCCACGTATCGGGGGGCTGCGGGTTGATCGGCGACAAGCACGCCGTTTTCGAGATTCGCGAATCGACCGTCCCACCGGGCCCAGCTCGAAGGCGGGACGTGCTTGTCCAGGAATTCCCGGAATCTCGAGTCTCGGACGGTGAAGTACTGAGCGCCGTGGTCGAAGGCCCGATCGTGCCAGGCTCGACTGGAAACCCGGCCGCCGATCCGAGACCCCTTGTCGATCACCAAGGGGGTGTGCCCCGCCTCATACATCCGGATGGCCAGGGTGAGCCCGGCAATCCCTCCACCGATGATCCCGACTCGCATCGTCGTCTCCTCCTGATCGTTGAATCGTTGCGATCAGCCCTCGCGAATCGATCGTTTGATCTCTTCGATCTGGTGACTGAGCTGGTCCAGCCGATCGAGAATTTCTTGGTGGTGAACCGCGGACCGGGGCGGGGTCTTACCCTCGATCGAGAAGGTTCCTCCGCTCAGGAGAATACAAGACTTGACCTCATCGAGCGAATTGAAACCCTGGCGATGGACGATGGATTCGAGTTCGGAAACGGTCAGGAGTTCGCGGGCGAGGGCCGATTTCTGGACCTTGCCATCCTCGATCAGACTGGACGGACTGCCCTCGATCCACTGGTCGAGTCGCCGATGCTGGAACAGAAAGCGAACGACCAGGTAGTTGATCGCGCAGAGACTGAAGGCTCCGATCAAGCCACCCGTGAGCGAGTTGTCGTCGCCGATCATGGCATTTTGCAGGGTGTTCGAGAGCGAGAGCAGCACGATCAGGTCGAACGGATTCAACTGGGCCAGCTCGCGCTTGCCGAAGACCCGGAGCAGGAAGACGAGAAAGAAATAGACAAGAATCGGCCGGAGCGATTTCTCGAAAATCGACGGCCCGAGGTGAAAGAGGGAGGTCCAGATTCCGTCGGCCCAGAGCATCGGCAGCGTGGTCATTGGCCTGGTCCTCGGTGGTCGCTCGGGCGGATTGGCGATCAGATCACATAGTCTGGCACCAAGGATTCGCCGGGGTCGTGGAAGACCTTCCAGTTTCGAGGGACCACGAAGACATCCTCCGACTCGACCAGGCCGAGTTCCTGACTCCGCTCTCTGGTGAGCTGGACCAGGATGTCGGTGCCGCCGTGGAGTCGAAGCTCGAGCCGGACCAGGCCGCCGAGCGGGGTCAGCCGTCGGAGGTTGGCGAACCAGCCGGGGCGACCGTCGGATTCTCGAAGGACGTCGAGATCGTGGGGGCGGACGTAAATCATCACCGGGCCGTCCTGACTGGGAAGGTCGAGCGGCAACGGAGCCTCCTCGCGGACCTCGTCCATCGAGAGGACCGAATCCAGCGGCAGGACGTTCACCGCGCCGAGGAACTCCGTGACAAAGGGACTGGCCGGATGCTCATAAAGCCACTGGGGCGGCCCCATCTGCTCGATCTTTCCCTTGTTCAAGACGACGATCTGGTCGGAGACCTCGAACGCTTCCTGCTGGTCGTGGGTCACAAAAAGACTGGTGACGTGGACCTCGTCGTGCAGCTTGCGGAGCCAGGTCCTCAACTCATCGCGAACCCTCGAATCGAGAGCGCCAAACGGCTCATCCAGGAGCAGGACTTTCGGTCGAGGAGCCAGCGCCCGGGCCAGAGCCACCCGCTGTCGCTGCCCGCCCGAAAGCTGCGAAGGATAGCGTCCGGCGTAACCGGCAAGCTGGATCAGATCGAGCAGCTCGTCAACTCGCCGCTGGATCTCGGGCTTCGGAACCTTCTTGACCTCGAGCCCAAAAGCCACGTTCTGGCGGACCGTCATGTGCCGGAAGAGGGCGTAATGCTGAAAGACAAACCCGACCCCTCGACGCTGGACCGGGAGGTTGGTCGCGTCCTCTCCGGTCAGCTCAACCTCGCCCGAGTCGGCGGGCTCGAGCCCGGCGATGATCCGGAGAATCGTGCTCTTGCCCGACCCTGACGGGCCGAGCAACGCCACGAGTTGCCCTTCCGGCACCTCGAACGAGACGTTGTCGACCGCTTGAAAGCTGCCGAACCGCTTCGATAGGTTGCGAACCGCGATTCCCACAAATCCTCCCCGAAGCTATCCGTTACTCAGACTGACCCGACTCGCGAACCTCGACGTATTTCCGGAGCTGTTCCATCCCGATCAGTAGTACGAACGAGATTCCAGCCAGAACCACGCTGGCGGCGTAAGCTCCTTCCGGCTCGAACCCCTCGATCGTATCGTGGATGTAAAGCGTGGCGGTCTGCGTCCGGCCCAGGATGTTGCCAGAGACCACCAGCAAGGCCCCAAACTCGCCCAGCGACCGGGCCACGGTCAAGGTCACGCCGTAGGCCAGGCCCCATCGGATGGACGGCAAGGTGACCTGCCAGAACGTCCGCCATCGACCGGCGCCGAGAGTCCGGGCGACTTCCTCCTGGTCGATCCCGAACTCGCGAAGCACGGGGACGACCTCGCGAACCACGAACGGGAGCGTCACGAACAAGGTCGCCAGAACCATCCCCGGCCACGAGTAAACCACTCGCCATCCCAGACTCGCCAGCGAGCTTCCCAACCATCCGTTGGGTCCATAAACAATCACGAGCATCAGGCCCGCGATGATCGGCGAGACGGCGAACGGCAAATCGACGATTCCATCGGCCAGGGCTCGACCCCAGAACCGCTGACGGACCAGAACCATCGCGAAGGCCAGGCCGAAGAGGGTGTTCACCACCGTGGCCAGCGCCGTGATCCCGATCGTCAGAGCAAACGCTCGACGGGCATCCGAGGACAGGATCGCGTTCCAGAACGGTCGAAATCCGCCCTCCAGGGCCTTGTTCGCCAGGGCCAGGGTCGGGACGAGGATCAAGGCCGCGAACCAGAGCACGACGACCCCGATCAACAAGGACTGCGGACGGAAGATCGAGGACCGAAGTCGTTTGCCGCCGACTGATGACATGCCATCCTCCGAGTCCCGGGCCTCATCAGACCTTTCGGCCGCGCTGGATCAGGTTGAGCGTGACCAGGATGCCGAGCGAGGACGCCAGAAGCACGGCGGAAACGACCATCGCGCCGTGACGGTTGCCGCTCTCGATCTCGCCGAAAACGTACATCGGCCCGGTCTTGGTTTCGAGCGGCCGGTTGCCGGCGACCATGACCACGCTCCCGAATTCGCCCAGGGCCCGGCTGAAGGCGAGCGCCGTCCCGGTCAGTATCGAGGGATAAAGCGTGGGGAAGGTCACACGGCGGAAGATCGTCCAGGGTCTAGCCCCCAGAGTCGCGGCGGCCTCTTCCTCGCCGCGGTCGATTTCCAGAAGCACCGGCTGGACGCTCCGGATCACGAAGGGATAGGTCACGAACAGGAGCGCAAGCACAATTCCCGGTTGCTCATAGATAATCCCCCAGCCGTGACGCCCCAGAATCGTTCCGAGCGTGCTCGATGGTCCATAGAGGGCAACCAGCATCAGGCCGGTGACGACGGTCGGCACCGCGAATGGAAGGTCGATCAGGGCATTCATGATCGATTTGCCGGGGAAGTCATAGCGGACCAGGACCCAGGCGGTCGCCGTGCCCATGACGGCGTTGATCGCGACCATGACCAGCGCCGTGGCAAACGTCAGCTTCAAGGCATGCCAGGCGAACGGGTCGGTGACGGCCTGGCCGAATCGGGCCAGGCCGGGCTCGAAGGCCTGAGTCGTCAGGGCCGTCAGGGGTAGGACGACCATCACTCCCAGATAGGCGAGGGTCGAGGTTCGAAGGATCAAGGCGGGGGGCGAGTTCGCCATCTTGGATCACTTCCCCTGGGCTCGGTCGGTGAACGTCTTCGCCCAGACGCCATCCTGATCGAAGACGGTTCGCTTGACCTGGGTCCAGCCGCCGAGGTCTCGGATGGTGAAGAGCCGCGCGGGAATCGGGGGAAAGTCGCCCAGTTTCGCGTCGGGATTCACCGGCCGGAAGCCATAGCTTGCCAGGATCTTCTGACCTTCCATCGAGATCAGAAATGCCAGGAAAGCCTGGGCGACCTCGCGGTTGCCATGACGATCGACCGAGGTTTCCACGAGCGCTACCGGGCTTTCGATCCGAAGCGTTGCGTCGGGGGTAACGTAAGGGATCGGCTTCTTGCCGTACTTGCGGCGGAGGAGCAACTCGTTCTCATAGGTGACCAGTGCGTCGCCGATCCCTCGATCAAAGGTTGACAGGCTCTGTCGGCCTGAGCTATCCATGATCACGACGTTCGCCTGGATCCTGGCGAGCAGATTGCGAGCTGCCTCGGCATCCCTTGTCGACCTCGAAGCGGAAAGCAAGCCCGCGCCCCAGATGGCCGCGATGTTCCATCGGGCGCCGCCGGAGGTTTTGGGATCGGGATAGAGAACTCCGACGCCGGGCCGGGTGAGGTCGCCCCAGTCGTGAATCGGCAGATCCGGACGGTCTCGATGACCGATCACGACCAGGCTGTTCGTCACGATCCCGCGATCTGGGCCCTCGTTCCAATCTTTTTTGACAACGCCCGCCTTGACGAGTAATTCCATGTCACTATCAAGAGAGAGGACCGCGATATCGGCGTCGAACCCCGAGGCGATGGCGCGGGCCTGGGCTCCCGAGCCGTTGTAGGACTCCTCGAACCGGAGATCACGACCTGTCTTCGTCTTCCAGATCCGGGCGAACTCGGGAATGAGGCCGTCATGAAAGACTTCACGCACGACCGAATAAGCGCCCAGAGTCAGGACGTCTTCCCGAGCCGAAGTTCCGCCACGATCGCAGGACAGCCCGAGGCTCGCGAGAACCAGGCTCAGAATCACCCAGGAGATCGCCCTTCCGTCTCGTCGCATGCCGGGGAAAAATTCCTTCGAGCCGATCCAGTCAGATGGTCCAGTCGCCGACGTATTCCCGGTTCCGCTCGCGATTCTCGCGCATCAGGTCGGCGAAGGTCGTGCGATCGACCACGTCGGAGATGGCCTGCCGGACGCGTCCCCAGAAGCCGAAAAAGTGGCAGTGGCCGTGGAACTTGCATTCCTTGGGTCGTGACTGACTCACACAATCAACCGGGGCGATCGGCCCATCCACGTACCGCATGACCTCGCCGATCGTGATCTGTTCGGGTGGCCTGGCCAGGGTATAACCACCCTCTGCCCCGCGACGACTCCGGACGAATCCGCCTCCCTTGAGCTGGCCGAGGATCACTTCTAGGAACCGGATCGGAATCTGCTCGCGTTCGGCAATCTCGGCAATCTTGAGCGGTTCGGAACGGTCATGCTCGGAGAGGGCGTAAATCGCCCGCAAAGCATAATAACACTTGGAAGATACGGCCATCGCAGACGAGCCTTCCAGTCGAGACCTCGAATCATCCCCATATCGACCAGAAAAGTCAAGATAGTGCCAGAGACCAGGATCAAGCTCTCACGGAGCCTCTCGATCGCTCGGTCCGGTTGTCTCTCGACGATAGACTCCTGGTCCTTCCTCGCCACCCTCGTCAATGATCTCGACCACGGGGACAGGGTCTTTCAAACCCCGAGCCTTGTAAGAAAGCAGCCCCCGACGCTCAGCGCAGGCCAGGCAGAGTCGTTCCTCATTGTTGTGCAAGAAGATCTCGCCATCGAGCAGCCTGTGATAGAAATCCTGACCAGGGGCCATGACATAACAGAACTCACGATCGCTGCCCACCTTCAGCGCGACTCGCCAGCCCGGCTCGTGGAGGAAGAGCCGATGCGTCGTGGGAGGAAGAACGGAATTCTCGTCGTCATCGTCGGTGCTCATCGAACGACCTTCCCGGTTGGGGTCGAGGTCGGGCGATCCTTCCCCGAAGCTCGACCGGCAGGCGGATGGATGCCGCAAACCTCGTCGTTACATTCTCCATCTCTCGGCCGGGTCGAGGCAACCCAGGAATAAATCCGACGCCCGACCAGAGAAACTCCCGGCACGAATCGGACTTGGGCGAACGGCTTCGAGAGCGGCGTCCAGGCCAGAAGAGTCATGACGGCCGAGTAACCCGCCTCGACCCGACCATCGCGGCGAACCAGGTGCATCTCCTTGAGGCAGGCTTCGCGAGTCAGACCGGGATGGATCGTGGTCACGTCGACCGCCGTCAGGTCGATCGGCTCGATGACCTGGTCGGGATCGCCCGCCATGATGAACGCCATCGAGGCTCGACATCTCGGACAGGCCCCATCATAAAGCACCTTGCCGCTCGGCTGGTCGAGGCCGCTCACCAGGCTTCGGAGCCAGCCTCCATCGACAAAAGCCAGGTTGGCTGCCAACATCACCAGGCTGAACTCAAAAAGTCCCAGGGTCAGGCCAATTCCGAGGTGCATTCCGGCCACGCCCAGCAAGACCAGGGGCCGGAGTGGCTTGATCCAGATGAAGACGGGATAACTCGTTTCGAGAAACAGGGCCGAGTGGGTCATCAGATTGAGCAGCCAGGGATAGGCCGCGAGCCAGGTCAGGTCAAAAAGCCGAAATTCACCGGAGGCCAGGGTCCCCCAGATCGCCGTGCCGTTCCACCAACCGGCATCCGAGAACTTGGAAAGCCCGGCCATCCCATAAATCAAGATCAGATGACACTGAATCAGTCGAAGGCCGATGTTGGCCGAGACACTGGGTGTGGGAACGCCTCTCGGAGCCGTCCATCGCCCGTCCTTGCGACGCTTCGCCACCTCGGCTCGATTCAGTTTCCATCGCGCGAAAAACCGGTCGAGCGAAACCGCCTGCCCGCTCGCCCCAGAGACCGCGAGGTAGAACAGCCAGGTCGAGAGAATGTCATCGAATCCATAAATACTGATGGGCGCCCGTCGAGCCGTCGAGGCGGCGATGGCCCACGCCAGAACAGACGTGACTCGACTTCCCAGCCCCATCGCGAAGGCCGTCGTGATCAGGAGGCAACCGACCCAGACCGATCTGAGCCAGGCGTCCGGCACATAAAACCAGAACGACCACGAAGCCGGCATCTGCTCACGGCGGAATTGCTCGACGATCTCGAGATTCATCCAGCCCGTTCGACCAAAATACGCCTGGAGATCCAGCCCATAAACGAACAGGCTCCAGGTCAGCAGGAGTCCCACCGCGACCCGGATCAGACCCAGTGGCGTCGGGTCGCTCGGCGTGAAGACGAACTGATTCCAGCCACCGACAACCCAGCCCTTCAGAGCTACCGGGTAAGCGACCAGGCCATTCAGGAACCGTCGCACGGGAAGACTCCGATGTGTCGCGGATCGGTGTAGAACTCGGCGGAATCGAGGTCAACCGGCTCGGCGTCCCGGCGATGAAGCAAGTGCTCGATACGTTCCAGGGGAGGAACCAGATGCATCTGCACCTCCAGAGAGACCGACTTGCACCCCGGGTTACTCTGGCAAAGGTAAGTCGCGAACGAATGAGCCCAACGGCTCCGAGACCCGTCGCCGGCGTCGCGCTGGGCGGCCTCGTAGTCTTCCATCAAGCCATGGGCGAGGGCCAGCTGTCGCTGATAGAGAAGTCGAGGCCGGAGCCCACGCTCGGGAAGACGAACCTCGCGAGTCTGACCATCAGCAAAAGTCAACTTGGCCGTGACCACAGGAGTGGGTGGAAACGCCGAACTGTAATAGCGATAGGCATCCCCCTGGTCGATCGCCTGATGATATCCCTCGAATAATTCGGCTGCATCACGTTCAAGTTTCGACGAAGGCTGGGCCGCGAATGCTCCGGCGATGACCGCGCTGATATGAAAGAGGATCAGGAGGCTAACGAGCCATCTCGCCCATGATGGCCAGAGTTTGCCCGACCGGTCTGGTTTGCCCATGGTCTCCCATTTGCTGTCCATTTTCCAGAAACTCCGGTCATGACGCCGAGGGCCAGTCGATCTATCGAGATCGCTGACCGATGGATCACTGACCCAAGACTAACGGCCCGTTGGGTTCTCGCCTAGCCGAACCCGATGCGGCTCTGACTCGCTATTTGCATGAAAAAATATCACAGATTACCTGAACGATTCTTTTAGCGTGAATTTCCCAAATTGACTTGCCCCGACCGATTGCACGGTTTAGAATCTGGGGGAACTCAGCAAAAGATACGGATTGATTGGGCGGCAACGCGTTATGGGGATCGCGAAGACCTGGTGACCTAACGGGGTGGCTGAGCTTTGCGTTTTTCTGACGCTCGATGATGACATGCAAGTCAGTTGCCGGATGCCTTCCTCGATTCGACACCTTGACAGCTCCGTAAACACCTGGAGAGGCTCAACATGCAGGGAACCGTCGTGATGCTCCTGGCTCTTTCGGGCCTGGGCTGCCACCACAAGCAGTGCGCTCCGGCTTATGCCGAGACCTGCTACTCGTCGTGCTACAGCGGGTCGAGCTGCTATTCGTCGACGTGCTACAGCAGCGGCTGTTATTCGTCGTGCTACAGCGGGTCGAGCTGCTACTCGTCGTGCTACAGCGGGTCGAGCTGCTACTCGTCGTGCTACAGCGGGTCGAGCTGCTACTCGTCGTGCTATACCGAGACGAGCTGCTACTCGTCGTGCTATACCGAGACGAGCTGCTACAGCAGCTGTTACTCGGGTCCGAAGCACAAGCACGGCCTGTTCGGCCACAAGCGTCGGTCTTGCTCGGCTTGCTGCGCCCCGGCCCCGATGCCGGTTGCCGCTTCGTGCGATCCCTGCTCGATGGGGTACTCGGGTGTTCCCGTCTATGGGACCTACACGCCGGTTTACGACGGCTATCCCAGTGGTCAGTACGTTGGCTCGGGCCAGTCGTACACGAGCCCGATGTCGTCGCAGGTGGTTCCCGCGGTCAAGCCGGTCGATGCCGCTCCGGCCGCTCCGGCCGCTCCGACCCCGGAAGCTCCCTCGCCGGGCAACCCGGCCCCGGCCCCGGCCGCTCCGACGCCCGCTCCTGTTCCTCCGACGCCCGCTCCGGGCGCGACGACCCCGCCGACTCCCCCCCCGGCCTCCTGAACTGATCTCGATTCGACCTTCAGGATCGTGAGAAGGCCACCCGCGAATGACGCGGGTGGCTTTTTTTCGTGCGCCGTTCGTCGCCACGATCCCCTGTTTTCCGACATCCTTGTGGCTTACAATCTCGACGCGGTCGAAACGTCCGGAATGATCCGGACTCATGGAAGCGTCGACCGCCGTTCTTCGCGACTCGTATGGAGGCGATTTACGCGATGTATCCCCAGCCCTTTCTGTTCCGTCAGGCGCCCGAACCAGCCGAGGTTGTAGCCATGGAAGCCTTCCCACCCGAGGACGAAGGAGAACGGCTCAACTGGCTGTTCCGCAACCTCGGCGAGTCCATGTGCAAGCGAATGGGAATCTATCGCGTTCCGGAGCACCTGGTCCTCTCGGTCGTCATTCCCGTCTACAACGAGAAGAACACGATCCACGAGATTCTCCGACAGGTCCGCGAGGTCCCGATCCGCAAGCAGATCATCCTTGTCGATGATTGCTCGAAGGACGGCACTCGCGAGATCCTCAAGGGGATGATCGAAACCGACCCCGACCTGACCATCGTCTTCCACGACGTCAACCAGGGCAAAGGCGCGGCGCTCCGGACCGGATTCAAGCACGCGACCGGTGACGTCGTCATTGTCCAGGACGCCGACCTCGAATATGACCCGACGCAGTATCCCCAGTTGCTCCAGCCAATCATCGAGGGGAAAGCCGACGTCGTCTTCGGGTCACGGTTCATCGGAGAATCGCACCGGGTCCTTCACTTCTGGCACTCGATGGCCAACCGGATCTTGACCCTTCTGTCCAATTTCTTCACCGACTTGAACCTGACCGACATGGAGGTCTGTTACAAGGTCTTCCGTCGCGAGGTGATTCAGGGACTGACCCTGAAAAGCAACCGGTTCGGCTTCGAGCCCGAGGTGACGGCGAAGGTCGCCCGGTTCCAGGTTCCGCCGCTCGAAGGACGAACCGCCCGCCGTTGCCGGATCTACGAAATTCCGGTCAGCTACAACGGCCGGGACTACAGCGAAGGCAAGAAGATCGGTATCAAGGATGGCTTCCAGGCCCTCTATTGCATCGTCCGCTACGCCATCGCCGACTGATCGACCGGACAGGCCCTGGATCCGATCGGGGCGGTCACGAGCCATCGGCGACGGAACTTCCACCAAGGAACAGTCCCCATGACTCGGATCAGCCCTGGCCGGATTGCTGTCCTCCTCGCCCTGATCTTCCTCGGTGAGGAGAGAGGTCTGGCCATTGCGCAGCAAGAACCCATCAAAGCGAAGGCCAAGCAAAAAGCTCGACGTGACCCGCCCGGCACCTACATGGGGCGGCCGATCGCCCAGGTCATGAGCTTCCAGGGTGCTGACTGGCTCTTCCGGGATTCGAGAGAAGCCGAAGAACAGCCCGAGAAGATGCTCGACGCCCTCAAGATCAAGGAAGGGCAGACCGTCGCCGATATCGGCGCCGGGGCCGGCTACACCAGCCTCCGACTCTCGAAGCGAGTCGGGCCGTCCGGAACGGTGCTCGCCACCGACGTCCCGCCCCAGATGTTCCCCCTCCTGACCGACAACCGGAGAGCGGCGGG
>Ga0080006_1147997_pt1 | contig 16684 bp, 22 predicted proteins | sample RS3BMetagenome_FD_69209 | JGI IMG/M metagenome (GOLD analysis project Ga0080006, IMG submission 69209) | Ferric oxide microbial mat and aquatic microbial communities from Rainbow Spring, Yellowstone National Park, USA - RS3B (SPADES... ... | reverse complement strand
GTATGTGGACACTACGCCGCTGGCTGAGTTGTACTGGCAGGTCACCATGTACCATTTGTTAAGCTGCAGGGGCGGAGTGTTCGCGTCGCTAGACCACCCATTTGCAGTATGCGCTGCGCATGTCGCAGCTGCCGATGGGGCGCCGCCCGCAAGGCAATCAAAATCCATCTCCCAGCCTCCGCCCCCGTCGGAGCCGTCTTGAATGACCCTGCTGCACGCGCTGCTGCTCGCCGGCGCATATGTCGGGTATATCCATGCAGAGTAGGTTATGGAGCCCGGCTGCATTAGCGCTGTGTTAGCGGGTGCGATGTAGCTTGTGTTGCCATCAAAACCAGCGACATAGTTAGGATTGCTCCAGCCAGCGTAGCCTTTCATGGAGCCGGAATTGCCGTTTCCGCTTAAATCAAATGTCGTGTTTCCCTGTCCCAGGTTGAAGGGCCACCAGCCCACAAGATTAGCAGTAAGTGCTGAATTGCCGTTGAAGGCCGTTGCCCTGACCAAAGCCTGGCCGTTGTTCCCTTGCTGATTGAGGAACGCTGTTGCGATGCCGTTCGCGTTTGTGTAATTTGTGTACACCTGGTTTGCAGGTATTTGATTGCCGTTGAACACGCCAAGTGTCGTAGTGAACCCGACCAGGACATTGCTCGCGGCGCCGCCGGCCTGGTTGATCACCTTTGCGAAGAGCTCTGCGACGGTTGGAAACAGAATAGGTCCTGCTATAGCCCCATTGTTTCCGTTCCCAGAATAATCGTTCGCGTTTCCGTTGAGCGGCCACCAGCCGACAATGTTCGCGGGCAGCACAGGCTGACCGCTAATTCCTTCTTGGTAGAGCTGATTGACTTGCGCAGGCGAAATGACAGCATTGTATATCTGGACATTTGCTACAGAACCTGCTATATAACCGTCAACGTCGTTCGGACCACCAAAAGCAACAGGAGAAGTTGAAGTCGGTATACTACTAGTATAAGATACACTGCAGTAGAATTTACCATTTATGTATTCGTTAACTGTTGTGCCATCAAAAGTAAAACCTACAAAATACCAAGTCCCTGGCCTAAGTACAAAAGGATAGCTACTACATACACCACTTGTGCCCCAAACATAACCAGCAAACTGCCCCGGCGCCGCACCCTGCACACCTATCTTCATACCATAGGAACCCTGTTTTTCTATTATGGCAGTACTTTGTGAAGATGGATTTATCCATGCAAAAGCACTTATATAAGTAGTTGGAGAAAGTGATGATGAACTTGCAACATTTATGTAGCTGCTCTGTCCGTTGAGCAGAGCAGCGTGCACTACCTGGCTAGACAGGCTGACGTTCGCCGCCTGCGCGCTCGTGTTAGGGCACGCATAGTCGATGCATATAGTGCCGAAAGAATTCTGTATAACCAGCGTGCCGTTCGCTATAGGCAGGTTGTAGTAGAAGGTGTTCGCCTGTAGATACGAGCTCTTCGAAAGCACGTTTCTAGCAGTGCTGAACGCGAATGCCTGAAGCGCCTGATTCCCTGCGGTGGCATTCACTATCACCCCCCCGCTTTTCGTCACCAGCAGCTGATAAGGAAGCGTGCCTATCGCTCCGGTTATCGGAACCCTCGCCGTATATCCGTTGCCTGCGCGGAGCGCAGCGTCTATCTGCGCCGCCACGCTCTGCGCTATCAGCTGCTCCTGCGAGTAAATCTGGCTGCTCGAGGTCTGCGCCCTCTGGCTCGCCACCAGCGCGAAGAGAAAGAGGAATACGACTAGCACGAAAGCGAAGATGATCATGAACTCCAGCGCAATCTGAAGTCTCTTGTTGAGCATCTCATACCTCTGGCGTCATGTACACGCAGGGCACGTTCATGTTGCTCGGGCAGGATGACATCGCGGTGACGTTGATGAGGTACGCGCCAGTTGACGTTATGCCTCCCAGGCTGCCGCTTACGTTCACTGGCGTGTACGCGGTTATGTCGCTCAGCCCCGAAGGCGAGGTTATCACGAAGATGATCTCGTGCCCCACAGTGTTGTTGAAGTTGCCCACATAGATGAACCTCACGTTGGGCGGCACCTGTATCTGCGCCAGCTGCTTTGCCGGCGGTCCCTGGCTACCCACAAGCGTAGCTATGCTCGCAAGCTTGCTCGCTGCCTGCTGAGACTCTATTGCAGAAAGGTTGGTGTTGGCCGCAGCGAGCTGTATGAAGGCTATCACCACAAGCGGAAGCAGTATCGCAAGACCGAAGGCTAGCGTAACGAGCAGCTCGAAGCTCGACTGCAGCTTTGCGTTATTCCTCATATCGCCTCTCCGCAAGCCTCCTCCTGCTGAGGTAGCTCTCCTTTCTCTCCTTCACGCGCTTGTAGATGCTCTCCAGCAGGTCGCTAAGCGCGCTATCGAGGCTGAATCCTGCCGCGCGCGCAAACACAACGCCGCGTTTGCGCAGCGCCAGCCTCGCCTGCACCTCGTAATTTCTCTCCCTGTGCCTCTTAACATTTATTGATATGTAGTCAACGTCCGTCTTCCCGAACCTGTCTATCTTCGCTATAAGCCTGTTCGCGCTGTCGCGTATGTCACCCTCGTAGTCCCGAGTGTAAGCGTCAAGGCCAGAAACTATTACCCTGCTCTGCGTCTTGGCCATGGTGGCCGCCGCGCTCTCTATTATGTCCCTCATCGACACTACGCCTACAGGTTTCATGTTGCGCATCACAATCATTGCCGAGACCTTGTTCTCGAGCATCTGCCTCGCAGCTTCCTCCGCCCGCCTACTGTAGTCTATGGTGTAGGCTGGAGTGCGCATTACGCTCGCCACTGCCACGTTGGATGGCGAGAACGCCTGTGCCTTCATCTCGGGAAGCCTTTCCTGCGGCTTGGCAAACCTTTCCAATATGTCCCGCTGCGGAAGGAGTCCCAAAAGCCTGCCGTTTCCATCCACCACCGCCAGCCTTGCTATCTTGTTCTTCTCCATAATGCTGATTGCCTGGGCCACGTTGGCCCCGCCTTCTATGGTGATCACTGGAGACGACATCACGTCCGCCACCCTAGCCTTTGAGAGCATGTGGAGCGAGAGTATCGTGCTTACTGCAACCTCCCTCTTCACAATGCCAGTTATCCTGTTGCCTTCCTGATAGGGAAGCGCCTTTGCCGAGAAGTCGTGGAAATAGGATATGAGCCTGCCGATAGATGTACCTGAATCAAGCACAGGCAGCTTCCTTGCAAACTTGCCTATCTCAATGCCTTTTGACAGCCCGATGGATCCGGGGCCGCGCTGCCTGAACAGAGACCTGTCGTCAACTATGCCGTAGTACTCCCTCTTGTGCAGCACCACCACTGCGCCGTGCTTTCCGATCTTGCCGAGCACCTCGGTGGCCGGTGTCTTGTAATCGTAGAACGCGGTTTCTGATACGAACTCCCTTGGCAGAGGTTCAAACAGAGCAGGCATGAGCATTCACCTCGTCCCTCGCAACCTAAGTCCGCGCCCTTCAGGGGTGGGAGGAAATTGCAATAAGCATAAATGCCTTAAGATTGAAATGTCTCGTGTGAACTTTCCTAAAGAAAGGGATATAGAATATGAGGTTGTCCGACCAACGTAAAATCCTAAAATGCGGCTGGTCATGCACAATCGCCACTGGAGCGTCTTCTGTCGAAGCCAGATTTCCAATGGCGGAGTCGTTGTAAATCGACTCCTGATGTCAAATGACAGATGTTCAGATTTTGTGGAACTGTGTTCCATGTTGTTCATCTTGATGAAAGCTCACGCGCTTTGGCGGTGGGTAGTTTACTTTAAAATATTCCCCTGATAAGGATTAAATACACATTCGCCAGGGTGGCAGATCGGCTATGCGACCGCCTGCAGAGCGGTAAAGGGGGGTTCGACTCCCTCTCCTGGCTGGCTAGCGAGACATTCGGACTCTCAAACAACAGATTTGCGGGAATCGGAAAGGTCACGATTCACGCGTTTTCCTGCCTCATCGCCTACCTGATAAAATACGCGATGTGCAGATTTGGAGGCGATGCAACATTTGCCGATGGCGATGACATGTAAATGTCAGCCGCTATCGCCTTCTGCAGCATCGTGCCCGGCAGCCTCTCGATCTCTTGTCGATTGGTCATTTTTTCTCAATTTCCGTTTAGAGCATCTTCGTATGCCTTTATTGCATCTTCGTATGCCTCTATTGCGCTACGGTATGCCTTTTCTGTGTCGTCGTATGTCTTTACTGCGTTTTCGACTGCCTCCCATGCGTCGTTGTATTCCTTCTTTGCGTCGTTGTATTCCTTCATTGCGTCTTCATACGCCTTCTTTGCGTCGTTGAACGCCTTTACTGCGTCTTTGTACGCCTTGTATGCGTCATAGTATGCATCTTTTGCGTCGTAGTATGCCTTTTTTGCCTCGTCGTATGCCTTTTCAAGCTCTTCTTTTGTTGCCATTACAACGCCTAACGGGCACCACGGCTTTCAAGCCGTGGAGGAAGCGAGCGGCTTCCTGCCCCATTGAGTATAAATCCTTATCTTCCTTATATGTTTGATTAGGGCCCTGCTGAGCAGCATCATATTGTTTTCCTTGTCATCCTACGACTCGATAAGCATACGATGCAAAGAATTTAAAATAGATTGCGCTTTCTAGGCTCTAGACGTCAAGCAGCACGCGCGCCCGGTAGCCTGTTTTGGTCTTTCTTATCTCAAGTCCGTGCGGAGTTACCGCCTTAACGTCGAGCAGTGCCATGTATTTCCTAACCGGCTTGTAGAATATGCTGCCGTGCAGCACAATCGCTTTGCCGCTCTCCGACAGCTTGTTGATTTTGAATCCGAACGCGCTAATCCTTTTCTCATCTACCTTTGTGACTACCTTCTGAAGTGTGAACCATAGCAAGTCCTCACGGTTCGATGCGCGCTCAGTAATGCGCAGTGCCTTTACTCTGCCCTTCTCCTTCCTGATTCTTTCAAGGTCGAACATTACGCCTAACGTCGCGAGTGCCGCATTCTCTATCGTTTCCCCAAAGTCCCTGCCGTACGCAATGAAGGCTACGTCTGCAGTGTGTGGCATGTACCTGAATTTTCGGCTCGACACGCACTATGTTCTCATTAGATTTATATAATGCTGATTCCCTTATAGATTTGTCCAGTGAAGAACAGAGTAACTACTGACTCGTGATGAAGTCTATATCGGCTGAGGACAACGTGGTGAGATGCGATACAACAGGGACATTGCAGCAGTGCTACTCGTTGCCGCCACAATATTGCTTCTTTCCACATCCGCCTTCATAACCTCGCCATCGGTAAGTGATGCAGATCCATCCACATACGTAGTAGTGCCGCTGCTCATGCTGCCGCTCTTCATTCTCTTTTCGCTGAAATCAAGGCCCGAGCCCTCTCTCGGGAGGCGGAGCCTGATCATAGGCGTTGCAGGCATGGCGCTGTTCATATTTCTCACGCTGGTGCTCAGGCTCTACTTCTCCCTTTTCTTCGTCAGCTTCAGGATAGACATGCTCATCATGCCTCTTGCCATCGCGTCCCTCATATCGCTCTTTTTCGGTGCACATAACATAAAGCTGTTCCGCGGAGCGCTGGTCTATTCTCTGCTCGCGTCGCCCATCGTGCTGCTCCCTCTGCTTGCGCAGTCAAACTTTTTCACCCAGCTGAATTCCTTCGCAGTGTACCTGCTCCTGAAGCCGTTCGTTGGTGCAGTGCAGTACACCGCACCGATAACCATCAGCGCCAATGGCTACTCGATAGGAATAGGGCAGGCGTGCGTCAGCATCGGCATATTCATCGCACTCGCCCTCTTCCTAATCCCGATTGCCTACTTCTTCGAGGGTTCGGTCAGGAAGAAGGCTCTCTGGGTCGCAAGCGGAGTCGCGCTACTACTCTTGCTCAATCTTGCGAGGATGCTGGGCATATCCGCGGTGTGGCTGAACTACGGGCCTAATGCTACTGCGCTGCTGGTTCACCAGTTCATAGGCGTGATACTCTTCTATGCAGTCATTGTTGTTATCATACTGGCTGCAAAATTCTACGGCCTGGAGGTAAGAAGGCATCAGAAGCGGAGGAGAAGCAACGCGAGAGTGCGCGCGGCCCCCTGGCCAATCGTCCTAGCCTTTGCTTTTAGCCTGCTCTACGTGCTCCTGACGCTAAACTACTCCACAGCACTGGTGATTTCCCCGTTGGTGTTGCAGCACAGCGTGAGTTTCAACTACAGCAACCCGCAGGCAGAAAGCGCAATCCATGGCATTCTCAGCAGGGGGAAGTTCACATACTTGGCGCTATCAAACCCCAACGGGACCGGCGTCTTCCTCACGCTTACGAACAGCACCATAAACGCCACAATGCCGCTGCTCGTCTTCATGAGTAGCCCGAACAGCAACATACTTGGCGGGCTTTCTGCCAACAACACAGTGCTTGGCGAGATGCGCTTTTTCAATTCCAACGGAGCCGAGGACCAGGTGATCGACCTTATATCGAACAAAACCGAGTTCCTTGTGTACAACACTAATCTTGAGCTTGCTGTCTCCAACTCTTCAGAAATGCCAGCTGGCACGTACCTCATAATCCCCGCCTCCGATCTTCCAAAGGGCAATCTCTCTTGCGACAGCTACGATCCCCTTTACTCCTGGCTGTACAACCTGCCAAGCAGGGGCGGCTACAACCAGACTGTCCGCCAGAAAATGATTGACGCGCAGTGCTTATCCTACAACCTCTTTTGGGCGTGAGGAAAAGCAATATAATCTAAAGCACATAGTGATAAGCGTGGGCCCGTAGCTTAGCCTGGTTGGAGCGTCCGACTGATAAACATCTTTCGAAATCGGAAGGTCGAGAGTTCAAATCTCTCCGGGCCCATCCTACTTGGAGTGGTGTGGATGAAAATTGGCAGGGCGACCGTGAGCGCCGGCGAAAGGGATAAATCGCTTCCCTGCGATGCAAATCCACAATTTGCTATCTGTACTTTGCTATAGATTAATAGCAAAAGAGAAGGCTCCTCTAGGCGTCATGTCCTGGGAGCTGAACAATTATCTGGGGCTTATCATTATCCTCTTTATCTTTAGCCTGTCGTACACATGATCCGAACTGATGATCTCGTTATCGCATAAAGCCGCATGGAATGCATCGAAGACCCCGATACCCTCATTATCTATAAGATGCGCAGCTACCAAAGCTTTATTTTTGCTGGAGTCTTGCAGAAGAGCTATGGAGATAACGCTGCTTATAAGCTTTTCAACAGGCTGATTCCTTTTAACCGAAACTAAAGCAAGTTCTATAATAACAGCGATGGATGTGTAGATGCGACCCTTGTATGCTTTGTAAATAGAAAGTGCTGAAGGATTTAGCCTACCCCTGCTATTTGACAAGGCTATAAAGAAATCAGTATCTGCGTATGGCACAATCTTACCTGCCTTCTCTTCTTCTCTTTTCTCTTTGCCTTATTTCTTTGTAGGCCTCCTCTTCAGCCAATTTGCCTATTTCCTGTGCTGTAAGATTGCCTATTTTGGCTTTTCTGCCCCATTCCTGCAATTCCTTTACAGGATCCTGAGGTTTGGGTATAAGAATAATCTCGTTGGGTAGCTGCACTACAAAAAATCTCCTGCCGTACTTAGCACCAACTCTTTTCCCTATAGTAACCCTTCCCCTTTCATCCATTATCGTTTCCTCGAGTGCCATATCATCGATGATATACGATGCTACAGGTATTTAAGCATGTGGGTAAATAATGAATTTTGTGGGCTTAATAGTCTTTTAACCCATCGCACTTTGATTTCTTCTTTGTGCCCCAAGAAGATATCATTTAGTATCAAATCATAGCAAAAGAGAAGGTTCCTCTGGGCATAGCGCCCCGCGGGCTTTTGGACAGTAAGACTTAATAGCGTATTCTGGCATAATTTATACAGGTGTTGGTATGAAATCAGAATCAGGACAAGTGTCAATTATGATTAGCAATAAGCTTTCAAAAGAGGCGAAGAGAGAAGGAATCAATTTAAGGCTAGTTGCAGAAGCGGCCATTAAGCGCGCTATGGAGAAAAGGGAGTTTCTCTCGTGGCACAAGAAGCAAATAATCTGACACCTTCGCAGAGCATCGGCGCTTTGCGCCAGCGGTTGTGATGGCGTGACAAAAGAACTTATAATATCGTGCCCAGATCGGAGAGTTCACGAAGAGGTTGACAGGAGACACTGTGGTATACACGTAAAGCTCGCCGGAGGCAACATCGCTACCTCGATAGACTCTCTTTCGCAGCTTGTGCGGAAGGAAGGCATCTCCCGCATCACTGACGAGCTTCATACAGACTGCGGGGCCATGCTCGCTGTCGATACAGAAATCCGCAATCCGATTCCTGGCAGAGAGAGCCAGTATGGCATTGCGGTAAAGAAGTTCCTGATCAGTCCTTACAGGGACCTGAATGATGGCGTGGGAAAGTGGAGGAACAGGTTTGAGCTCGAAAACAAAACAAACGTTGCTGTGCAGAGAAGAGCGCTCAACGAAATAGTTAAACGCGCTGGCAGGCCCATCGATGTGAGTGTTTCGGTTATCGACACAAGCAGAATACAGATTCCTGAAGAGGTGCAGAAAATGGACCACAGCCAGTATGCACTGCTTATAATCAGGCCGTCGGAGACGCCTACGAAGACGGTCATAACGAAACTCGGACTCGTCAGGTTCGCCACTTACGTGGAGCAGCCTCCGGTGTTTGCCGAGGCCCTAGGAGATGTCGAGCTATTTGTTAGGAACATGGGGCTTCGCAACGTCGTGTTTGGCATAACTTCTGCCGAGGAGAGAAAGCAAGTAATCGAAGACAAGGCGCTGTTTGAGACAGTCTTTCCTGACGTAGAGGCCAGGCTTGCGGAAACCTAAATCTCAGGTTTCTCAGTTCTAAATCACAGGTACTAGTTCTGCGCAGGCCATTATCGCCGCAAGACTCTCTGCCTTTCCTCTCTCTTCTCCTTGCCCACCTACTCGTCGTGAGCTGTCCTGCCCATTGCCCCGGACATGACTATACGGCCATCGACACGCAGGCAACTAGTATGAAAATGTTCAGTGCAAGCAGGGCCGCGATCCTTCCAGCGCCAGCCCTCACTGCATAAGGTCTGCACAGCCTTCCATATACTGCGCCGGCGAAGCCGGCGGCCAATAAAGCGAGCGGCCAACGAGCCGGCATGCCAAGAACCACCAGCACCACCGAGAACGTTGTGGCCAGGCTTGCTGCAATTATAAAAGCCAGGGCGAATCTGCTTTCAAGAACTCCGCGTTTGTAAATCCTCTGCATTCCGTGCATTACACCACCAAGTAGATGAGCAGAGATATGAAGAAGAGCGTGGCAAAGCCAAGCGCTTGGTTGTTAACAGTTGCATTTGCTTCCTTGGTCAATGAGCCAGCAATGATTGCCGATATGTAAACGCTCGACACCACAGCGCTGACTTTCAGCACCGATCCGTCGAAAATCTGTATCAGGCCCATCCTATCGCCCTGACACTGAGCCTGTAGCCAGCGAGATATTGCAGCAGCAGACCAGAATCGCCCCCAAACCGCAGCAGATGCCTGAGCAGTTCCTTCCGGTCCAGGACGAACAAGGTTAGTTCCTGGCAGCTTCTGGATAGGGATTTGACGTCATGGTTCACGAACCAGTCCATGTCAGCCATGCCGAGCTTTGCCAGAGCCTGCCTCCTCAGGCTTTCTGCAGGACCGCTTTCAGGCATGAAGCCGTTGACAAGCAGCTCGTCATGAGCCTCCCTTTCAAAGAATGAGTCACGCATGCTCTCCGAAGTCGGCGCGCTCCCCCTCAACTTCCGCTGCTCCATCGCTTCAGCCCGGTTTTTGTCTGTTTTTATTGCTGCCGGCGCTTCAGAAACGCCGATCACTATGCGGTCCTTGGCTATGGCAACATTCTTGATTACTAGCATGAAGCAGATGCCCGCAAGTATGGGCAGGAACTGCAGGAAGTAGTCCAGGACTGCGTTGGTCAAAACCTCACCAGATTGAACGTTCCCCTGCCTGTGCTCACCACCCTGTAGCCAACGCTCTCCGCGCTGTCCAGTGCTGCAACCACATCCTTCTTGGCTATCCCCAGCTTTGCGGCTATGCTGTCTACACTGTGCTCGGAAACGCTCGAAAGCACGACCGCCTTCAGAACCATTCTCCTGAAGTTTTTCGTCAGGCTCTCCTGCTCCTCCCGCAGCTTGCTGTTTTCGTTTATCAACTTTATGAGCCTCTTTGAAAGTATAACGTCGGGCAGCGGATTGCATTCCTGCGTCTTCTGCGGCAGAGCGGAATCAAGCTGCTGCGCTGCGATGACCATCACGAGGTACGGATACAGCGACTCGAGCTCGACCCTGTAGCATCCTGAGAGTGTCTGGATGACTCCGAGCAGCCTCAGCATCGCTTCCTGAATGAAGAGAGCAGGAGTGCGCTTCGAGTAAACGGTTATTGCTATGCTCCTTTTTTCGAATTCCAGCGAGAAGAAATGATCGCATGCGTCGTTGCGCTCCAGCAGGTATCTGAGCGAAGTGCCATCGCGCTCAAGCCTCATGTTCGGATAGGGCTTCAGCAGCTCCTTTACCCTTGCCATGCTCGAGCAGATCGCTGCGTCTATGCAGATCCTGCTGAAAAGGTACTCCTTCGTCTCGGTTTCCTCCTTTCTTCTCATGGTTCCGCCTTCGAAGACAGTGCAGCGGCAAAAGAGTCAGCTATTGAGCCATCGTCGACTCCAAGCTTCCTCAAGGCTTCAAGCAGTTTCCTCCTGCTTGCTCCGCATTTCATCAAATGGGCAATCATCGCAGTGAGCTCTATGTATCCCGCTTGCTCCTCTGCGCGCATAGCTTCGGCTATGGCTTCAGGCCCGCACACATCCCTCATCGCATCCTCAAACTTTTGTCTTGTTATCTCAAATCGCGTTCCATCACCTGCTCTAAGCGAAACACCCTCATCCAGCTCAATCCCATGCACCCTCTCTATCAGGCAAAACTCCCTTTTGCCAGATGCAAGCGACTGTATCGCTATGCAGCTTCCTACCTGCAGTTCCTGTATCATATCAACCTGCTTGCCGCTAAGCGCGTAGTTTGCCGCCAGCCTGCTCAGCCCGCTTTTGTTCTGCAGCCTGAATATGAAGAGCGTCGCTGCGTTCGAGAGCATGGCCATGTCGATGTCCTCCACAAGCTGCGATGAGAAGATCAGCCCGTAGCCGTATTTCCTGCCTTCTCTGAGCAGCGCGTGCAGCGACCCGCTGCCCTCCAGCAGCTTCCATGCTTCATCGAGCATTACGAAGACGCGCCTTCTCGGCTTGTCTTCGCTTCGCATCCTTTCTGTTATTTGGTTTAGCGCTTCTTCCGCGGCTTCTTTCCTTTTCCTCTCCTTTCCGCAGTTCTTGAGGTTAAGGTAGAGGATTCGGAATGCGCCTTCCATAAGCAGCTCCGCAATCTCATGGGCTTCTGCCCGGCGTCCTCCGGCTATCTCTGCGAAAGCACCGTATTCGCCAGTGAAATCTATAAGGACGATTGCGCAGTCAGTTATTCTTGCAAGTTTCAGCATCAGGTTCCTCATCAGGTAAGTTTTGCCGCTGCCGGTCACGCCGCATACGAAAACATGCGGGTTTACTGCGCTCTCAAGATTTAGAAAGTAGGGCATGTTGTGCATTCGCCCCACAAGAATGCCTCCCGCAGCGCCAGAGAATGCGCGCCCCGGATCCTGCGCGTTTAGATTCGGAAACCTGATGAGGTCTGAGACGAATGCAGTTTTCACGAATGAAAGCCCCTCTCTCATGCGGCCTCGCCCTCCATCGCAAGCTCCTCCAGCAGTCTTTCGCCGCTCAGCATTTCATGTTCAAGGCCCAGCATTGACGAGAATGCCTTGGCGAGCTGCTCCGCGTTCCTGCTTGCTTCCCGCGAAGCCTTGAACTCCCCAGTCGACTTCGCAAAAGTCTTCAGCCTCATCTTCAGGGCCAGCAGCTTTTCGCCCCTCACGCTTCTTATCTCGCTCTCGATGACAGCGAGCTCCCTCCTGAGCTCGTTCATCCTGTCATACTTCTTCGGGTCGCTCCTTGCAATTTCTATCTCCTTCAGCCTCCTTTTCTCCTCCAGCGCGTCGAGCATCCGGTCGTGATTCAGGCTTTCCAGACCGAGGCTGAACTCAAAGGGGAAATCTGTGTTGGAGACTATTGTTTCGATCTGTGCGCCGTCGCGTTCTCCGGCAGCGCCCCTGAGCAGGACGCACGAGACAGCAAGATACTCGTTGCCTATCCTTTTCACAGCTGCAGACAGCTCCTCGTTCAGCCTGAAGCCATCCGACACCTCTATCACAGTACCTCGTTTCAGCAGCAGGTTGTTTACTATATGCCCTGAGCTGAAGTAGAGCGCCGAGAGCGACAGCAGAATTACGGAAACTGCTGTCGCGAAGCCGCTCTGCGTGGCTAGTGCCAGGGCAAACAGAGCCGCAGCGAGCGCATAAAAGGCATAGGAATAAAGCCTGTTTTTCATCCTGAGTTCCAGCATAGAATCACAGAAGGTTGAACCTGCCGAAAAAGTTGTCTGAGCCGAGCATTGCCGCAAGCTCCTTCACCGAGATCGCGGTTATCATCAGGCTGAACGCCGGCAGTACGAAAGCGTATACTATGAAATACGCGATAGCCCTGAAGATGTAGCTCATAAGGTTGGAGATCTGAGCTGAAATCCCGCTGCCTATGCTGATCAGAGAGTAGACGATGCCTGTGCTGTTGGCGCCCTGGCTTGCATAAGACATAACGCCGCTTTCGATGCTTCCGGTCTCGAGCGAGAGCGTCGATAGGCTTGTCTGGTTGGATGAGAGCGAATACGCATTTGCTATCGCCGCGTTCAAAAGATAGGTCATTGGCAATACGACGTACATGCCTATGGTGAGCGCTATCAGGAAGCTGCCCATCTTCCTGCTCGGGTAGAAGGTCCTCAGGATTAGGCCAAGCGGGAGAATGAGCGTTAGCGCGCTTGCAGCCACGAACATGAGCACAGAAGCCTGCACAGTTGCGCTGACCGCCACCGCGCCCAGCGCCTGCACCGCGCCCTGTATCTGCGCAAGCACAGGGCTTAGAAAGACTTTAAAAATGCCAAGCACAGCATAGAGCGAAATGAGCCCAGTTATTATGAGCGTAACGCTGCTGAGCACAGAGGAATGGTAGCTGCCGAGGTAATAGTACTGGTTCGGCCCTATCAGGTAGTCGTAGGCGAAGCAGATTGCAGCATTGTACTGGAGGAAGGGGCTGCAGCTAAGCCTGGTTCCGTTTGCAAGCGCAGCAGAGTTGACGAAAGAGCCGATTATGCCGCCGTTGCTGAACAGCAGCAGGAAGCCCCCCACAAGCGCGCCGTTTATCAGCGATTGCAGTATCTCGTTCCTGCCAAGCTCCTTGAGCCTTTTGTCGTTCAGCGCGTAGCCGCCGCCGAGGAGCACGCCTCCTATTGCAAGCATTATGCTCACGAGCAAAACAGATATGCTAAGACCGTAGGCTCCGAACGGCGCAGCCTGCATTCTCACACCGATGAGTTTGTGATGTTTGCCAGGAGATGCGTTGAAGCCAGGGCAAGGCCGTTGGAGGCCACGGAGAGCACAGCGACGATTATTGCGCCCACAAGTATATCAATCGCCGTGGCATGGAAGTTTGCCCTTTTGGTCGCCGGGAAAAGCTGCCCTATGGCGTAGAATATGCCCGCCACTATGAACAGGACTGCGCTTAGTACAGGACCCAAATGAGCCAGAAGGCTCTGGATGTTAGTGAGCGTGCCTATTATATCGAACGAAAAAGAGGCAGCGTACGATCTGGCCGGGAGAAGCATCAGCAGCAGCCACATTATCTTTACATACCTTTTAGCAAGCCTCAGCGCCTGCGCCATAAGACTCTCAATCCCCATTTATTTACCTCAATACCATTTTATTTACTTAAGTAAAAATATATAAGCCTTTTTGTGCGGGTCAAAAGCAGCGGTCGCAGCGCCAGGCAGCCTCCAAAGCGCAGAACATCGCGCTCTCGACTTTTGGCTGAGCTGATGAAGCGTTGGGAGCGAATACGCAGCGGCGGTCACCCAACTATTAAATATTTTAAGCTCGCTATAGAAACAAGTGATAGAATGGCGAAATTCGAAGTGCCCGCGCTGCCGTATGCATACAACGCCCTCGAGCCCTACATCTCAGAGCAGATAATGAGGCTGCACCACGACAAGCACCACGTCGGCTACACAAACAACCTCAACGCCGCGATAGAGAAGCATCCAGAGTGGGGGAACAAGAGCATAGAGGAGATACTGAAGACTTATGAGAGCGCTCCCGAAGACATAAGGAGCGCGCTCAGGAACCACGGTGGCGGCTTCTACAACCACTCTCTCTTCTGGCTAATGATGTCGCCGAAGAAGGACCAGGTGCCTTCAGGGGGACTAGCGGCGGAAATAAACAAGACCTTTGGCAGCTTCGATGCGTTCAAACAGCAGTTCGGCGATGCAGCCAAGAAGATCTTCGGCTCAGGCTGGGAGTGGCTCGTTATTGACAGCGGAAAGCTTGCGCTGACGAGCACGCCGAACCAGGACTCTCCGGTGACGCAGGGCAAGACGCCGGTGCTGGGGCTGGATGTGTGGGAGCACAGCTATTACCTGCAGTACTTCAACGACCGCGGAGCATACGTCGACGCCTGGTGGCACGTGGTGAACTGGGAGGACGCGGCCAAGAGGTTCGAAGCGGCGAAGAGGTAGGAAGAAGCGCTTACTATCTCTTCTTAGTTCGCCCCGCGCGCAGGGCAAAATATACTATGGCGGGCACGCCTATCAAGATGCCGTACAGGACTATTATGAAGTAGACCCAGGTGTAGGCCGACACGCTGGGAATAGAGTTGGCCGCCTGAAGGAGTAGAACGGAAGAAACGAACCCGGCAACCGTTCCCATGAAGATTGCCTTTAGGGTTCGGAAATCGAATCTTCTTTCACTGCTATGCTTAACTAATAACTACCCGGCTTATAATTATCTAGCCCTTCCCGAAGGGCTAGGCTCCTGACATTTACATATATCGCCATCGTCAAATATTATATCACCTCCAAATCTTCACATCCGTATTCTATGAGGCAGGTGGTAGTGAGAAAGCCGAACTGCGGCAGGGATTGGTTTTAATGTCGAAGAAAAAATTCTTAATTTGCCAGGTTCCTAAGAAGGGCTTATGAGGGATGCTCTGGCTGATTCCAGAAAGAACATCATTGACTATTTACCCCTTATGCTGATATTTGTGATTTTCGCGTTTGCCCTGACAGATGTCCTCACCATATACAAAATTGGAGGAATAAACTGGGACTTCATCGCAGAGGTGCTCTACGCCAAGTCCCTGCTTACCCTAAAATTTTATTCTGCCCTTTTTGGTGGATACCTTAGTAGCGCCATAAGCTATGGGAACGCATTCTATTTTGAGGCTCTCAGGCCGCCGCTGATAGGCGTGCTGATGGCGCCGTTCATGGCACTCGGAGATGCGACCGGCATACCCCTCTATCTCGCATTTGTGCTCCTGCTGCTTCTAGCGTCGCTGTTCTACCTATCAAAAGAAATAGGGATCAGTCCCCTTCTGCTCGCCCTGCTGTTCTTCACGCCCTATGTGATCTTCTTCTTCCTTATGCTGAACGGCTCCGAGATAGTCACCATGAGCTTCCTGCTCATTTTTCTCGGCCTCCTGCTAAAAAAGAGATGGGAATCCGGGATCTTGCTGGCGGTCGCCAGCCTTGCGAAGTACGATTCCCTAATATTCCTCCTGATGCTTGCGCTTTTGCCCGACAAAACCAGGAAGAGGGCGTTTGCGGCCTTCATAATAACCACGCTCCCATGGCTGATCTTCAACACCATAGCGTTCCACAATCCAATATACAGCTATCTGGTGTCAGCCGGCTCGTTCTCCGAAGACGCGCAGGGCCTCTTCTCGATCCACGTGATTGCAGAATCGTTAAAACTGGCACTGCCAGATCTCGTGCCAGCGTTTTTAATCGTTGTAGCGCTTCTGCTGATCCGGCAGACCCAAGCGAAAAGAAGCAGAAGTAAAACAAAGAACGATTATAGGCACAGAGTGGTTCTTGCTTCCCTGGCTGTGGGCCTGCTCGGCTGGCTACTGACCGCGATCTCCGGCTCCCTCAACGATCTGCCGAGAGAGGCGTTCCTGATCTATTTTGGGATCGCGCTTGCTTTAGGCTTGGCCATCACCGACCTGTCAAAGCTTCCTCTCAATCTGCCTTTCGGCAAAGACCTGCACGCATACGCAGTCGGAGCGCTGTTTGTCCCGACCCTCGGCATGTTGGTCTGCGCCTATACCTCGCTCTACACAAGTTATGTATTCGGGACCTATGGGTCCACAAACCCGCTCTGGGAAACGGTAGCCGGAACGCTCACTTCGGTGGGGCTCTCCGGCTGCAATGTGGTATCAAACAATTGGGTGTACCTGATTTACGCCGGCGTAAAGGCGCACTATCCCTACTACTACAACACGAGCATACAGCGCTACCCGATTGTGTTCTTCACCAACATGGGCTCGAACAGCACGCCCATAAACTTCAAGAACGTGACCTCGCGCATGAACTTCACCAACTTTTACATAGCGTTTCCTAAGAACTACACCTGCGGTTAGCCCCATCCGGACGCGCGCTGTATGTAAAGTAAACCAACATCGGTAACATTCATTTTTATTCTACGTCGTCATCTAATCTTTGGCGACTAAAATGACCGACGTAGAATTCATTAACATCGCAGTTAGG
>Ga0080006_1134735_pt1 | contig 16687 bp, 16 predicted proteins | sample RS3BMetagenome_FD_69209 | JGI IMG/M metagenome (GOLD analysis project Ga0080006, IMG submission 69209) | Ferric oxide microbial mat and aquatic microbial communities from Rainbow Spring, Yellowstone National Park, USA - RS3B (SPADES... ... | reverse complement strand
CCCGCGACTTTTGCATTTGTTACAAACCTGTTTCTTACTATTTCTTCTACATCTACTGCTCTTGATATCATTTTTCCTCTTGCTTTTATTGATACTTTCTTTGCTCCGTTATTGAATTGTGTTACTACAGCTAGTACATAATTCATCGCAGGTTTCTTTCCGATATATACTACGTTCTCTTCCAATGTTGTAGGTTGTTCAGCCATTGTTTCACCTTTTTATATTTCTCAGAGCGCGTTTAAAATCTTTTCTCACAATTTTTTATAAAATAAAGAAACCATCTTCTTTGATTTTTTTACTTGTTTGTTTTATTTCTACTTCTTCAACCATAGCAAGGGGAGGACCAATTTTGCAAGCTTCATAAAGCTCTTTTATTTTTTCTTCGTCTCCAGCTACAAGAATTTCAACATTTCCATTGCTAAGGTTTTTAGCATAGCCTTTTAGATTTAACTTTTTAGCATTTTCAAAAACAAACCTTCTGAAACCAACCCCTTGCACTGAGCCCTTTACAATTATCTCAAAGGTTTTATTCATGTTGAACTATTACAACATCTCCAACGCTTTTTACCTTTTCATACTTAATGCTGTTTTTTGCAAGAAGCTGGCGAGCATTCCCTTTAAGAAGTTGGGAGTAAGGAATAAAGAGTATCCTTTCTACTTTCTTGTCTTCTAGATTTATTATAAGCTCTTCAACTTTTCCAAGCTCTTTTCCAGTTGTTGTAAAAACCTTTAAGCCATATAATTCAGAGATTTTCATATTTTTGTTTAAATTTTGCAACTTTTATTTTTTTCGTTTATAACTCTATAATAAAAAAATAAAAAAAGTAAAATTAAATAATTCAAATGCATAAAATATTAAAGGTGATAGTTATGCCATGGTTTGGTAGATATCCTGGAAATGGCCCTTTTAGAGAGCTCCCTCCTTGGGAGAGACCAGGATGGAAATATGGTTGGGGTAGAGGAGGAGGCTGGTGTTGGTATTATTATGCAAATAAAGACCCAAACGAAAGAAAAAAGCTATTAGAAGAAGAGAAAAAAGCTTTGGAAGAAAGGCTAAAAGAAATTGAAGAAGAGCTAAAACAATAGCTTTTTCTTTTTTCCTCTTTTTTAGAAGTTCTTTAAAAGCTTTAAAAAGAAGAATACAAAATTAATCTATGAAGCTTAGAGAATTTGTTGAACTTTTGGATAAAGAAGGAAAATTGAAGCATATAAAAGAAAAGGTTAGCGTTGATTATGAAATTGCAAAGTATTTAAAGAAATATGATGGAACTCCTTTAATATTTGAAAATGTTGCTAATAGAAAAAATGAAAGCTCTATTCCAGTTGTTGGAAACTTGATTAGTAGCATGGATCTACTCTGCGAAGGACTGGGAATCAAAAAAGAAGATTTTATAAAAACTATGATAAATTCTATAGAGAATCCAAAAGATTACAGAAAAGCAGAGAAGAATGAATTTACTTATCTAGAGCCAGACCTTTCAATACTTCCTATTCTAAAACATTATCCACTTGACCAAGGTCCTTATATTACCTCTGCTGTTGTTTTTGCAAACTATAAAGGAATAAAAAATATTTCTTTTCATAGACTTTGTTTAATTGCTAATGATAGATTTGTTGGAAGGCTTGTTGAAAAAAGAGATTTGCATACAATCTATGAAGATGCTAAGCAACATGGCGAAGATGTTGATGTTTCAATTGCTATTGGTAATTCTATAGGCGTTTTAGTTGCTGGTGCAACAACAGTTGCTTTTGGTCAATATGAGCTTGGTATTGCTTCAGCTCTTGAAAATGGAGTAGAAGTTGTTAATGCAAAAACAAATAGCTCAGAGTATCCAGCTGATTCTGAAATAGTTTTAGAAGGAAAAATACTGCATGACGAAACCACAAAAGAAGGACCTTTTGTAGATTTAACAAATACTTATGATATCGTTAGAGAGCAACCAGTTTTTGTAATAGATAGGATTGCAATAAAAAAGCAAGCATTTTATCAAGCTTTACTTCCAGCAGGAAATGAGCACAAACTTCTTATGGGAGCACCAAGAACACCAACAATATACAAAGCAATAAAAGAAGCAGGAGTTGATGTTGTTGGAGTTTATCTAACTCCTGGAGGTAGTGGATGGTTAGATGCAGTTATAGCAATAAGAAAGAAAACTGAAGAAGACCCAAAAAAAGCAATAGAAGCAGCGATAAAAGGTCATAAAAGTCTTAAGAAAATTACAATAGTTGATGAAGATGTTGATGTAACAAACGCTGATGAAGTAAACTATGCAATAACAATGTATTGGAATGCAGGCAAAGAATTTGTTTTTAAGGATGTAAAAGGCTCAACACTTGACCCAATGGCTACTCCAGATGGAATTGGAAGCAAGCTTGCAATAGACGCTACAAGACCATTGAATATTCCAAAAGAGAAAATTCTTAAGTTTAGGAAGGTGTGATTATGGAAGAAATTTTTACAAAACAGGAGATTTCTTGGCTTGATGATGTAGATGAAGAAGGAAAAATAATAAATCCAAAGCATGAACTTTATGGAAAAAACATTTCTGGAAAAGTTCTCTATATGCCAGCTGCATCTGGTTCAACAGTTGGAGCTGATCGCTTAGTTAATCTTGCAGTTCATGGAAATGCGCCAAAAAAGATTGTTTTGGAAAGAACAGATCCAATAACGATTTGGGGAGCAATATTTGGAAATATAGAAGTAGAAATAAAAAACAAAAAAAGAAAGGTTGTTGATATAAGCAAAATTGAAAAGCTTGTAGGCGATGAGGAGCTTGCAAAACTTCTTGCAAAAGCTGGTGAAATTCTTGAAACAGAAGAATTTATTCCAGCTGAATATGTTCAAATTGCAGGAGTTTCTTACAAAACAATACTTGAAGCTGGTCTTGAGCTTAGACGTTATCTAAGCAAAAAATACAAATTTAGAGCTAAATATGTAACAATAAATCCAGCAGGAATGGACATTGAAGATTGGAAAGCTCAAGGAATAAGCGAAGATTTTGCGAAAAAGCAAAAAGAAATAATAGAAATTTACATAAAAATGGGAGCTATACCAATAATAACTTGCACCCCTTATTTAGTTTCAAATTCTCCGCAACCTTTTACCGATGCATTTCTTTCAGAATCTTCTGTTGTTGTTTTTGAAAATTCAGTTCTTGGAGTTAGAACAAACAGGGAAGCTGGTCTAAGCTCTCTTCTTTATGCAATTGCTGGCTATGGTCCAAGGTATGGTCTTCACATTCAAGAAAACAGAAATCCAAAAATAATTGTAAAGCTAAAAACAAAGCTGAGCGGAATTGATTATGCTTTGCTAGGCTATAAGCTAGGAGAGATATCTCAAGGAAAAATACCATATATTGAAGGAATAGAAGAAACTCCAAGCTTAGAAGAATTAAAATCAATGGGTGCTGCTGGTGCCGCTTCAGGCTCGTTGGAGCTTTTTCATATCGCAAAAATTACTCCAGAAGCTAGATATAAGCTAATTAGCTTAAAAGATGTTGAAGAAAAAATTGAAATTGGTAGAGAAGAATTGAATGAGGTAAAAGAGTCTTTGAATACTGGAAAAGAAGAAGAAATTGATTTTGTTGCATTTGGTTGTCCTCATGCTTCAATTCAAGAGATAAAAGAAATTGCAGAACTTTTAAAAGGAAAGAAGGTAAAAAGCAATATAACTTTTTGGGTTTGCACTTCTAGAATTACAAAAGAGATTGCAAACAAGCTTGGTCTTTTAAGAACAATAGAAGAAGCTGGTGCAAAAGTTGTTGCAGATACATGCATGGTCGTTGCTCCAATAGAAAATCTTGGATTTACTACAACAGCAACTAACTCGGCGAAAGCAGCAAAATACTTGCCAAGGTTCTCAAAGCAAAAAGTTGTTTTTGATTCAACAAGTGAGATAATAAAAAAGGTAACGACTCAAAAGTAAAATTCCAATTTAATTTCTGTCTTTTATACCCTTTTACTTTCTTTGCTGGTTATATTTTTAATTTCTTTATTCTTTTTGTTTATCCCTTTTGAAATTTTAACATAGCTAATTCTCTTATAATTGCTGGGACAGCCAAAGCAATTGTTATTAATAGCTGAGGCAAGAAAGGTTTCATGTTAAGAAGAAGATCAAGAGTGCCAAAAAATGAGCTCATACCCGCAAAACCCAAAAGAATGAAAACTTTAAAAGAAAATATCGTTAAGCTTTTTCAAAACTTTTGAGACAAGATTTCGAACTTTTATAAAAGCTAAAATATTTTTAATCCAAATATGAAAAAGAAAACATGAGAGGAAGAGAAAAACTTGTAGTTTGCGATGCATGCGGAAGGAGAGTTCCATTGAGTAAAGCAGTAGAGTTCTACAAACCAATTTTCTTTTCAACAGACCTAAAAACAAAGGATGATAAGAGATACTTCGAGAAAAGAAAAGTTTATTATTGCATTAGTTGTGCAAAAAGCCTAGGAATTTTCCAAAAGAAAAAAGAGCTTGCAAAAAAGGGTAAGAAATGGTAGAGCTGAAGATTCTTGAGCATTATGAAAAGGAGAAGAAAGAAGTAGAGTACTGTGTAAATCATCCTTGGAGAAGGGCTTTTGCTCATTGTGCAAATTGTGGAAGGCCTTTTTGCTATGCTTGCTTGGTTGAGTATAAAGGTAAATATTATTGTGAAGAATGTTTTGTAAAGCTTTTTGGTGAAGAAGTCCAAAAGAAAAAACAAAAAAAGGAAATTTTCTATTCAACTTTTTCAGCTATTCTTCTCCTTCTAACTTTTCTTTTTTATGTTTTTATAGAAAGCAGTATAGTTTCAAATGTAATTCAAAGATTAATAAACAAAGACCCAACTCTAATAAGCGACCTTTCACAAAATTATGTTTATGCGATTACAATGCTTGAAATTTTTATTCTTCCATTCCTAGCAATTTCAATTTTAATGCAATCAAAATGGAGTTTCAAAATAGGCTCTTTTGTTCTAGTTTTATTCTTTGCAACTTTCGCTTATTATGGTTTGACTCTTCAACCACTATTTATTCCTCTTAGCCTATTCCTTTTCCTTTCAATAATTGGACTTGCAATGAGTAAAGAGCTTTATTCTCCAATTTATTCAAGAGGAGAAAGCTATTCTATAAGCTAAACTTCTTTTCAATAACTTTTTTAATTCTCTCTGGTGGGTAGAGCAGGCTAATAAGCTTTGTATGCCCTCTTATTCCCTTTCCAGATTCCTGAGTTCTTATCAAGCCAAGGGATTCAAGGTCGCTAATGTACTCTCTACACCATCTAATACTTTTTGGTTCTTTTTTTAAGCTTTTTGAAATGCTAATATAGCGATCGTAAGCTTCTCCACTAAATACAATTCTCTCCTTTCCATCGTTTAGCTTTTGAAAACTTTTTTCACTTGAGCAAGCAATTGCATAGAGCAAAAGCTGTTGGTGCTCTGGTAGTGTAGTTATAGCTTCATCTATTATTTCCTCTTCAACATTTTTCCTAGCTTCATCTATTTCTTTTTTCGTTATTTTGCTTAGCTTTTTTTGCTCAGCTAGCTCTGTAGCCTTAGCAAGAAGCTTTAAAGCATACCTAGCATCACCACTTTCCTTAGCAGCGATAGCGGAAGCATAAGCTAAAGCTTCTTCTTCAACAGTATTTTCCTTAAATCCTTCTTCAACTCTTTGTTTTAGTATTCCAAAAAGCTGAGAAGAGATATAAGGAGTAAAAACAAGCTCATCTTCGTATAAAGTGCTTCTTGTTCTTGGGTCAAGCCTTTCTTTAAAAGAAAGTTTATTTGAGATTCCAATTATTGAAACCCCACCACTTTTAACATCATCGTTTGCTCTTGAAAGAGTATAAACAAGCTCATCTAGATCTTTAACCATGTCAACCTCATCAAGAACAACCAAAAATGTTTTTCCATCCTCTTCTATCCAATCTATGAACCTTTCATAAAGGAAAGGCAAACCATAACCACTTTTTGCATATGTTGAGAGGTGATCTGAGATTATTTTTGTAAAAACTCTATATCTTGAGTTATAAATTCTGCAATTTACATAACTTACTTTTGTTTTTATATCTGTTATTGTTTTTATTTCTTCGATAACTTTCTTTGTGCAGCATGTTTTTCCAGTTCCAGTTTTCCCATATATAAAAAGATTTTTTCCACGTTCTCCTTTGAGGGTTGGAGCTATCGCATACCTTATCTTATTCATTTCTTCATCTCTATATAGTAATGTGTTTGGCAAATAGTGTGGAGAAAGGACATTCCTATCCTTAAGAAATGCTGACTCATTTGTAACTATATCTTTAAGCTCCATTTCTTCCCCCAATTCTATTAATCAAAAGAATTAATTAATTTTTTCTTTTTAATTTTTTCCAAAAGCTAAGCTAAAGGTTAAAAATTTATTTTTTGAAATAAAAAAGGAAAAATGGAAGAAATAAAGCTTTTTAAAATATTTGGAATAGACGTAAACCTGCACGTAAGCTTTATTTTTCTTATATTCCTTTTTGCAATTTTTGGAGTAGTAGCTTTAATTTTTCTTTTTCTTTTATTTGCTAGCGTTTTCTTGCATGAGCTTGCTCATTCAATAGTTGGAAAGAATAATAGATTGCATATAAACAAAATTCTTCTTTTGCCACTTGGTGGGCTCTCTGAAATAAAAGAGAATGAGATTCCAGCAAAAATTGAGGTAAAAGTTGCACTCGCAGGACCAATTTTCAATCTTTTCATCGCTTTCTTAGCAGCAGCATTTTCAACACTTTCTTCTTACCCCTTTAATTTAATTTTTCAATACCTTTTTACAGTAAACCTTATACTTGGAATTTTTAATCTGCTCCCAGCATTCCCTTTTGATGGTGGAAAGGTATTTCGTGGAATCCTTTCAACAAAACTTAGTTTTATCGATGCTACAAATTTAACAAAAAAGCTTGGTGATTTTTTGATAGTAATGGTTTTTGTTGTTTCAATAATCTGGAGCCTGGTCTCAAAGGATCTTTCTATTCTTGTTTGGAACCTTCTTATAATTATAATGGTTTATGAAGCTGGAAATTACGAAATTGAAGCGGCAAACCTTAGGCTTGAGGTTTCTGGGCTAAAGGCAAAGGATGCGATTGAAAAGAATTTTGTTGTTCTGGATAAAGATGAAGATGTGGAAAAAGCGTTGAAATTTATTAGAAAGCATATTTATGTTGTTTCAAAAAACAAAGATTTATTTTATGTTTTAGATTTGAATAGCTTAAAAAACAAACAGCAAAGGATCGAAGAAGCTTCAAAGCAAATTCCATTGGTAAACGAGAATGAAAGGCTTATAGATATAGTTCAGGATATAAAAGAAGTTGGTGTTATTGGTGTTGTAAAAGGGAATAAACTTATTGGCTTGATAACCCCTCTTTCACTAAAGATTCTTATGCTCAAGAAAAAAGAAGAAAAAGGAAATAAAAATAAAAGATTCGAAAAATAAAATGGTTCTATGCTTTATATAAGGCGACTGATGCTTCACAATTTTAAATCTTTTAGAAAAGGTAGTGTCGAATTTGTTAGAGGAGTAAATGGGATAACTGGTCCAAATGGAAGTGGAAAAAGCACAATATGTGATGCAATACTTTTTGCTCTTGGTGAAAACTCTCTTTCTAGGCTTAGGGTAGATAAAGTAAGCAAGCTTATAAACGATTTTTCTAATAAGCCAATTGCAAGCGTAAAGATCGAGCTTGATGGAGACAAAAAAGTTGAAGTAAAAAGGATAATAAGAGCTGATGGTAAAACAAAGTTTTATTTGGATGGAAAAAGGGTAACAAGAAAAGCGCTAGTTGATTTTTTAAAATCTTTTTCAGCTGAGCCAAGCTCAACGAATACGATCGCCCAAGAAGAAGTAACAAAGCTAATAAACATGAGCCCAAAAGAAAGGAGAGCTTTAATCGATGAAATCTCTGGAATAGAAGAATTTAATCAAAAGAAAGAGGAAGCTCAAAAAGAGCTAGAAAGAGTAGAACAAAAGCTAAGCGAAGCTAATATTTTGCTAAACGAAAGATTAGGCTACTTGAAAGAGCTAGAAAAAGAAAGGGCTCAGGCTTTGCTTTACAAAGAGCTTCAAGAGAAAATAAGAAAAATTAGTTTTGCTATTGTTAGCTTTAGCTTAGAAGAAAATAAAAAAAATTTTGATTCTTTAATTAAAAAAGAGACTGAGCTCCAGCAAAAAAAGAAAGAAGTTGAAGAGAAAATAAAAGCAAAAAGCTCAGAGCTAGAAAAAATTAGAAGCTCATTGAAAGAAAAAATCCAAAAGATAAACGAGCTCAATATTCAAAAGCAAAGTTTTATTGAAAAAAAGCAAGAACTTGAAAAAAGCATTGAACTTGCAAAGTATAGATTAGAAAAGGAAGAGGAGAGTTTAAAAAATCTTGAGAATGAAAAACAAGAACAAGAAAACAAAATTCAAGAGTTGATAAAAAGGGAAATAGAGCTTAGAAAAGAATTCGAAAAAGTAAATGAAGAAATTAAGAGTATTTATGGAAATGAAAATGTTATTGAAGAAGAAGAGCTTGAGCAAAGAAGAGCAAGAATAGCTGAGGAAAAGGCAAAAAACATTGCAATACTAAACCAAAATGAAGAAGAAGAGAAAAGCAACATTGAAGAGATTGAAAAACAGCTTAGCCAAGTTGAAAAAGATTTTGAAGAAAAAAGCAAAGAGATAAGAGAAATTGAAAAAGAGGTTGAAGAAATTGAAAAACAAAAAAAGGATATTGGAATAAAGGTAATTGAAGAGGAAGCAAAAGGAAGAGGAAAGGTTTATGAGTTTGTTGCAAAAAAAGAAGGAGTTTTTGGAACAGTTGCTGAACTCATTAGCTTTAGTAAAGAGTATGAAAAGGCAATAAATGCTTGTGCATCTTCGAGAATAAACTATTTTGTTGTTGAGAATGCTGATGTTGCAAACAGAATAATAAAAGAGCTTAATGAAAAAAGGATTGGAAGAGCTGGCTTTATTCCTTTAAAAGAACTAAAGGAAACAAAAAAGGAAAGTGGAAGCATTGCCGAGCTTATTTCTTATGATAAGAAGTTTGAAAAGGTTGTTAGCTATTTGTTTGGCTCTACATTTCTAGCAAACTTTGAAGAAATAAAAGCAAACCCTGGAAAAAGGTATGTAACAAAAGATGGAACAATCGTTGAAGAATCTTTTATTCTTACTGGAGGTTATATTGAAACAATAAACTTTGGAGAGCTTAAGAAAAAGCAAAAAGAAATTGAAAAACAGGAAAGCGAGAAGAAGCAAATTCTTGATCAAAAAAGAAAAGAGCTTTCTTCAATTGAGCTAAGAAGAATAGAGCTAAAAACAAAAGCTGATTATGAAAGAAAAAGGATAGAAGAAATAAGAAGGAAAAACAACGAGCTAAGAAAACAAAAAGAAGAAGCTACAAAAAGGTTGCAGGAATTGCAAAAGATTGAAGAAGAGCTAAACAAAAGCAAACCAGTAGCTAAAGAAGTAATTGAAAAAAGAATAATTGTTTCAAAGCTTGAACCAGAAATAAGAAATGTTTGTGAAAGAAAAGAAGAAACATTGAAAAGAATAAAACAGATTGAAGAAGAAATAAGTAGAATAAAAAAACAAAAACAAGAAGATGAAGAGGAGATAAAACAGATTGAAGAAGAAATAAAGAACATTAAACCTCCACAAGAATTTGAAGAAATATACAAAGAATACCAAGAGTCTCAAGAAAGAGAAAGCGAAATTGCAAAAGAGCTTGGGGCAATTCAAAAAGAAATCGATTTTGCAAAAGATGAAGAGCAAAGAACAGCTATAAGAAAAGCAGAGATTGAAACAAGGCTGAAAGACCTTCTTGCTGAGATAAAGAATTATAAAGAAGAAGATAAAGGAATTGAGATAAAAAGCGAAGAAGAAAGACAAAAATTTGAAAAAGAGCTTGAGGAAGCAAAAAAGAAAATTGAAGAGCTAAAGAATGTTAACATGCTTGCTATTCAAGCTTATGAAGAAAAAAGCAAAGAGCTAAAAGAGGTTGAAGAAAAGGTTGAAAGAATAAAGCAAGAAAAAGAAGCGGTAATAAAAATGATAAAGGAGATAGATGAAAAAAAGAACAGAGTTTTCAAAGAGAATTTTGAAAAGGTGAATTCAAACTTCAAAAAACTTTATTATTATACATTTAATGAGGAAGCTGAGCTATTTCTTGATAAACCAAGAGAACCATTTAGCTCAGGTCTTTACATTAGAGTGAAGAAAACAAAAAGAGATGAAGAAAGCTTTTCTGGTGGTGAGAAAACAATAATATTCTTGCTTCTTCTTTTTGCGCTTCACTTTACAAAAAACCTTTCCTTTTATCTTCTAGATGAGGTTGATGCACCACTTGATAAAGAGAATACAAAGAAAATTATTGGTTTAATAAAAAAGATTTCACAAGAATCTTCAACACAATTTATAATCGTTACCCATAATGACCTTTCAATAAGACAAATGGATGCAGTTATAGGAGTAACAAAAACAAACGAAGGTTCACAAGTTTATGGTATTGATTTGCAGCAACTTCAAAGAGTAGAGGAGAAAAAATAAAAATGTACCATATGCAGTACAAAAAAAGGTATTTTTGTACTATTGGCAGAACATTTTTAAATCAAAAAAGAGAAATATAAGTATGAGCATAAAGCAATATTTGATTGATAAAAAGAAGGAGATAAAAGAGCTTGAAGTAAAAGAAAGGGAAGGAGAAATTGTAAAAACAAAATCATTTGCAACAGCAGTTATTGGACCAAGAAGGGCCGGAAAAAGCTTTTTTATTTTTCACATGATTAAAAAAGAAAAATTGGAAGATGCTTCTTATGTTTATATAAACTTTGAAGATGATGAAGTAAAAGTTGCAAAAAGGGATGAGAAAGTTAAGTTAATCGAATATCATATAGAAGAATACAAGCAAGAGCCAATTTTTGTTTTTCTAGATGAGATTCAAAGCTTAGAGAACTGGGAATCTTTTTTGTATTCATTAATTGAAAAAAATAGATATTTCATTTTTGTTACTGGCTCTAATTCAAGGTTCTTAAGCAAAGAGATAGCAACTCAGCTAAGAGGAAGAGCGCTAACAAAGGTTATATTTCCATTCAGCTTTAGAGAATATTTAAAGCTAAAGAATTTTTCTTTGCCCGAGCATCCTTCTTCCTATGATATTAGCAAAGTAAAAGGTTATCTAGGGGAGTACTTACTGTTTTCGGGATTTCCTTCATTGCTTTTAGAAAATATTAAACCAAAACAATTCTTTTCTGATTACCTAGATGTTGTTATATTCAAAGATTTGGTAGAGCGCTACAATATAGAAAATTTGTTTGTTATAAGATTTCTAATGAAAAAAGCAATTTCTCAGTTTGCTAAGGAGTTTTCAATAAACAAAATCTATAATGAACTAAAGTCAGAAGGTATAAAAGTTGGTAAAGGAATACTTTATTCTTACTTTTCTTATTTGGAAGACGTTATGTTCAGCTTTTTGTTAAGAAAGTTTTCTTTTAGCGAAAAGAAATCTTTGCTTTCTTTACCAAAAATTTATTTATGTGACCAAGGATTTCCAAATTTTTCTGTAGCAACAAAAACTTCTGAAGATTTTGGTAGAATAATGGAAAATTGTGTTTTTTTGGAATTGAAGAAAAATGAACTTGAGAAGAAAAACTTATCACCTTTCTATTTTAAATCAAACGACGATGAGGTAGATTTTGTTCTCAAGGATGCGTTTGATGTTAAGCAACTAATTCAAGTTACCTTTGCTAACAACAAAGATGAAATTGAAGAAAGGGAAATTAAAAGTTTAGTTAAAGCTAGCGATTTACTAAAGTGCAGTAATTTGCTTGTAATAACTTGGGACTATGAAGATGAAATGAAAGTAGGAAGAAAAAAGATTAAGTTTACTCCTCTTTGGAAATGGCTATTACAAAATAATTTTTCAAAAACATAAAAGGGTTTATAAACTTTAACTTCAGTCGAGAATTTTTAGCGTTTTCGTCGTAAATCCTTGCACCATTTATACCCTTCTCGCCTTTTACCATCTAATTTTTCTCTCGTAATTTTTTAAAAATTTTTGATTTAGATCGAAGTTAGTTCGAAGTTTTTCTAAAATATTTTTAGAATTTTGAAAATGGCTTCCAAGAGAAACTTCGATCTAAGCTGTTTTACTTCGATCTAACTAGATTAATCAGATCGAACCTTTTATTTTTACTAAAAAGCTTCCAAAACAAGAATTTTGTAAGCAATGCCTTAATTTATTTTTCCAAAAATCCAAAAATCTTCTTTTGAACTTCCCTTTTTTTCTTTCCCCCTTTTGCTTTTTCTGGGCTTTTCATCTCTTCTATTATCCTTTTCATTTTCTCTTCCTTTCTTGAAGAAGCAAAAAAATAGCCTTCATCTCTTGTATTCCTTGCGATTAAAACAATAACTTCACCAGCTTTTGCTCTTCCTGCTCTTCCTTTCCTTTGAATGCTTCTTATTTCACTTGGCACTGGTTCGTAGAAAATTACAGTATCAACGCTTGGAATATCAAGTCCTTCTTCTCCAATTGAAGTTGCAACCAATACGTTGAACTTTCCTTCCCTAAATTCTTTTATTGTTTTTTCTTGCTCTTCCTGAGTTACTCCCTCTTTTTTGCCAACAAAAGCCCTAGCATTTATTCCATTTTGATTCAAAATTTTTACTATTCTAGCGATCTGAGCCCTATACTGAGCAAAAACAATAATTGTTTTTGAGCCTCTTTGCTTTATTAGCTCAACTAGCATGCTAAGCTTTGGATGCTCCTTTCCTTGAGAAAGAGCATTTTTAGCATAATCTATAATTTTTTTCATTCTTTCGTCTTTTAGCAAGCTTCTTAGCCCTTTTGATTTTTCTTCTTCTTTTTCCTTCTTTTCAAAATAATCTACAAAAGCACCTATTCCTTGGCTTTGAACTAGCTCATAAGCATGCATTAAATTTAAAAAAGAAGTGTAGATTGGAATTAATCCAAACCTTGAATTTCCTTTTATAGAAAAGATTTCATTTCCAACAGAAAGAAGCTCTTTTTTTGTTAAGCTTTTTATGTTTCTTACTTTTACAATTCCAGTATTATTTAGCTTTTCTCTTTTTTCTTCAAGAATCTCTTCCAAACCTTTCATTATCTTTTTTATTTCTTCATTTAGCTCAACTCTTACAACTTTTATTTGAAGACTTTTTATATATTTTACAACATCAGGGTCGTTTCTACTTCTCATCTCTATGTTTTCAATTCCAAGAGTAGTTATAATTTTTTTTATTCTGTCCTTTTCTCCACCAGGAGAAGCTGTTAGCCCAAGTATCTTTATTTTTTTGTCTAGGCATTCATTGGCTATATAAGTATAAGCATAGTTTCCAACTGCTTTATGAACTTCATCAAAAACAACAACTCCAAAATCATTAAGAGAAAAAACACCATTCTTTATATCATTTACTATTGTTTGAGGGGTAGCAACGATTACTTTTTTGTTTTCTTCATTTATTCTTTTTTCCTTTCTTACCTTTCCAGTTAGCAAAGCAACTTCATTTTCTTCAATTTTGAGAAGTTTTTTAATCTCATTGAAGTGTTGAGTAGCGAGAGGTTTTGTTGGAGCAAGCATCATTACTCTTTTTCCTTTTTGAAGGTATTCTGAAAGAACATAAAGAGCAATAATAGTTTTTCCAAGACCAGTTGGTAAAACAACTAGAGAATTCCCTTTTTCCAATACTGATTTTGCAATGTTTACTTGGTATTCCCTCTCTTCAATGAGTTCTTTTCTAAGAAGTTCAAACACTTTTTTATTTCTCAGTTATTTCTTTAAACCTTTCTTATAATTCAGCTACTTACTACGCTTATATTACAAGCTTTTCCATACTCTATGCAACCATTTGTAAAGTTATTTTTAAAAGGTAGATAGAGAGAAACATTACTAAATGGTTCTCCATTTAAACCCCGTTTATAAAGTTCATAGATCCTATCGCTACTTAGCGAGCTATTATAGAATTGCACGTTAGCGAGATAACCGTTAAAATATGCAAATGTTGGTTCATTATTTATGTAAAATGTAGAAGTTCTTTTACCTACCTCTATAATCCTTGGAGTAGGAACTTTATAAGGTGTCGAAGTTTTATTTACAAGTTTTCCATCAATATAAATGCTAATAGTTGTTGTATTGTATACGCAAGCAATCATATGCCATAAACCAATGCCAATAAATGGAGCTACTGCAAAACGCCAACCTGCTGTATAATTTCCTTCTACTTTTTCATCACTAAAAATACCACAGACTGTTTTATTTAAAATTTCACCGCCAGTTCCAGCATACCACGTAGAATGTCCATTCTCACTTATTCCTTGTGAAGCAATAACTCCGGTTCCATTAAAGCTTTTGTAATAAACCCAAGCAACAAAAGCAAAATTTTCAGGAAATGATGTATCTAGCAATAGGTATGTATGGCCATTGAAATAAGTACTATTCTGTTCGTTGCTTTTATTTAGGAATGCGATTACCGCTACTAAAATTACAAAAATTAAACCAATTAATATAGCATATTTTTTCATGCATTTTTATTCTCATTTGCTTCTTTAAGTTTTTATCGAAAAATAAAAATAAAAACAACAAATATTAAAAATAAAAATGCAATGCGATCTTTGCGAAGCTCTAAAAGAAAAAAAGCTAGTGGTTTTTGAGAATAAAAATGCAGCTTGCATACTTAACATTCACCCATTATCAAAAGCACATCTCATGGTTATCCCAAAAAGACATGTTGAGAATCTTTCAGACTTAACAAAAAAGGAAAGAGAAGATTTTTTAGAGCTTCTTGGGAAAGCTTCAACACTCGTCCAAAAATATATGAAAGTTGATTACTGCTTTATTTACATAAAAGAAGGAAGTATAAAAACAGAAAAGCACTTGCATGCTCACGTTCTTCCAATTAGAATTCCAATAAGGCATTTACTTGCGAGCTTTTTAAAAGTTCCAGCGAAAAAGAAAGCAAGCATTGAACAACTTATAAAAATAAAAGAAGAGCTAAAAGAGGAGCTAAAAAATTTATGAAAAGTAGCTTTTAAGAAGAGCTAACCCTTGTTTTATCCCCGCTTTTGATTTTCCTCCCCTTCTTTTATTAAAAACATACGGAATATCCTTTATTCTCAAATCCTTTGATTGCTTTAGAATTTCAAAAAGTATTTTATAACCTTCTGGAACAAACTTTCCATTTTCTACTACTTTTCTTACTTTTTCATTCCCAGCAAAATAACCACTAAGTATATCTTTGCAATACTTTTTTCTTCTTAATACTAAAACAAATTTTCCGAGAATTGTCAAAGAAAAGGTAACGAACTTTCTCCAAGCTTCCCAATTTTTTACTTTCTTTCTATAACCAACAACTAAATCATAATTTTTTAAAGCCTTTATAAATTCTTTTATTTTTTGAGGAGGGTGTTGGAGGTCTGCATCCATAACAAGAAAATAGGGGGTTTTTGCTCTTTTTATCCCTTCAACAACGCTTATCGTTAATCCATGAACTTTTTCTTTTTCTCTATCTATGAGCCCAACACCAAAACTTTTTACTATCTCTCTTGTCCTATCTTTTGAGCCGTCATCAACTACGATTATTTTTGATTTATAATTTTTCTTTAAATAACTAAGAAGCTTAGCTATATTTTCTTCTTCATTGAGCGTTGGGAGTATTATGGTTAAATTTTTTTCTATCTTTTCGCTGGCTTTATCTTTCATTTTTTTATTTCTCTTTTGTTTTTAAAATACTAAAATTATTTAATTACCAATTCAAAAAGTTTTTATGGACCTTAAGAAGCTATTCAAAGATTACTATTCAAGAAGAAAAATTTTTGTTGATAGTGTTGAAAAAAGGGAATTTGGAGTGAGCTTTAGCCTAGATAAGAAAATTGAAGAGAGGCATATCTCTTTTAGAAGCTTAGAAGAGCTCAACAATTACCTTTTTCAAAATGTTCCATACTATATTTCTTATTCAGCAGCTTACTACAATTATCCTTCCCTTCCAATGGAGAAAAAGGAATGGCTTGGCGCGGAGCTTATCTTTGATTTGGATGCAAACGACCTTAATCTTGAATGCAAAAATATTCATGGAAGCGAAAACATTTGCTCGAATTGTTTTGGAGCAATAAAAGAAGAAGCTTTGAAGCTTTTAGACTTTTTAGTCTATGATTTCGGTTTTAAAAAAGATGAGATTTCTGTTAATTTTAGTGGAAATAGAGGTTTTCATTTTCATGTAAAAAATGAGGAGGTATTAAAACTTTCAAATTATGCAAGAAGAGAAATTTGCGATTATCTTTCTGCAAATGGTCTGGAGTTTGAAAATTTCTTTTATGAACTTCCAATTTCAACAAATTCAAGACAAAGAATTTTGCATGGACCAAAACCAAGCGATTATGGATGGCGTGGAAAGCTTGCAAACCTTCTATTGAATTCTCTTGATTCTGTTGATAAACTAGTTGAGATTGGAATACCAAAACAAGAAGCAAAAAAACTTTTTGAAAAAAAAGAGATGGTTAAGCTTGGGATAATGCAAGGAAACTGGGATATGATAAAACTAAAGAATAAAAAGAAGATTTGGAAAGAGTTTGTTGAAAAGCAGAAGATAAAGCTAAAGGAAACTGTCGATACCAACGTTACAATCGATACCTCTCGACTCATTCGTTTGCCAGATTCTATACATGGCGGTAGCGCTTTAATAGCAAAGAGAATAGACCTCTCAAA
>Ga0080006_1125225_pt1 | contig 16693 bp, 11 predicted proteins | sample RS3BMetagenome_FD_69209 | JGI IMG/M metagenome (GOLD analysis project Ga0080006, IMG submission 69209) | Ferric oxide microbial mat and aquatic microbial communities from Rainbow Spring, Yellowstone National Park, USA - RS3B (SPADES... ... | reverse complement strand
CAGACTCCATCTCACTCTTTATAACGGATTCCATGGCAACCACCTCTGGAAGCCCATTGAGGGGGGCAAGGAGTCTTGACGCCAAAGCACACCCAACTCGCGCAGAGGCTTATTAAGCATAGGTTTAAAACGAAACGATAAACTTAACCCTTTCTTAGAATTATGAAATCAAAAACATACTAAAAGAGGGGTTAGACCAACAAGTTATCCAAACCGCACTATTTTAAAGAATGGAGCCACTCTCCTCTCCCTATTCATGTATGTTGAGTTCTGGTTGGTCTCAATCACCAACCTAGCAGACATACCCCGCTATTGGGTAGGATTACCCCTAGAACCCCCGCTTCAGTGAGCTCTTTAACGGCGCGAACCGTTAATCGGATAAGGATTAAACGCTGAGCGATAGGTTTAATGCGGTGAGGAATGCAGTTTATCTCCATTTATGTTAGAATTCCAAAAACCTCGGCAGTCATCGAGCACTAAGAGACAATCACCGAAGCACGGGCTATTTGAATAGTCCTTTGCTAGGTTATTTTAAGTCAAGTGGACCAAATAGATTAATGGTAAAGTTTTAACATTAGCATGATTTACTCCCCCTAACTAGGGGGAAGAATGTGCCTCAGAGGAACATCATTGGGAAAGTTATGATGTTTGCAATAACTCCGGCTGACTCCTGTGTCTAAGTCACCGTACCCACAAGCATTCCCAGTGAAACAAAGAGTAAGGGCCCTATTATGATTAGGGTTGCCGCGCAGAGTGATAAGTGTATATTGGCGCCGAACGCCATCACACCGAAGTCAACCATAAGGGCGAATGACAGTGCTGATTAGGAGAACATACCACAATATCTTTGATGTGAGCCACTCACCCTTAGTGAGTGGTGTGAGCGATAGCTGTCTGAAGAATTTTGATCTTTTATCAAGTTTCCAAAATCCCGCCTTTTACGGTAGACCGAAGCTCAAGTGTGGGGCAAAATCAGCGTCAGGCGCGAATTTGGAACTACCGTGACTGAGGGTAACCCACCATGTGAAATACATATTGATGTTGCTTTAGGGATTGCAACAGCTTAGAAACTGGGTCTTAGCGGATCAGAGTCTCACGGCTTATAGGCCCCGCCTAACAGTCTAGAGGTGGAAACAACAACTAATTGAGAGAGAAAAAGATGTTGCGCTAAGCAGTAGGATGCGTATAGGTTTAGGTCTACGCTGGAAAAAAAGGTGTGGGTTGGTATGGTCTACTTTTGACTTACCTGGATTTGTAGCTCGGTGTAGCTCACTCCCCCTAGTGTCAATCCGCTCAACGAATAGTGGCCAGGTGCTGCTGGGAGCGCCATGTCGGATGGACCGTTGATTGTGAGTGTTCCCGGAGCAGCCACAGAGACATCGAATCCCGCGGCACTAAGGAAGGAGGCACATGCTTGGGTTGCGCTGGTTGGGTTGACTGTTATTGTGCCAGAGTTGACGAAGAAGTCTGGCGCACCCGTTAATGGTGTGAGCGCACCGGGCTGCGCGCTCCAGCTTGTTATATCGAAATGTGTTTGGCACTGGATGTTTTGACTGTTCCCCATCATGTGTAGGTATTGTGAGATTTGGCAGTCGCCGACGGAGCCGCTGGTTTGACCCGTGAATGTGCACCACCCCCAGAATCCGAATCCCATTCCTGAGAGAGTGCCCGTGCCCGCGAATCCCAGTTGCCACGTTTCACCCGCTCCATACGCTGAAACAAGACCCACTGAGCCCACCAGAACAAGTAGCCAGCTCAACGTTGAAACCACTAACACCATCCCTAAAACCTTCCTTGACTTCCACGACATATTTACATCGCTCGACGACATATTGTGAACTATTTAAAGACTCGGTTTACTCAATTTATGGAAACCTCGTAATAAATACATATCAAAATTGGAAAAAACCACTTTTAATAATATTCTAAACAAGCTGGTGACGTGGTGATGAGGATTACACATAGTAACCGAACACCTTGGATGAGTCTTTCCGTGGGGATTGGAAGCCTTAGATTACTAATGATGTTATATTTAACGGAAGATTAATATCTGTAGCACATGCTTCACGAGTTTTACATCAGCCAAAGTGAAATGATTCGTGTTAAATACACCTGCAACATTAAATCTTTATGCTTTACAGGCTCATACTATTGGTCTTCCTTCTATCCTCGTTTACGCTACAGCTTGTCGCTTTCCCGAGCTTGACGGCCACACCCATAAGGCACGTAGTGATAATAATAGACGAGAACCATAGCTTCGATAATCTGTTTGGAGTGTACCCGTTTGGCTGGCCGCCCATCGTGGATAACACCACCCTATCAGTTATGCGCCCACAGGGTCTATACGCCAATTACTCTGAACTCGAATCGAGCGCCAATGGGACACTCAACTGGGTCTCCGTTCCTCGAAACCCATCTAATCCATCCGATGGCTACGCCCACCCCTACTACGCTGGGGCCACCAGCACGGAGGATCCCAGTGAGGGTTGGGGTGTCTATCATGATGACTACTTGGATAATACGACCAACGGCTTCTACTCGAACTCCGGCCCTCAATCTATGGCGTACTTCTCATACGAGCAGGTCGCACCCCTTTGGGACTACGCGGAGGAGTATGTGCTTGCGGACAATTATTATGCGCCTGTTCTCGGCCTCACGGAGCCCAACAGGGTGGCCTACCTTGTAGGTTACCCTCCCGCCTTCTACTCTGATAGTGTGCTTGGCGCTGTGCCGTTCAATCAAACACTCATGTACCAGCTCTCAGAGTACAATGTGAGTTGGGGCTACTATGTTTATGGGTATGGTGGCGGGGTGCCCTGGCCGCTCACAGCATTCGCTGGCTCGGACGCCTACGCCTCACACTTCCACACCCTCACGGATTTCTACGCTCAACTCCACGGAGACCTACCTGCTGTGAGCTGGGTTATGTTCCTTGGTGGAAACACGAGTGAATACGACATGCACCCACCCTACAACGTCACCGCCGCCGCATCAAAACTAGTTCAGGTCGTGGACGCCGTGATGAATAGTGGCTACGCGGAGTCCACCGCGGTGTTTTTCACATTCGATGAGGGTGGAGGCTACTACGACCAGGTTGTCCCGCCGAAAATCAACCCATACGGTTTGGGCCAGAGGATACCCCTACTCATAATATCCCTCCTAGCGAGGGAGGGGTGGGTTGATAACAACACGCTTAGCGGCTACTCCCTTATCGGCTTCGTAGACTACAACTGGCACCTACCATGGCTCACACCCCTAGTGGCAGACAGCGATGTGCCAGGTTTACTATCGGCCTTCAACTTCTCAAGCCCACCCAGACCACCACTCATACTCACACCGGAAAACTGGACCTATCCAATACCGCTACAGTACCCAATACACTATGGCTACACAGCAACACTACCCAACTACACCCCACACCAACCAACATCGACCCCAACCAGTACACCGAACACTCAAACCCCTAAGACAACCCTCCTCCTAGTACCCATAACCATCGGGCTAACGCTAGCGATTATAACCATGCTAAAAAGAAGGAGGGTCTACCGAGCATGAGCGAACCCATGAGCTATATGCTACGCCAACCCATTCAAAACCAAATATCATTGGAAGTCGTCAACCCAAGTTTTCAAAATATACATGAGCATCGCTAACACGTAGTAAATAGAGCCACGCTGGAATACCAACCATTTGAGACGAGACGAATATTGATTCTAGGGTTCAGAGAATATTCGGGTTAAAGCCTTAACTAAGGCGCCACATCAAAGCAAGACCTAAAATCGCTTGTTTACACATAACACTCCTGGCACCAGAAAATGTATCTAAAATCAGTAGGCAGTTCGTGTTAGCTAAAATTCAGTTTTGAGTCATGATTATATGGACCCTACATTTCTATTTTTTAGCATGATAAGCAATGATTAAGTCGTCTATGATAAATACAGCAATAATAGAACGTGGTTTCTTAGCTTCTTTGCATATTTTGAAGATTCGGTTCTCTAAACTCAGCATTCCATGTAGCACCCCTATGAAACACTTCAAGACTGCCACAGGTGTTCTGCTACAGAGATTCAGTGATATTTGGCTGCATAGTAATGTGAAACCGCAAAGGGAAAATATGCGTCTGGAGGGTGTGTTTCTATGCGTACCAAGATATTGTTAATTGCACTCCTCGCCTCAGCTTGCCTTCTCACCCAGTCCTCCGCCTTTCCGGGTGGTGTAGTGTCTCTACACATGTTACCCGCTTTGGGTGTTGCTGCGGCTGCAAGCGGCACAACCGTGACGCTCACACTCACCCCCGCAGCGGGGTCAAACCCCGTGAGCCAGACCAATTACTTCACTGTGACATACACCAACTCGAGTGGGGCCTCATCCACCGCTAAGTACACTGGTTCACCATTAACACTGCAGATACACCCCGGCTCCACGGTTAGCATCTCACCCACAAGCTCGTCTTCAACACCCACGGAGATGTGGTGCCTCGCGACCACATCAACTGGGACGTGTACCACAACCACCTTCACGCCGCCAAGCACCGCGACAACCTACTCCGCCACATATTACTATTATGACCTTTTGGGCTTCAAGGTCGAATACTCCGTTGTTGGCGGCGGCTCTGGCTACGGGGCGCCGCAGCTGAGTTATACAACCGCCCCCTCGACTCCTAGCTCAACCAACCAGCAGGTAACAGAGACATTAACTCTAGCAACCACCCAGACGAGCATTTGGGCTGTCAGGGGAAGCCAAATAGTTGTATCCAAGACCCTGCCGGGCTCTGGCTCAACCCAGAGGTGGGCTACAAACATCACCACTTGGACCGTGGGTGTCACCCAGCCTCCTCCTAGCAACATAACCTATTATAACCAGTACTTGGCATCGGTGAACCCCAGCCTCTCATCTGGCTCATTCGCCTACAACAACCTGGCAACACTATTATTCACAGAGTACGGTGGGCCAGCTACAGCCACACTCAGCGGACCTAGTACGATTTGGGTTGACGCTGGGGGATTCCTCGGGTGGCTTGCGAGCACAACTGGTAGCAACTTCAACACGCAGTACAGTGCTACACCGTTCACCTACGGCTTAGTGGGCTACTGGCAACTCGCTGAGGGTTTTGGCTCCACGGTTTACGACCTGAGCGGTGAAGGCAACAATGGGCACACGGTGAACTCACCGGTATGGGTGCAGAGCAGCTCATGCCTCCTCGGGGTTTGCCTCAGCCTGAACGGTTTGAACCAGTATGTTGTCGCTGGCTCAAACGCCATCCCCGTGGGCTCGGCTGGTTTCACGAAGGTTGTCTGGGTCTACCTCCCGAACGGCCTCAACTCACAGGAGGAGAACCGTGAGATACTGTGTTGGGGTGGGACATCCTACGCGGGAGCACAGAACTGTCTACTCACGGGGAGCTCGCCCAACCAATTAGTGAACACATTCGGTGGTGGCGCAAGCCTGACTTGGACCTCCACACACTTGGTCGCAGGCTGGAACATGGTCGCTGTAACCTATAATGGAAGCGTTGAGGACGCATACGTCAACGGCGTATTAGAGGCGTCTATAAAACCACCCACACCATATGTTCAGAGTTCCCCGGTGTATATCGGTGGGGGATTCCCGGGTTACGGCTACTTCGACCACCCAATACAGGATGTCAGGGTGTACACTTACGCCTGGTCCCAGGCACAGGTCTCGGAGTACTACTCGATGAATAGGGTTCACCTCGAATACACTGTGACCTACCCTGATGAGTCATTCAGTGTGAAATACTACGAGCAGTATAGGGAGTCAGTGTTCTACTCAGTCGTGGGCGGCGGCAGCCCCACGCCTCCAAGCATAAGCTTCTACTCGTTCGGGCAAACCTTTAGTCAGACCTTGAGCCTCACCCCCCAGACTATATGGATGGATGCGGGAACACTCTTCTCAGTCACGAACCCGATCCCTTCGACGAGTGGGGATGAAAGGTGGGCCACCAACCAGACCAGCTTTCTTACCCCACTAACGAATCGGATACACATCTACTACTTCAACCAATACCTGTTCAACGTGGCCTATCAGGTGGTGGGTGGTGGGAGCGGGTACGGCTACCCGGGTTTCAACTATACCTCACTTGGACGACAACAGTCAACGGTGCTGCAGACCACCTCTAGTCAGGTTTGGCTGGATAACTCCACGAAGTGGTACGTGAGCCTAGAGCTTCCAGGCTCTGGCTCCACTCAGAGGTGGATGGGTGACTTCCAGTCAAGCGGCACGGTGAAGGCTCCAGCCAACCTTAGCTTCACGTATTACCACCAATTCAACTTGGTTTTCACATTCAACGTGAAGGGTGGGGGTTCGGGTTACTCGGCGCCCACAATTAGTTATACAACATTCGGTGTTAACACCACCACCCAAAGCGGTGTGAGCGTCTGGGCCGACGCCTACACCACCTACGTTTACACCAACCCACTCGAGGGGTCAACCACGCAGGAGAGGTGGTACACACCAACCCCAAGCGGAGATGTTGTTACACCTGGGGTGGTCGCCGTGGTCTACTTCCACCAATTCCTACTTAGTGTGTCCTACACCGTGATTGGCGGTGGGACGCCGCCCACCCCCGTGCTTAACGCCACAACCTTTGGCACCCCTACTAGTTACAGTGTTGAGCCAACGGGTACCGCGGTCTGGGTTGACAATGGTGGCAGCTATGCAGCCCAACGCACGCTTGAGTACGCCAACCAGACCAATGTAAGGTGGATTAGCCTTACACCCACCAATGGGACGGTCACCTCACCACTAAACCTAAGACTAGTGTACTACCACCAATTCTACGTAGAGGTGACAGCCAACACCCAGCTTGGTGGAGAGGTTTCACCTCAAAGCGGCTGGTACAACGCCACATCCACCATAACGCTCTCAGCTACACCCACCCAGGGATGGGTGTTTGAGCGCTGGAGTGGGACTGGGGGCGCATCATACACCGGAAACCAGTCCACAACCACTCTGAGCCTCAACTCACCAATAGTGGAGGAGGCCGTCTTCTACCCAGGGCTCAACATAACGGTTGAGACCGGAGGCTCTGTGACCTATAGCTACCAGGGCGGCTCGGGCAGCCTAGGCGGCGGGTCGACGCACATCCTATACGTGCCCCCCGGAACCATAGTCACCCTCATAGAGAAACCCACACCTATCCTATTCGTCGCGCAGGGCTACACATACACTGGCGGCACACTATCCTACAACACCACCATAACCGTTAACCAGCCACTAAGCGTCAAAGCGGTGTTCACACCCAACTACCCAGCGATAATAGTGATACTGCTCGCGGTGGCCGCCGTCATAGTGTTAGTGTTAGCCGCATCAAGAAGGCGCTCACAGACCCCCACCTAGTATAGAACACAACCTAGGCTTTATTAACTCAAACAATAACACATACAGGGATATGTAATTACACGAACATCGTTAACCTTGGGTATCCGCAAGAGAGTGAACGCCGTCCAACACTCTTTGCGGGAGTCCTTAGATTGAGGTGGGTTTTGGAATCCACGGCTTACACAAAGCGGCTCCGCGTGGATTACTACATCACGGCGGTCTCGAGCACCCCCACAGGTAATAGTGTATTGGGTCTGTAGTTATGGCTTAAAACCTCTAGTTGTTTGGTTCGCTGTATGAGTCATGGCTTCGTTGCTGTTAGGTAGACTACAGCCTCCGTGTGTCTGCCTTTCCCAGCCTCAACCAGTGGTCTGAAGTGAGCCTCAAATTCCAGTCGCTTCTCGGTTGTTAGAGTACCCTCCAATTCTTCGCTTAGGCTGGGTGCGAGCGGGTCGGGTTTAACGTTTAGCCACGTCACCCACCAGATGGGTTCCGACTCGCGTACGCTCAGGTATAGCTCTAAGCCTATCTCACAGAAGACCGCCTCCTCTGCGAATGCCACTAGGTCTCCCTGGTCGAAGTCGAGCATGGTTCCCCTCCCACAACTTAGAGGTGCTTAGCGCTCAGGCATGCGGCGAGCCAGATTTGAAACCCCGCTCGAATCGTAACCACGGAAGCCCCGCTCATCTTGGCTGAGCCGATTTATGGGTTCAAATACGGATACGAGCTCCCCAGGTTTAAGCACCCTGTAAAACTCCCTGAACACTCGACGTTTATCCCTAATATAAATGAGTACACTCCTCGTGGTGACGGTGTCGAACACGGCCTCCCTAAATGGTAGGTGGATAGCGTCACCCGCGGTGGAACCACACATGTCAGGGGCTCCTAACCCGGTTGCGAGCTGAGCGCACCGCTCAACTAGGCCTTGTGAAATATCGGGGGACACAACTCCCTTATGCGGAAATCGGGCGAGTGCACAGAATCCAACTAAGCCCTCTCCCGCACCCACGCCCAGTAACGACTCCCGCGGATGGTCGGGCGCTATCCAGCAACCTATCCCTCACCTTGATAAAAGATAGGCCATACTCCTCTTAGCGTATTCGGTGTCACCCCCAAACTTGGATTGGGTGAATCAGTCAAACCAAACATCGCCCACGGTCTTACCCCCAACCACAACTTGCACCTATCATGGTGAATATAGCTATTGTGTTAACGCACACTTGAAAGCAAGTGGTCAGCCAGTGATGAGCGCAGAGTTTACTGGTCATAGCTACTGGGGGTTCGAGCACCCTCTTGTGCTCGTGGTCGATGACCGGCTTCCCCCAATTCACCCTGTTGTTTATGCGGGAGGAAGACGTGTGCTGAACCTGACTGTTTTAATATATGTGTGCGGATTCTACTTGATGTCTTCTAGTGGGTTGAGGTTGGCTGAGATACTCTTGGAGGGTGCGCCAACACCCTTCTGGGATGTTTTAATGCAGCTCGGCGTTGAAGAGGCGACGGGTATTCTTCCGAGGTTCCACCATGACTGGAGGCAGTGGAGGTATGATGAGCCGTGGGACTATGCTTCGCTATCGAACTATAAGAGGATGGTTGAGGGGTACGGCTTCAAGCTCACAGTGATCGAGGATAACCCACCTATGGAGAAGATAAAGTATGGGTTACCTGGAAAAGAGGATCAGCTCGATAGTGTAGCCAGACTAGTGGAGAACATGGGTAAGCTACACATACCCGTGTGGGTGTACAACTGGATGCCAACCACATGGGAGCGCACCAGGAGGGCGCTGCGTGGTAGGGGTGGAGCAATCGTGGGAGGATTCAACGCGGAGGACCTGAAAGATGCGCCTCCACCGAGGCTCGGCGGAGTGGATGCACCCACACTATGGCGGAGCCTGAAGGAGTTCCTTGAATTCATCATACCGGTGGCCGAATCCTCAGGTGTAAGGCTCGCGATGCATCCCGACGACCCCCCAGTGGATGAGTTACAGGGAACAGCGAGGATAATGAACAGCGTAGAGGCATTCAACAGACTCCTCGAACTCTCACCGAGTGAGTCCAACGGTATCACACTATGTCAGGGTAACTTCACTCTTATGACCAACAATCTACCAGCCACAGTAGCCCACTTCTTAGAGAAGGGCAGAGTGTACTTCGTGCACTTCAGAGATGTGAGAGGCGACAGGCACAGCTTCGTGGAGACATTCATAGATGAAGGCATGAGCGACCTCTACGCAACCATGAAGGAATACGTCAAACACGGATACCACGGCCCATTCAGAGTGGACCACACACCAACACTCGCAGGGGACACCGCTCAAATATCCACACCAGGTTACTCAGCCCTCGGAAGAATACACGCGATAGGCTACATCCAAGGCCTCTACAGAGCAGCCCTATCCGAGTCGCACAGGCACTAGGAAACCACTACCCCCCACCACATCCCAACCCCACTAAGGTGGATATAGTCTTACGCCTTGTTAGCTACCCCGCCCTCAACTGTTGGCAAAAAAATTCCTGTGTGACGCAATTGGCCTCAAGTCGAATTCGTATCTACTTTGAAGGGTGGGGCTTCCTGCCTAGGCTACCAGTCAGGCTCGACCCTCTATCACGACGAGGATTATGTAGGCCCCACTGATGTCTGCAGGTGTATACTTCCCACCCCACAACCATGAGAGGTGCTCATCAACCCACCCCGAAACACCCCATCTAAGGATTTCAGCACATTATTCCCCCCTTAGAAGGTATAGGGTTTTAGGAACTAAAAAATTAGTGGATTAACACGTGAAGGTTCCAGTGTGTTTATCAAATGGATAACACATTACGCTTTGAATTACTTTGTTATACTGGTTTGATGTTCTGGTTTATATGGAAGAGGTTATGGGGGGTCATACTTCCTCTTTATTTCTACCAGTCTCTGATAGTTGTCCCCGTAGATGGCCTTGACCCTTTCGATTGGTTCACCCATAAAGTTTGCGTATTCACCCCCAGTCGAGTGTGGTGCTAAGCTTGTCCAAGTTGTCTTTACCCACTGGATCACACCTTCTGCTTGGCCGGGCTCCATCCATAGACCGACGATGTTCATTAAGTATTGTGATTCACGGTGGGGGAAAGCTGTGTCTTTACTGCTCACCCTGCTAACTGCTCCCCCAAGCTGGTGGATGTGTATCTGAGAAAACGGTGATTTAAAATTGGATGCACAGTCGACAAGCCTTGCAACCGCGGGTTCATCCAGTTGTTTTAAGTATAGGCTCCTCCAGTACGCGTTTATACCTCTGGGAGCCGTGGCGTCAAACATGCTTTGAAGCCCCACGTATGGTGTCGGACCAGCTAGGTCTACCGCTGGTTTAAGCCCTCTTAAAGGCTCGATGAGGTTCTCACCATCTCTCAGTGAACCAGTGTAGCAGGTAGCTATGGCAATCATCTTTGTGCCTTGAAGCTCAGCAGGTATAAAGGGTGCTGGAGGGGCTGTCAGGAACACCACAAGCGATGTTAACTCATCTGGTAGAGAGGATGCCCACCTAATGTAGGTACGTAAGACCTCTGACGCCCTACCGATAGGGTAGAAAAGTGGGCCGCCGAAAACTTGTGAACCAACTCTGTGGAGGCGGAACTCAAACAGTGTTACAACACCGAAGTTACCACCACCCCCACGTAGCGCCCAGAACAGGTCTTGATTTTCGGTTTCACTAGCCCTTATCTTCTCACCACTAGCTGTAACCACCTCCGCACCGATGAGGTTGTCAATGGTCATACCATACTTTCTAACAAGCCAGCCAACTCCCCCACCAAGGGTTAACCCAGAGATGCCAGTTGTACTCACTAGACCACCAGTGGTCGCAAGACCATGCTTCTGTGTAGCTTTATCGAATTCAGCCCAAGTCAACCCGGGCTGTACTCTCGCCACCATGGCTTCGGGGTCAACCTCTATTTTCTTCATCCTTGACAGGTCGACCACTAATCACCGTCACAAGTTCCAAAACCCGCGACATTGTGGCCGCCACCTCTAATAGCAATTGTCAAACCGTTCTCGCGGGCGAATCTAACCGCGGCTACCACATCGTGCTCGTCGACGCAATAGAGTATCGCGGCGCGGTGCCTATCAATCATACCGTTCCAAACCCGTCTTCCCTCATCATAACCGGCTTCACCTGGCAGGATGAGTTCACCGTGTATGAGCCCCTTCAGAGTTACCAGCTTAGAAATCAATGCCTCAAATCCGCCTCCCAAATTGGAACCCATATCACAAACATCACTGACCCACACCCAGCCTAGCGCCTTGGGTGTATTTGTGTAGCCCGGGTAAGAGTCGATCTATTATCTCCACTATACTATCGACTTGAAATATTCCACTCACTCTTTCAGAGCGTCCCTCGGCGGTGCTTATTACTATATCCTGAAAACTAGCTCCAATCTTCTCCCTTTCCTCCATATCCTTGTTTAACTCTTCCTCTACACTCTTACTATTCACGTCCCTAGATAACTTCTGATCGTCGAGTCCAGCTTCACGTGCTATTGCGAAAATGTTATCCTGGTTGTATGGGCGCACGTCAATAAGGAACGCCTTGAGCATCCTGCGGAAATACTTCGAAGCTTTCGGTTCACCCTGACGCTGAGCGGCCTTAAGAGCGCGGCAAGCTGGGCGAGAAGTATTCAAGCCGATTTTAAATATAAACTCTGGGTCAAAGCTAACCCCCATCAGACTAGAGATCTTCTTGTGAAAATCAACTATACTCTTACTGTCGAAACCGTATCGCTGCATCCACTGGTCAATATCGTCAACGGCCACGCAGACCCTGTATTCTACACCCAGCCTGTCTCTGTATATACCCTTAAGCTCGTCTACTACACGCTCAACACCCAAACCCCATGGGCACACGGGGTCAACATAGTGTACCACCACCACTGAGGGAAGAGACACACGAGCCATGGGCTGTGTCACCAATTATACTAATAATCCCTCGACGTGTTAAGTAGGACGTATACTTAGATAGTAGTACAGTGTATTACAAATACTATGAGTGGGTCGGCTGGTCGAAGTGTAATTAGAAGCTTCAGAATCAGCCTTGAAACCGACAAGGAGCTCAGGAAGGAGGCAGCGTTAAGAGGGATTAGCCTCAATGCACTCGTATCACAGATATTTAAGAAGTTCATTGAGTGGGATCGATACACTGAGAGATACGGGTTTGTAACCATTACAAGAGACGGCTTCCAAGCGATACATGAAGCAGTAGATGAAGACACCCTAATGGGGGTGGCGAAAGACATCGGTGAAAGAAACCCAGGGGAAGCAACATCATTCTGGTTCAAAAAAGTCGATTTAAACACTCTATTATCGTGGTTAACACTACATTGCAAATATGGTAGAATCGCCGAGTGTGAAATTCAGCGAAAAGACGCAGAGTACACGGTAGCACTATACCACGCAATGGATGAAAAATACTCGAGATTCCTCGCGAACATGTACGCTCAAGCACCACGAAAATTTGGTCAAGTTGAACCCAGATTTGTAACAACGAAGAATTCGGTTACATTCACATTTGAGACCCCCACCTGAGCGTATCATATGCAAACCCCTTTACCCATCACACATGCGAATCACGTACTAATCATAAATCATTGAAATTTTACCCTATAATCACGGAACTTTATGTTAGCTAGTATTCATTACGCGGTGTGCGTTGATGCTAACCGGTAGACCCGGGTAACCATCGACACGTCAGAAATGTGTTCGACAACCTTAATCTTTGAGTCATTCTAATTAATACGCAAATTATGCACACCCATAAAAATATTGAATAATCATGAATGGACCTGAGAGGCTTGATATAATAATGAATATTGAGCATGTTATTGACCCATCACGCCATGATAGTGTGGTAAGACTCCATTGTTTGATTAAAGCGTATGGGAAATGTTTGAGGTAGGGTCCTTGTGGAATAACCCAGTTAACGGTTGCTTACACAGAAGAGAGTGACGGGGATAAGAATTATACACCCCCTATTTTTACCCAACTATTTGTGGGAAAATCATGAGTTATAATAGTAGCCATCCAAATCAAACCCCTGATAATGTAGTCAGACCTCCTAGGTTTTCTGTTGATTTTGTTGATTGGAATGTGGACCCTTTTGAGGACTTTTATGGTTACGCGGTTGGTAAATGGCTTCGCGAGCAGAAGCTCCCTGAGGATAAGGCGGTTTGGGGGGCCTTCGGTGAGCTGGGTGAATACAATATGGAGCTCCTGCATAACCTCGTTGAGGGGGCAGCTGTGGATGCGGGGTCGCCTCCCGGTAGCCCTAGTAGGCTTGTAGGCGACTTCTACTCGTCGGGGATGAATGTTGACCTAATAGAGCGTCTAGGATTTAAACCACTCATCGGTGACTTGAGTAGGATCGAGGCGGTTGCTGACGGTAGGGAGCTCATACGTGTTGTAGCGGACTTACACATGATGGGTGTACCAGGGCTCTTTAGCACATTTTCTAGGGCTGATAGGAAGAATAGTGGGGTGTACGCGTTCTATATTTATCAGGGTGGTCTATCTCTCCCGGATAGAGAGTATTATCTGTCTGATAAATTCGGAGAGGTTAGGGAGCGCTTTAGGGAGCACGTTGCCAGAGTGTTTGGCTTGGTGGGAGTCGACTTGGATGAAGCGCGGAGGAGGAGCGGGGTTGTGCTCGACATTGAGTGTACACTTGCCCGGATTAGTCGTGGCCGTGTTGAGCTGAGGGATCAGGAGAAAAACTATAACAGGGTGGGGTGGGACACACTTGTCTCCGAGTATCCCAACACCCACTGGGATGTTTACTTGGGGGTGAGCGGTGTGCCGCGTGTTGAATACGTGGTGGTGGGTCAACCCGAGTATCTTAGAGCACTGGATGACGAGCTTGCTAGGAGGCCTCTGGAGGATTGGAGGACCTATTTGACTTGGCACCTGCTCCACGCAAGCGCACCCTTTATGCACTCCGCGGTTGTGGAGGAGGACTTTGAGTTCTTCCACAGGGTGTTGCTTGGCCAACCGAAGCCTGAGCCACGCTGGAAGCGTGTCACGAAGCTCACCGATGAACTGATGGGTGAGGCTCTCGGTCAACTATATGTTCAAAGGCACTTCCCTAGGGAGGCGCGTGAGAGGGTGGGGGTACTCATCGAGGATATTAAAGCGGTGCTCAGGGATAGGATAGCTAATTCGAGCTGGATGGGTGAGGAAACTAAGCGGAGGGCTCTCGTGAAACTCGACAGGCTAACCTATAAGATAGGCCACCCCGAACGCTTCCGCGACTACTCTAGTGTAACAATCATGAGAGAGGATTTCTTGGGGAACATCCGACGGCTCAACGCATTCGAAAGGCAGCGTCAATACCGCCGTGTGGGTGAAGCGGTGGATAGGGGTGAGTGGATGATGTCTCCACCAACAGTTAACGCCTACTATTCACCAACTAGCAACGAGATAGTTCTACCAGCCGGCATACTACAGCCACCCTTCTTCGACGTTGAGATGGATGATGCTGTGAACTACGGGGGTATAGGCAGCGTGATAGGTCACGAGCTAACTCATGGATTCGACGACCAGGGTCGCAGGTTCGATGCTGAAGGCAACCTCACAGACTGGTGGACTCCGGAGGATGAGGAGAGGTTCAGGCAGCGCGCCCAGATGGTGGTCGAAGTTTACAGCTCGTTGGAAGCGCTACCACAGGCATACGTGAACGGCCAGCTAACCCTTGGCGAAAACATAGCCGACCTGGGGGGTGTGAGGATAGCCTACGATGCACTGCAGCGACGACTCGCAGCTGAGCCTCAGAAGAGACGCCTCATAGATGGGCTCACACCCGAGCAGAGATTCTTCATCTCCTACGCACAAATATGGCGTCAAGTCATCCGTGAACAAGAGCTAAAGCGAAGACTCACCGTGGACCCACATTCACCTGGAAAGTTCCGCGGAACCATACCAGTGGTAACACACCCAGACTTCCCGAAGGTATTCAACAACGGGAAGCTAAGCCAGCAAGCCGACCCAAGCAACAAGGATATATCAGTTTGGTAACCACTCATATCATACAGTTCATTACGTACGATGCACACCGCCCCCTGTGATTCGATGCGACAAGCTGTTCCTAAGCATCCCTATAATCTAGTCCCAAAAGCATCGTGAGAAACGGAGGGTAGCTTATCCCTCTGATGATACGAAGCCTTCAACCACATAGGTAACCACTTCCCAAGTGCACCCTCCAATGAGTCATACAAACATTCAGCCTCCTAACCCAAACCCAACACACCTAGTCAGATAACACTTGGTCACACCATATTATTGTTAAACCCCATAGTGTCTGACGTATAGTGTTTTAATACTTGGCAGAAAAGCCCTTCTAGGCATTATGTGCTGGGTTATAGTCATTCGCAGTGTGATTCAGTAATCCCGCTATGAGAGAGGAGGGTTAGAGGTATTGACTTTGATTACAAAACGCTTATAGTTGTAATACGTGTGTCATAGGCATGCTTGGGTGGGGGTTTAGGAGCATATTGTTCGCGGCCGTATGTATCGTTATAAACTTTCCAAAACCTCGCCCCTTCTAGGGGCGGGGATTCTAAAAGTATAAATACGAGTCTGGAAAACACTTGTTAATGCGTGTACGGGCATATAGGTTCAGAGCTTACTCATCAAAAACAACCGCGAGGGTGTTGGAAACCCAGCTCGAAGTAGCGTGTAAGCTTTACAACGCGCTCTTACACGCGGAGCAAGAAGAGTATGAGGAGAACAAGCGCACGATGAGTATGAATGAGTTGAGACAGCTCGCCTTGGACCTGAGAAAGCAGAACAAGGAGTTCCAGGCGCTACACTCCCAGGTTGCGCAGCAGGTTGCTGATAGGTTCTACGAGGCACGTCAGAGGTTCTTCGATGGGCTTGCTAACAAACCGAAGAAAAAGAGGTCGCACCAATACCTGTCCCTGGTGTACCCTCAGAGTGGCTGGAGGCTTTCTAATTGGAGGGAAGCTGGACGAGGTAAAAACAAAAAGAGGAGGGCTCGGCTCCGCCTTAGTAAAATCGGCTTCTTCACTTTGATAGTACACAGGGTGTTCCCCTTGGAGCGAGTGTCCCAGGTGTGCGTGAAACTCAACTCTTCAGGCCGGATATACATAATCTTCGTAGTGGAGGAATCTGAGGTCGGGGAGCAGCAATCGGAGGGGGAGCCCAAGAAAGCCGTGGGCGTCGACCTGGGGATCACAAGGCTTGCAACACTCTCCGATGGTAGGTACCTAGAGAACCCGAAACCGCTTGAGCGTTCACTTGAAAGAATCATGGTACTGCAGAGAACGTTGTCTAGGAAAAAGTTTCTCTCGAATAACTGGCTTAAAACAAAGA
>Ga0080006_1134667_pt1 | contig 16704 bp, 14 predicted proteins | sample RS3BMetagenome_FD_69209 | JGI IMG/M metagenome (GOLD analysis project Ga0080006, IMG submission 69209) | Ferric oxide microbial mat and aquatic microbial communities from Rainbow Spring, Yellowstone National Park, USA - RS3B (SPADES... ... | reverse complement strand
GCGCCGTCGGTGTCGGCGTGTACGGCGGGGGCTGCGTCGACGGCGGCGGTGGCGGCGGCGGCGGGAGTAGCGGCGGTGGTGGCGGCGGCTATGGCAGTGGCGGCGGCGGTCGGAGCAGCGGCGGTGGCGGCGGCTACGGTGGCGGTGGCAGCCGGTATTGATCCATCGCACGCATCTCGCCGAGTCATGCTGACGAGTCACTCGTCACAGAGGCCGACTTCCCTGGTCGGCCTTCTCCTTTTCGAATTCGATCGCTCGACCGAATGACCGAACCATTCCTCGAAAATGATATTCAGGTGAAACAGTCGAACAAACGGCGCCTCATCTCTTCTTCAATGGTGTTGTCGGCGTATACGGTCGTGGTAAACTGTAGAGTCAGGTTATCCTGCGCATATCCTTCGATCGGGCTCAAGGACCGCGTCACGCGGCCAGCCTAGGACATCTCTCCCATGACCGAGATCGACGCACAGACTTTCCTCGACCAGGCCACCCTGATCGGTCTCATCAACCGGAATCAGGCGCAAGAAGCCCAGGCCGACGCCCTTGATGGCAGCGTCGATGCCGTGGCCAGGGTTCTCCTTCGTCGAGATATCCTCACCGCCTGGCAGGTGGAGCGGCTGAAAAAGGGCGATCTTTCCGGCTTCGAGTACGGCGGTTGCAAGGTTCTCTTTCACATCGCCGAAGGAACCTTCGCACGCGTCTACCGCGGCCGACGGATGGAAGGCAACCAGTCCGTCGCCATCAAGGTTCTTCGACAGCGATTCGTCGCCGACTCAGGGGCGGTGGCTCGATTCAACCAGGAAGCCGAGTCGGGCCTCCGCCTTGTCCATCCGAATATCGTTCGGATCTACGAGTATGGCGAGCGAGACAAAAAATATTATATGATCATGGAATTTGTCGAAGGGTCCAACCTCCGCGATTTCCTCCGCATTCGAGGCAAGCTTTCCCCGGCCGAAGCGCTTCCGTTGATCGTCGGGCTGGCGAATGGTCTGAAATATTCGCTCGAACAGGGCGTGACTCACCGCGACCTGAAGGCCACGAACATCCTGATCGCGTCCAACGGTCAAGCGAAGCTGGTGGACTTCGGTCTCGCGACAATCGACGACGAGCGGAAGATGGCCACCGCGCACGGTCAGCGGACCGTCGATTATTCGGCTCTTGAGCGGACCTGCGGCAGTCCCAAAGGGGATAAACGGTCGGACATCTTCTTCCTCGGCTGCGTCTTCTATCAGATGATCACCGGCCAGCTTCCCTTGCCTGAGGTCGAGACCGACGACCCGCTGAAGAAGATGCTCAAACGAGGAATCAACAGCATCAAGCCCTTGAGCGAGCAGCGGCACGCCCCCGATCCCGAACTGACCGCGATCATCGAAAAGATGATGAAGGTGGACCTCCGCCTGCGCTATAACTCGATGAATCAGGTGGTCGAGGATCTCGAACATTACATGGAGCGTAAGTCAGCCAGGGATCTGGGTCTTCCTGAACCGGTCAAGACCAAGGCGAAGCCCAAGGTCTCCAACGTCGGCGCCCCGGCTCAAGTCGAGGAAGAACCTTTTCTGGCCGACTATGCCGACCTCAGGGCCGCTGCTAGACCTGAGGTTGCAGCCGCCAGCGTCGAGCCTCCGAAACCGAAGGACTACTATCCTGAAGCTGGGCCTCAACAGGAAGTCCATGCCGAGGAAGAAGATTATCTGATTGGCTCGGCTCCTGAGCTCGGAACCGAGCCTCTCCCCTCCTTCGAGGTCAAGGTGATTGTTCCCAAGCGGCTGCTCTGTGTCGAGGTTCAAGAAGAAGTACAAACGGCCTTCCGCAAGACCTTGACCAAAATGGGCTATCGCGTCCTGCTTGTCGCCGATCCCGAGCGAGCCGCCGAGCGTTATCGCGAAAGCTTGCCCGACGCCGTCCTCTTTGATGCCGACGGTCTGGGTGCCGACGCGCTGGCATCCTTCATCGACATGCACGTCAAGGCTCACGAGAACGGCCATGACCTTGCCGCCGTCATCCTTCTTGGCCCCAGGCAGCATTATCTGGCCAAGTCGCTACCGACGGACGACCGGCTCATCGTTCTGCCCAAGCCGGTCAAGATGAAGGAGATCCAGAACGCTCTGAAGTCGTTGGTTCCGGCCACTTGAAGAACCGAGATCGCGAATCGATGACCCGAACCAGTCATCGATCGCGTTTTTTCTCCGGCGCCTTCAGCCCCATGGCGTTCATTAGCGTTTGCAGATCCTCCCAGGTGTCCCGCTTCCAGGCGGGGTTGCGCAGGAGCGCCGAGGGGTGATAGGTGACGATCGTCGGAATCTTCCGGTAGCGATACCACTTACCGCGCAATCGACCGAGCGGCAGGGCAGTTTCCAGCAGGGCTGAGGCGGCCGTTTTGCCGAGCAAGCAGAGGAATTCCGGCCGGATGATCTCGATCTGCCGTTCCAGATACGGCAGACAATTCGCGACTTCCTCGGGCAAAGGGGTCCGGTTCTCGGGGGGTCGAGACTTCAAGACATTGGCAATGTAAACCTCTTCGCGAGTCAGCCCCATCCCCTTGGTGATCATGTCCGTCAGCAAGGCCCCTGCCTTGCCGACAAAAGGGCGACCGGTCAGATCTTCGTCAGCTCCGGGTGCTTCGCCGACGAACATCAGGCGGGCCGTCGGAGAACCCTCGCCAAAGACGGTCTTCGTTCGAGTCGAAGCCAGGTGCGGACAGCGAATACAGGCCGCAACGTCTCGGGCAAGAACTTCGAGAAGGCCCGACCGTTCTCCTTCAGGAACGACGATCTCAATGGCCGGCTCTTCGAATAGAGAAACCGTCACCGGTGGCGGCACCACCGGTCGAGGCACGGGCGCCGCCGGAGGACTCTTCTCGACTCGCGACGCTGGAGTTGGCGGTGTTGCCGGAGGATTGGCTCGGTGATTTTTTGCCGGGGGCATCGACTTGACCAGGGCCAGAGGTCCTGGCGATGGAATTCGATCGACTCCACCCCGGCCCAGGGCCTCGATCCTTTGTCGAACGATCCTCGCCAGAATCCGCTGTTCGTCTTCAGCCTCCATGAATCAAATCGCTCCCACGAACTTTATCGATGGTCAGGGTTCGAGGACCCGACGACTGGGCCGGGCCTCGACCTTGAACGACGTATTCAACCACTGTTTCCAGGCGGCCATGTCATAGCCGAAGTCACGACCGGTCATCTTGACCAGAGCGGCCAGCACCTCGTCATTCCTGAATTCGATCTGGAGCAATTTGGGTGTCGGCCCGCCCATCGACGACCCCCCGCCGATCGATGAACCGAGCCCGGGTCCGGTCGGAATCGAGGTCGCTCCGTAGCCGACCGATCCCGGTCCCATCGCCGGCGGAGTCAGCATCGGGATCGATCGGCTACTGTAACTGGCGAAACCCGATCCCGCCCCCGCCGCGCCGGCGGTGAACCCTAAGGCGGGACCGGTCGGCGGTGTATCGACCACGACGACCTCGAATTCATAAGTCACCAGGACCGGGATGAGCTTGGGCACCGTGGCCAGGGCGTTGAGATGACCGAGCGCCCAGGCCGCTCGATTGACGACCTGATGAAGTGATGAGCCCAGCGCCCGGGTTAACTGCGGGAGGACCTCGGTCTTTTCCCGATGCGAAATTTCATTCAGGGCCGCCTGTCGAACCGACTGGTCGTCCTCACCCAGAAATCGACTGACCAGGGCCGCGCTGGCCTCGGGACCCGGAATGGTGCCGAGGATTCGAGCCGCGACCACTCGGAGAGCCGGCATCGGATCGTCGCCCAGGACTTTGAGGACCGGACCGATTGCCACCGGTTGATCGATGGCCATCAGTCGCGATTCGGCGTCCTTGCTCCTCGAATCCGGTCCCGCGAGGTAAGCGTCACGGAGCAATTTGATTCGCTTGACCCAGGAATTCCCCTCGGCAGTGATCGCGGCGGTCATCTCGCGCCGCTCTTTCTCCTCGGGCGACATCCATCGGCCCTTGAACTTGACCATCCCCTGCGCTTCCTTAACCTCCTCGGAATTGAGCCATCGCCCGCCCATCAGAACATGGCCGAGCCTTCGGTGAGCTTCCTCGAAGGTGCTATCGCGCTGAACAGTCCGCTCGTAATGGACCTGAGCCAGGTCGGCCAGCTTGTTTTGATCACACCAGGCTCCCAGGTCGAATTCCTCCTGGGCGGTGGTTCGTTCTTTGGCGAGTCGGACCACGTATTCGTCGAGGGGGCTTTTCTCGGGAGTGACCTGGACGATCTGCTCTTTCTTGAAGACCATCGGGGTCTTGCCGACCTCGCCGATGTACAGCCACTGTCCCGGGTGAGCCTTGTCAGGGATCAGCTTCCCCTTGAGCTGGCCGCCCCCTCGGACGGAGATCCGGTCGCCCCGGGCTGGGACGCTGAACCCAACGATCACGAATCCGGCGAGCAGGAACCCGACGCCGGTTCGAGTCATCCAGGCATCGCGGTGAACCTTGGTCATCCGCTGAACCCCTTTCGATGGAGCCAGGCTCGGGTCGAATCGATCCGTCCGATCTTGGAGAATTGTAAATCTTGGCCAGCGGGTTCGGCAATGATTGAGCCTTCGAGATTGGCTCGCTACCAACCTCAGTCTACACCCTCGGAGCCCATCAGGATGAGTCAGGTTGTGGAACAGCATCGCTTCCAGAGCCCCCAATCGCTCCAGGTCGCCGTCTTGACGATATCCGACACCCGAGATCGGGTCAGCGATACCTCGGGAGCCCTGATCGTGGAACTACTCGAAGCGGCCGGGCATGTGGTTGCCGATCGGGAGATCGTCCCTGATGAGCCCGACCGGATTCGCCCGCTGATCGCCTCTTACCACGATCGCCCCGAGATCCAGGCGGTCCTGATCACGGGAGGAACCGGGATCAGCCCTCGCGACCAGACGTTCGAGACCGTCTCCCAGCTCTTGACCAAACCTCTTCCCGGATTCGGAGAACTTTTCCGGATGCTGAGTTACGCGGAAATCGGTTCGGCGGCGATCATGAGCCGCGCAGTGGGGGGGCTGATGGGTGAGTTGGTCATCCTGGTGATGCCCGGCTCGCGAGCCGCCGTGCAACTCGCCATGAACCGGATCATCATCCCCGAACTTCCCCACCTCGTTCAGCAGGCCCGCAAGCATTGACAATCGAGAGGATTGATTATTCATCGGGAGAGCTGTTTTCGTTCCCTTCCGTATTGAAGTCTTATCGAGGATCATGATTCCGGACCGAAGGTCGGCGAGCCCGCCATCTTTTCAGGATCTCTGATGGGGAAAGATTTTCATGCGATTTTTGATCGGTCTTGGTCTGCTCATCGCCAGCCCGGCTCTTGCGGATGATCACTCGGCCTTCGATCGCTCGTTCCTCGATGAGACCCTGCGGATCGACTACCTCCAGGGAGGAGACGCGACCGGGGAATCGATCGTGCTGGATCGACTCTTTCGCCAGGGTTCCTGGGCGGGGAGTCGGTCGCATCGGGTCGACCCGGCCGAGGTCGGGCGAACGCTGGTCGAGGTCCGCGAGATCGGCACTGATAACCTGCTCTTCTCGCGACGCCTGGATTCGTATTTCGGCGAGTATCGAACCACCGCCGAGGCCGCCCGAGGCGTCAAACGCTTCTACCAGGCGACGGTCCTGATCCCGTTTCCCCGGCAGAAGGTCCGGCTTCGGCTCCGGACCCGTCAAAAAGATCTGACCGAGACGACCGTCCTCGACACCGAGGTCGACCCCAACGCCTCGACAATCGCCCGAGAACCAGCGAATCGGCTGGTGAAAACTTATGAGCTTCACCAGAGCGGCGACCCGCACGGCAAGGTCGACGTCGCGATCGTGGCCGAGGGCTACACTCGCGACGACGAGGAAAAGCTCTGGGCCGACTTCAACCGGTTCAAAACCATCTTCTTCTCGATCGAACCGTTCACCTCGGCGCAGAACCGGTTCAATCTCCGAGGCGTCTGGCTCCCGTCCCAGGATCGAGGCTGTGACGAGCCGAGCCGAGGCGTCTGGAAGTCGACCTCCGTCGGCGCCAGTTTCGATGCGCTGGGGTCGGAGCGGTACCTCCTGACCGAGGATAACAAGGTGCTTCGCGATGTCGCCGGCCATGTTCCCTATGATGTTCTTTACATCATGGTTAACACGTCGCGATATGGTGGAGGAGGTATTTATAATCTTTACTGCACGTTCACCGCTGACAACCAGTGGAGCCCTTACGTCTTCCTTCACGAGTTCGGCCATCACTTCGCCGCTCTGGCCGATGAATATTACACGTCATCGGTCGCTTACACCGACTTTTTCCCGGTGGGCGTCGAGCCGATCGAACCCAACGTCACGGCGATCCTCGATCCAGCCCGGCTCAAGTGGAAGTCACTCCTCACCCCCGAGACTCCCCTGCCCACTCCCTGGGAAAAAGCGGCCTTCGATGCCCGAGAAATCGCCTATCAAAAAGCTCGCGAAGCCCTCAACTCCCGGATTGGCGAGGCCAGCCGAACTGGCAAGCCCGCTCAGGAAGTCGAGACCTTGAAAGCCGAGGCCGAACAGTTTTCGCTCGACCACTCGAAAGAGATGGATGACCTCCTGCTCAAGAGTCCCTGGCTCAACAAGGTCGGCGCGTTTGAAGGAGCGGGATACACCTCGAAGGGGCTCTACCGTCCGAGTCTGGATTGCATCATGTTCTCGAAGGGAACCAAGCCGTTCTGTCCGGTCTGCCGCAAAGCCCTGGAACGAGTGATCGACTATTATGGGGAGTGATCGCGCCCGGTTGGTCAATGAAGCGACAAGACCGGCTGACCCGTCGGCCTCAACTTCGACTTCCGGACCATGAAAACGGCGACCATGACGGCCAGGACTGCGAAACAAGCCTCGACGTAAAAGCCCGAACGGTAGCCCTGCACCCGGGCCGGAGATTCGGCAAGGCCGTTGATCAACCCTCGACGCTCGGAGAAGGCCACCACGTTCAGGATCACCGCCAGGCCCATCGCCTGGCCGATCTGTTGAAAGGTCGAAAGCAAGCCCGAGGCCAGACCCTGTTCCTCGTCGGGCATTCCGGAAGTGGCGGTGATCATGCTCGCGATAAATCCGAAGAGGATACCAACCGGTGTGATCGCCAGGCCGGGCAGGAGTTCGGTCAGATAAGGCCCCGTCGGAGTCATCCCGGCGAGGAGGAGCACCGAAGCGGCGAAGAGACCCGCGCCCCAGGCCATGATCGGCCGAGCACCAAAATGATCAACCACTCGGGGAACCACTCGCGCCGCGATGAAGGCCACGACGGCGTGCGGCATGAAAGCCAGCCCCGTGGTCCATGGGGTGTAACCCAGGTCCTTCTGCATGTGAAAGGTCAGCAGCAAGATCATCGCCGGGATCGCCGCCGCGAGCAGAAAGCCCACGAAGTTGGCACCCATCAGGTTGCGTCGCAAGAAGACTTCGAGCGGTATCAAGGGATTTTTGACCCGAGATTCCACGAAAACAAAACCGGCCACCTGAACGGCCGAGACGAGGAAAAGCCCGAGCGTCTGAAAAGACGTCCATCCCACATTCTCGGCGTCCGCAAGGGCGTAGACCAGGGTTCCAGACGCGCCCGTGATCAAGGCCGCACCGAAGAGGTCGAACCCACCTCCGATCCGGGCGGGATCTCCGGGCGGCAGCGCCGTCGGGGCCAGGAGAATCACGACGAGGCCAATGGGCACGTTAATGAACATGACCCACTCCCAGCCCATGGAGCCCGTCAGCGATCCACCCAGGATCATTCCGACGGCAAAACCGACCGTGCTCATCGTGCCGAACCAGCCCATCGCTCGGTTGCGGCTCGGACCCTCCTCAAAAGTCGTCGTCAACAAGGAAAGCGCGGCCGGCGAAACGATCGCGCCCCCGACCCCTTGCAAGACCCTGGCCGCGACGAGCATCCCGGGTGCCCGGGCAAATCCTCCCAGGAGCGAGGCCACCGAGAAAAGGGCCAGACCGCCGATGAAAACCCGTCGGCGACCGAAAAGATCCGCCGCGCGACCTCCGAGCATCAGGAAACCGCCAAAAGTCAACGCATAAGCACTGATGACCCATTGAAGTCCCGATTTGCTGAATCCGAGCGCGGTCTCGATCGAGGGCAAGGCCACGTTGACGATCGAAAAGTCGAGCACCAGCATCAACTGCGCCAGGCAAAGCAGGGCCAGAGCCATGTTCGCTCCGACCGTTGGCCTCGGGGTCGCCGAGGAAATTGAAGGGGCGTCGACCAGGGCATCAGGCATCCGTCGGGCTCCGTCCAGAATGGCGCGATTCGATCAAACCAACATCGCCATCTTAGCGCCAGGGTCAATCGGACGGCTCCAGGCCGAGAACCTGGAGCAAGTCGAGAGGATGGTGCAGGATCGACCGGGCTCCGGCTTCTTCGAGCATCGCGACGGTTTGAAAACCCCAGGCGACACCCGTCGGATACATCCCAGCGTTTCGACCGGTCCAGATATCGACGGCCGAGTCCCCCACGAACCCGCATTCGGCGGGGTCCAAGCCGGGAGAACCGGCGATCTGAAGCGCCGCGGTCGGGTCGGGCTTGCGAGGAACTCCTTCTTTCAGTCCATGAATCGCTCGGAATGGCCACTTGTCCAGATAGGCGGCGGCAATGTGCTTGGCGAAGTCATCCCCTTTGTTCGAGAGGACGGCGAGGGCGATCCCGCGCCTCGTCAGATGATCCAGCAACTCAGGAATTCCGGCGTAAGGTTGTGTGTGGACGTTCCACATCTGGCCATACGTGGCCTGGAAGTGTTTCTGGCAGCGTTCGACCTGGGCATCATCCGCGCGATCAGGAGGAAGAGCGCGGCGGAAGGTGGTGGCGATCCCGTCGCCGATGAATCGCAGGTAATCGGCTTCGGAATGGACGGGAAGTCCTTCGAGCCTCAGTGCTTCATTGGCGGCGTTGGTGATATCCGTCAGCGTATTGAGAAGGGTACCATCAAGATCGAAAAGGATCGCTCGAAAAGCCATGGGGCGGGCCTCAGAGGAATACGGCGGGGTTGGCGAAGCACAGTATAATGTTCTGGCGTCTAGATCTCGATGGCTCCGAGGCCGTCGATCTGGTTCAAAGAGGAGAGAAACTCGAATGCTGACGCCCGAGCAGAACATCGCGGAAGAAGCTGCGAGAGCCGGGGGTGCGGTCGCCGCCCGCTACTTTCGCGAGGGTGTCGCGATGCGGACCAAGGATATCGCCAACCTCGTCTCCGACGCCGACGTCGAGGCCGAGCACGCCATCGCCGCCGTGATCCGCAAGACCTTCCCTTCGCATGCGATCCTTGGCGAGGAAGCTCACGAAGGCGACACCACCGCCGAGCACCTCTGGATCGTCGACCCGATCGACGGCACGACCAACTTCGCCCATCAGATTCCCCACTTCGCGGTCTCCGTGGCGTATTACCACCACGGCGTCGCGCAATGCGGCGTGATCTACAACCCGATCCGCGAAGAATGGCATTCCGCCGCCAAAGGCCAGGGAGCTTTCCACGACGGCCGAAAGGTCCAGGTCGATGACGCGACCCGGCTCGACCAGTCGGTCGTCGGGGTTGGATTCTATTATGATCGAGACGCGATGATGCAGGCGACGCTCGAAGCGATTGGCGACCTCAAACGCCGACAGATTCATGGGATTCGCCGGTTCGGCACGGCATCGCTTGACCTCTGCATGGTGGGCCTCGGCCGGTTCGGTGCCTACTTCGAGTTCCAGCTCTCCCCCTGGGATTTCGCCGCCGGGCGACTCTTTGTCGAGGAGGCTGGAGGGAAAGTCACCGACGCCCTGGGCAACCCCCTGCCCCTCGCGCGATCGAGCATCCTGGCCACCAACGGACCACTTCACGAGCCCATGCTCGATGTCATTCGCTCGCGATGCCCTCAGTGAGACCCGGAGAGAAACGAGTCCCCGATCTCCTCACTCATTCGCGGCCGGATGGAGCGTCGAGGCCAGGTTCTTGACCGCAATCGGGAAGATGGGTGGTCGGACGGAGCCTCGATCCCAGCCATAGAGAAACGAAGTGGCGGAACCACAGATCCGCCCCTGACACGGGCCCATTCCGCAACGGGTTTGCAGCTTGGCGTCGACCCAGGACGTTCTCTGCTGGAGCGCCGAGGCGGGAACGTCCTCGCATCGGCAAACGATGGTGTCGGGTCGGGCCAGGTGGCGGAGTTCGTCGCGAAGACCGAACGATTGTTCCAGGTCGTCGGCGAACTTCCTGGCCCGGTCGCGAGCCCGAATCAAGTTTCGAGCTTCGAGCGATTGAGCCGAGGCATCGAGACCGGCGATCGACCCTTCCATAATGGCCAGATCAAGCCCACCAATCCCCGTGGCCTCCCCTGCGCAGTAGATTCCGGGCGTCGTGGTCCGCTGGAACTCGTCAACCACCGTGCCGCCCGATTGAATCCGACAGCCGAGCAGGCCGGGTAGTTCCAGGTTCGCCACCAGTCCGAATCCAGCGGCCAGGTAATCGCAGTCGATCGACCATTCCGACCGGCCGTTCGATAGTTTGACGGCTCGGACCCATTCGTCTCCGACCGCCTCGACCGGCCAGCAACCGGCTCGATAGGGAACCCGGCCGATCGTCCTTCGAAGACTCACCGCCTGCGCGACCTTGGCGGGATGCGACCAGAGACCCAGGCCGAAACGAATGAGCTTCGCCAGGGGAGCCTGCTCGAAGATCCCGGCGAGCCTGGCTCCTTTTTTCACGAGGAGCGCCGCCACGGCGAGCAAGAGCGGTCCCGAACCCGCGAGGACCACGGTCTTCCCCTCGATCGCGAGCCCGGCTTTGACCAGGGCCTGGAGCCCTCCCGCTCCCACGACGTTGGGCAGAGTCCAGCCGGGGAAAGGAAGAAATCGTTCGCGAGCGCCGGTCGCCAGGATCAACGATCGATACTTCAGCTCGACCAGTTCTCCGGACGACTCGGCCAGCAAGGCCCCGGGTCCGGCTGTTCCGACGACCCGGGTGCCCTGGAGCGATTCGAATCGAGTATGGCGAATCGATTCAAACATTCTCAAAGCTTCGCGACTGCTCGGCCTGGGTCGATCCCCTCGCCAGATCTGACCTCCCAGATCGGGATTATCATCGACCAGGCCGACGTTCTGACCGGTCCTCGACGCGGCCACGGTCGCCGCCAGTCCTGCCGGTCCCGCGCCCAGGACAAGGACGTCGAACTCTCGCGATCGGGCGGGGCTGGATTCAGAGGGCATCGGTGCGGACCTCCATCCCGACTCGACAAAGAGTCTGACAACTGATCCTCTGAGGGTGGCCGTCGATGGTCAATCGGCACTCGGAGCAGATCCCCATTCCACAAAGCGGCCCGCGAAGCTGACCGGTCACCGACCGTCGAAATCCGGAATTTCGAGCCATCAGGACCGCGACAGCGACCGAGGTCCCCGGCGCGACCTTGACCGGCCGACCGTCGATCGTCACTAAAATTCCTTCGTCGGTCATGATTCTTGCGAACCTTCCTTCAAACAAGGACCAGTCCGATTCCCACGTTGACCTCGGCGCACAATCGGAGCAAGGTCGGCGGGAAGTTCATCCGAGATTCCTGAGCCCCAAGAACCCGGGCGCTGATGATGAACGAGAGGGTTCGATAGCGGATCGGTTCGACATCCTTCAGAGTCCGCAAGAGGGCCTGATACCTGGTCAGATAATAGGAGGCATCCTCCACCTGATCGATCGGTTGCTCGTGAGTGCTGACCGAGCAAGTGACTCCTCCGACCTCGCAAAATCCGGCCTTCCCACTGGGATTCTTGTCGCCTCGTCGATAGCTGGAAAACGGTCGGAGTGTCGCCAGCTCGGGGATGGACGCGGGATCGAACGTCTCACCCATCAAATAGAGAACGCAAGGCATTTTTAGGCTCCTCACCAAACTGGTCACAGCTTGATCGAAAAAAATATCAGTATTTCCGCATTGATGCTTATCTGGGCGGCTTGATGAACGGTGCCATCCGGACCTTGTTGCTCCAAGACCCTTCAATCCGCAAGTGGTTCGAGAGGATGCTCTCCCCCTGGCTGGCGATCGGGTTGACCGGAATCATACTCGGATCTCAGCTGATCCCGAGGGACGACTCGACTCTTCGAAGTCTTCTGGCCTTGACCATGCCTCTCTTGATCGCGCAGACGGTCCTACGACTCGCTCAGAGGGCGATCGCCGCGGGATGGAGAAACCGGTTCGGCGCGTAGGGTTCGCTGGGAATCTGCGAAGGGCGACCGAGCAGGAGGTCGGCGATCAGTTCGGCGGTCCCGAGCGATGTCGTGATCCCGAGTCCTTCGTGACCGGTCGCGATGATCAACCGAGGCTCCTCCGGGTGCGGGCCGATCAGGGGCAACGAGTCGGGAGTCGCGGCGCGGAAGCCGGTCCAGGCCCGGATCGCCGAGAGCCGGGCGAGTCCCGGCATGTACAGCAAGGCCCGGTCGATCATCCGCTGGATCATCGACGGCTCGACCACCGGATCAGTCACGTCATACTGCCGGGATGATCCGATCAGGAGCTGGCCGGTGGCCCTGGGCTGGACGTTGAAGGCGACCGACGAGGTTTCCGAGCCGTGGGCACTTTTCAGGTATCCCAGTTCGAGAATCTGGTGGGTTACGAAGCCCGGATGACGGTCGGTGATCACCAGGTGCCCCTTGCGGGGTCGGATCGCGAGTCCAGGGGTGAGCAGGCCGGCCCGAGCCCCCGCCGCGTTGATGACATGGTTGGCGATCACCTGGGATCCATCCTTCAATCGGACCCAGCCCCCTCCGATGGCCACCACCGAGGCGTCGAGTCGGACCTTCGCGCCGAGCTTGATGGCCTGATCGACCAGCCAGCTCGCCGCGCAAGGAGGGTAGATCACCGAGTCGCCGGGAACTCGGAGACCGCCGCGAAGTCCGGGACGAAGGTTGGGCTCGATTCGCGCGAGAGTCTTGGAATCCATCGCCTCGGCCTCCACTCCTCGATCGGCATAGAAGACGGCTTTCCGGGCGACCTCGTCGAGTTCCTCATCGTCGGTCGCGACCCAGAGGGTGCCGCATCGCGTCGATTCCACCCCGCGAGGCAGGATGTCGGCCAGCTCGTCCCAGAGCGTTTGCGAGTACCGGCAAAGCGCGAATTGAGCCTCAGAGTCGTCCATGGCCACGACGTGACCCATTCCCGCGGCGGTCGCCCCGCTGCCGATCGGGCGATCGTCGAGCAGGACCACGTCGAATCCGTCGCGCGCGAGGGTCCGGGCGCAGGCCGCGCCGACGATCCCCGCCCCGACGATGGCCACCTTCCCCAGGCTCGATCGGCTCATCTGGCTCCCTTTCGACGACGATTATCCGCGAATCCCCATCCGGAACGGGTCGTCTTCGTCGAGGATCAAGGTCGCCTCGGCGTTGACGTAGGCCGTGCCTCGGATATGGGGGATGGTCCAGGTCCCCTCGTAGGAGACGAACCCTTCGAAGACACTGCCGATAATACTCTCTTGCCGCCAGACCTGGCCCTCCTTGAGCTTGCCGTCGGCGGCAAGGCAGGCGAGCTTGGCGCTCGTGCCGGTCCCGCAAGGAGAGCGATCGTAAGCCTTGCCGGGGCAGAGGACGAAGTTCCGGCTATCGCCGACCGGGGACGGACCAAAGATTTCGATATGGTCGATCTCACCGCCGTTTTCGCCGGTGATCCGCTGCCGATCGAGCCCCTCGCGAATCTTGACGCTGAAATTCGTCAAGGCTTCGAGGTTGGCAAACTCGACGACGAGGGGATGGTCCTGGACCAGGAAGAACCAGTTGCCGCCCCAGGCGATATCGCCCTGGATGACACCGAAGCCGTCGACCTCGACCGACACATCTTTGGCGAAGCGGTAGCTCGGAACGTTCTTGATCGTCACCTCATGCGGCCCGTGCAAGGTGGCCTCGACGATCCCCACGGGCGTCTCGATCTTGTGCGTCCCAGGCCCGATCCGTCCCAGATGCGCCAGCGTCACGAGCAGTCCGATCGTGCCGTGGCCGCACATATTCAGCACGCCCACATTATTGAAAAAGATGACCCCCGCCGCACAGGAGGAGTCGACGGGATCGCAGAGCAAGGCGCCGACCATCGTGTCGGAGCCTCGGGGCTCATTGCAGACCGCCGACCGAAAATCGTCGAAATGGTCACGAAACAAGGCCCGGCGTGTCCCCAGGTCCCCCCGGCCCAGATCGGGGCCGCCCGAGATCACCACGCGGGTTGGCTCGCCCCCGGTGTGCGAGTCGATGACCTCAATCCTGGTCCCCTGATATTGCGGATAACTCATGGAGCGTCGCGGCCTTGTATCCGGTTCTAAGTTGTTTCTGGATGGCGACTTATTCAAGAAGGTTCGCCCATTCTTCTCAACATAGCCGTCCCCACGGATCCGATCAACTTGGTGAGGGTCGCGAACCATTCTGGACGGCCGAGGAGATCGCGTCAACCAGCCCTTCCCAGGTGGTTACTTTCGCCTCCAGCGCCACGGGCCATCCCAGCCGGGTGATGGCGGCGGAGGTCACGGGACTGAGGCTGGCCAGTCGTATCCGGGGACCGATCTGACGACGCGCCGGCTCGCTCAGAAGACCGTGGAAACGTTCGGCGATCGCAGGGCTCGTCAGAGTGACCCAGTCGACCGAACCCTCCTCGATCCGTTCAAGAACCTCGGCCGGGATCGAGTCGGCGTCCCTGTTCCGGTAGGCCGTGACCGGTTCGACCTCGGCGATCCGGCTTAATTCTTCGAGGAGAAGGGCTCGACCCCGGTCGGCTCTCGCCAGGAGGATCCGACGCCCCGCGACCTCCGACCGCAAGGCGTCAATCAGGCCTTCGGAACGAAAGGAGTCGGGAACCAGATCGGCCTGGAGTCGATAATTTTTGAGCGATTCCGACGTGGTTGGACCGATCGCGGCGACCTTGATCCCGCCCAGGGCTCGAAGGTCGAGTCCCAGGTTTTCGAGCCGGTCGAAAAAATACCGGACGCCGTTGCTCGACGTGAAAATCAGCCAGTCGAAGGAATCGAGTCGACGGATGGCCTCGTCAAGCGGCTGAGAGTCGTCGGGAGGTTCGATGCGGACCATCGGAGCGATCAGAACCTCCGCCCCGAGAGCTTCGAGCGATTCGACCGACCGGGCGGCTTCCTCCGAAGGGCGAGTGACCACGATTCGCTGGCCGAAGAGAGGCAGTTTCTCGAACCAGGCCAGACCCGGCCGCCTCTCGACCACCGACCCCACGACCAGAAGCGCCGGCGGCGCGATCTCTCCCAGCTTCGCTCGACGGGGCAGATCCGCGAGCGTGCCGTCGATGGTCTTCTGCGCGGGCAAGGTGCCGGACTGAATCACCGAGGCCGGGGTGTCGCCTGGCTTGCCTTCGAGGATCAAGGTCCGGCAGATCGCTTCGAGTCGGGTCACTCCCATGTAGATCACCAGGGTTCCCGGAAACCGGGCGAGTGCCGACCAGTCGAGCCGGCCGGGTTGCCGGGGGTCGTCGTGGCCGGTGACAAAGGCCACGGCCGAGGAGCCCTCCCGGTGGGTCACCGGGATTCCCGCATAAGCGGTCGCCCCCAGACCCGAGGTTACACCCGGGACGACCTGGAAGGCGATGCCTTCGGAGAGCAAGAACTCGGCTTCCTCGCCGCCCCGACCGAAAACGAAGGGGTCGCCCCCCTTGAGCCTGACGACTTTTCGACCGAGTCGAGCCTGGTCGACGAGCACCCGGTTGATCTCGTCCTGGGACAGGGTCGCGTGGTTGATCCGCTTCCCGGCGGAGATTCGGAGGCTCGACCGAGGCGCAAGGTCAAGCAATCGAGGGCTCGCCAGGTGGTCATAGATTACCACGTCGGCCCTCGCCAGCAATTCGGCACCTCGACGGGTGAGCAGGCCCGGGTCGCCCGGACCAGCTCCCACGAGGTAGACGATTCCGCCCGATTGATCCATCCGTCGCTCCGGCCGGTACTCAGGACACAGCGGCGGTTTTCTTCGGCTTGTTGGAGTCGATCATGATCAGACCGAGTTCATACAGGCCGATCATGGGCAGGGCCAGAGCGAGCTGGCTGAAGACGTCGGGGCCGGGTGTCAGGATTGCCGCGGCGGCGACGATGACCAGGACGGCGATCTTCCGTTTCTGGCGGAAGTCCGCCGAAGTCAGGATGCCGATCCGTTCGAGGAAGAGCATGACCAGCGGCGTCTGAAACGCGATCCCGAAGACCACGGGCAAGATCGTTGCAAAGCTCATCCAGTCGGTGATTCGCATGGTCGGCTCGATCCCGAGCCAGACGTTGAACTGGAGCAAAAACATCAAGGTATAGGGAAGCACACCGAAGAAGCAGAGGAAGACCCCCGACAGGAAAAGGCCCAGCGAGAACGGCAGGAACTTCTTGACGTAATGCCGTTCATGACGATAAAGCCCCGCCGCAATGAAGGCCCAGGCCTGATAGAAAACGAAGGGGCTGGTCAGGACCAGGCCCGAGACCATGCAGATCATGAAATAGATCGTGATCGTCTCCAGCGGCGCGAGCGAGACCAGGGCGCTTCGCTGGGTGAGCGTGACCGAGCTCTCGATGTTGTCGCCCGCGTCGGCGGTCAAGGGAAGGTCGATCGTCACGTCCTTGAGCGCGTCGGACTTGGGATCGGGCAAAAGTTCGGCGAGCTTCGGCGCGACCTTGCCGAGCTGCTCGACGAGATCCTTGGCCGGGACGGGGTTGACGACCGTCGGGCGGAGCTTCTTGTCCTTTCGAGCTTCGCCCGCCAACCGTTGCGCCTGGTCTTTGT
>Ga0080006_1105204_pt1 | contig 16710 bp, 13 predicted proteins | sample RS3BMetagenome_FD_69209 | JGI IMG/M metagenome (GOLD analysis project Ga0080006, IMG submission 69209) | Ferric oxide microbial mat and aquatic microbial communities from Rainbow Spring, Yellowstone National Park, USA - RS3B (SPADES... ... | reverse complement strand
ATGGGCGCCGCAATCTGCCGCGACGAAATCAAACCCCCCGGTCTGGAACTCGGCGGCAGCGACCCGTTCATCGTGATGCCGTCCGCGGACCTCGACGAGGCCGTGCAGACGGCGGTCACCGCGCGGGTACAGAACAACGGCCAGTCCTGCATCGCCGCCAAGCGGTTCATCGTCCACGCCGACATCTACGACACGTTCGTCGACAAGTTCGTCGAGCAGATGGTTGCGCTCAAGGTCGGCGATCCGACCGACCCCGACACCGACGTGGGTCCGTTGGCCACCGAGTCGGGCCGCGACGAGATCGCCAAGCAGGTCGACGCCGCCGTCGCGGCGGGCGCCAAGATCCGCTGCGGCGGCACGCCTCTCGACCGGCCGGGGTGGTTCTACCCTCCGACGGTGGTCACCGACATCACCCGGGACATGGCGCTCTACACCGAGGAGGTCTTCGGCCCGGTCGCCTCGATGTACCGGGCCGGGAGCATCGACGAGGCGATCGAGATCGCCAACGCCACCACCTTCGGCCTGGGTTCCAACGCCTGGACGGCCGACGAGGCCGAGCAGCAGCGGTTCATCGACGACATCGAGGCCGGGCAGGTCTTCATCAACGGGATGACGGTGTCTTACCCCGAGCTGGGATTTGGCGGCGTCAAGCGGTCGGGCTACGGGCGCGAACTCGCGGCTATGGGTATTCGCGCCTTCGTCAACGCCAAGACCGTGTGGGTGGGCTCGGCCTAGGCCGGCGATTCAGCCGGCGACTCGAAGGTCGAGTGAGCAAACGCGCCGTTTAATGTCGATGGCGGCGGCACGCACCTGCCCGTGCCGCGACCAGCGCAGCGGTGGCGGCGCGGTCGGCGACGGCATGGTCGAGCGGTTCTTCCGTGACCAGCTTTCGGTAGTAGATGGGCGCAGCGATCAAGCCGACGAATTCACGGACGTCGACATCGGCGGGTAGCTCGCCGCGCGCGATCGCCGCCTCGACCATGGCTGCCGCGCCCTCGTATCGGCTGGCAAAGAATGCGCGCTTGAGGTCGGCGATCAACGGTTCTTGCGCGGCATCCGAGAACAGGGCGCGCACGATGCCGGCGAGCGCCGGTGCATCGCTGGTCAGGAAGTCGACGAGCGCGCGGCCGAACGCCCGCAGATCCTCATCGATCGATCCGCTCGCAGGGATAGGAAACTCCTGCGACGCCAGTTCGTCGAGAGCCGCGGCCAGGACGGTTTCCTTCGTCTGCCAGCGCCGGTAAATGGTCGTCTTGTTCACCCCGGACCTTTCGGCGATCCGCTCGATGGTGAGGCCGGCGTAGCCGTTTTCGGCCAGCACCACCAACGCGGCTTCCATCACCGCGGCGCGCACTCGCGACGTCCTGCCGCCGGGGCGCGCGGTGCCCGGTCCCTGCGCCGCCAACCCGCCGGCATCCATAATGCAACCTCCTGTTGTGTTAACAAAGCCAGCATGCCATACTCGCTAACGCACCAAATAGTTGCGTTAGACTGAGGAGGCGTCATGCGGTTCATGTTTGAAACGGACGAATCGTTTTCGTTCGAAACACTGCGGGCGGTGGGATACACCGTCTACGGCGGGGCCGACATCGGCGAGGTGATGGCGACGGCTGCCCGGATCACCCCCGGCGATTGGGAGTCCTGGCATTCAGAATGGCGGGCATTGGCGGACCGTATCGCCGGCATCGCCGACGCATGCGCCGCCAATGGGCACACGGTCAGCGCCAGCAGCGCTTACCTTCGGGCCTCGAACTATTACCGCACCGCGGAATTCTTCCTGCGTTACGACCCGGTCAACGACCCGCGGGTGGCCGAGACCTCGGCGCGTGCAGTCCAGACCTTCAACGCCGCGTCCGAGGTTCAAGCGCACTGGACCCCGGTGCGAATCCCTTACGGCGGGATCGAACTCAACGGCTACTACCTCAACCTCAGCGGGGAGGACCCCGGGCCGACGTTGGTCGCACACGGCGGCTATGACTCGACTGTCGAAGAATTGTTTTTCGCCGTCGGAGAGGCGGCCCGCCGGCACGGCTGGAACTGGCTGATCTTCGAGGGCCCGGGACAAGGCGCGGCGTTGCGGATCGACAAGCTCCCATTCCGCCACGACTGGGAAGCCGTCGTCTCCCCGGTCCTCGACGTCGCCGTCTCCCTGCCCGGCGTCGACGCCGAACGCATTGCGCTGCTTGGGATGAGCATGGGCGGCTACCTCGCCCCCCGCGCGGCGGCGTTCGACAAGAGAATCGCGGCTTGCATCGCATACGACGGCGTGTTCAATTTCGCCGCCGCTCTGCCACCAGTCGCCGCGATCAACGAGGTGATCGCAAAGCCGGAAAGCGCGCCGACGTCGCTGCGGTGGGCCGTCCTCAACGGGCTGTGGACGTTTGGGGTGAGCACGGGGCAGGAACTGGCCGACGCGTTAGCCAGCTACGACTTGCGCCCGGTGGTCGACCAGATCACCTGTCCCACGTTGGTGTGCGAGGCCGAGGAGGACCAATTCTTCAAGGGCCAGCCGCAATCGCTGTACGACGCGCTGCGTTGCCCGAAGATTCTGCTCAGGTTCACCGCCGCCGAGGGTGCTGAAGAACATTGCCACGCGGGCGCCTTGACGCTGTTTCACCAGCGGATGTTCGACTGGCTCGACGAAACTCTGGCGTCATGACCGGCCTCCCCTTCCCGCAGCTCGACGCGGAACAGATCGCCGTGTACGAGCGGTTCCCGATCAACCTCACCCGGATGCTGCTGTACACGCGAGACCTCACCGGGCCGTATTGGGAATATGCCTTGGGGTTCCGCAACGCCGCGATCTCCGCGCGGGTGCGCGAGCAGGTCATCGTGCGGGTCGGCGCGGTCACTGACTGCAAATATCAACTGGTACAACACCAGTCGGAGGCGCTGCGGACCGGGACCAGCGGGAAACTCCTGGCGGCTCTCACTGATCCGCCCAACCACGAATTCGGCGAACCCGCGCTCACCGCCTTGGTCGCCTACGTCGATTCGTTGGTGACAAACATTGGGGCAGAACAGCAACGGCTCGATGAACTGCGACGAAATTTTCCGGACAACCAGGTCGCCGAGATCACGCTGCTGGCGGCAACCTACGTCCTGTGCGCGGCATTTCTCAAATCCCTGCAGGTGCCGCTCGACGACGGTCCTGTCGATTGGGCGGCAATCGACGCTGAAACGAACAGGAGAACGTCGGATGGCCAATGACGTTGCCCTGCTTCAGCATTACATCGACCGGTGCTCGAACTGGGGCAGGTGGGGAGCCGAAGACCAGCTGGGAACGGTGAACCTCATCAGCCCTGAGAAGGTTCGTGAGGCCGCGGCCTTGGTGAAGGTCGGCAAGACACTTTCCCTGACCATGCCCTACGACGAGCACGGCCCGCAGAACGGCTATCTCGGTAGGACCAACCCGCATCTCTACCAACTCACCTCCGGACCGGGCTACCTCGTCGGCGAGCAACAGCGGGTCGAGACCAAGACGCTGGCCAGTTGGCGGGAGGCGACCGGAGAACCCACCGCCGGCTACTACGACGACGTAATGGTGATGCCCACGCAGTCCGGCACTCAGTGGGATGCGTTGTGCCACTTCTTCTGGCGCGGGAAGATGTACAACGGCCATCCGGCCGGTGATGCCGGAACGGCGGGCAGCCGCAGCAACGGGGTGCAGCATTACACGGGCAAGATCGTCACCCGCGGCGTGTTCGTCGACCTGGCCGCTGACCGGGGCGTGGACACGCTCGAACCCGGTTATGCGATCACCGTCGAGGATCTCGAGGAGTGCCTGGCGGCCCGGAATCTCGAAATCCGGCCCGGCGACGCGTTGCTCGTCCGCACAGGCTTCATGGCGGCGCGGCGCGGAAACTGGGGAGATTACGCGGGCGGCCCTTCGCCAGGGCTGTCGTTGCATACCGCGCCGTTCCTCCGCGACAACGATATTGCCGCGGTCGCTACTGATACCTGGGGCATCGAGGTGCTGCCCAACGAAATCGATTGCTGGCAACCGCTACACGTGGTCGCTCTCGCCCACACCGGCCTGGCATTCGGCGAGATGTTCGACCTGGATGCACTGTCCGCGGACAGCAAGTCCGACGGTGTATACGAGTTCATGTTCGTCGCATCCCCGTTGCCGTTGACCGGCGCATCGGGGAGCCCGGTGTCAGCGCTCGCGATCAAATGAGGCCAAACTCGGCGGGAGGATCGACCAAGGCGAGGCGGTGACCCCTACTCACACCATCGCGAGCGCTTTGGCGTCCTCGTCGGCGAACGTGTCCTCCAGCTGCAGCGGCGAGTAGTCGAGGTCGATCTCGCCGACCGGCCGCCCGCGGGCGCTCGATATCGTGCCGAACCGCCGCATCCCCTTGTCGGCGGCGTACTGGGTCATTTCCTCCGGGGATATGCCGAAGGGCACCTCGTCGCCGTAGAGGGCGAAGCTTTCCTCGGTGACCTTCAGCGCAAGCGGCAGCAGCTGGTTCATCCGCTCTTCGAACACGCCCCAATTGGCATCTTCGGCGGCGACGTGGCGCCGGCAGGTGAAGGTGCCCCACGCCATGTGGCGCCGCTCGTCGTCGCCGATGTGCCCGATCAGCCGCTGCATGCCGGGCAGAATGCCGCGGCCCGCGCAGATCTTGTGCCAGGCGTAGTAGCCGGTCAGCGCCAGCATGCCCTCCACGATGTGGTTGTAGGTCACCGCGGCCCGGACCTGCGCGGCCGGCGACGGGTCGACCCGCAGCGCGCCAAGGCAGTCGGGCAGCTCGTCGTAGAACATCTGGCGGTAGGCCGGCAGGTCGTCGAGGTAGCGGTGCAGGTCGTCGCTGACGCCGACGGCGTCGAGCCACATCCGGAACACCTGCGTGTGCTTGGCCTCCTCGAACGCGAACTGCGTCAGGTACATCTCGTCGCCGAGCCGCCCCTCGGCGCGCATCGCGGACATGAACGGCTGGATGTCCTCGGTCACGGCCTCCTCGCCGGCCACGAACTCCGCGCACAGCCGGGTGGCGTAGTCCCGCTCGAGGTCGGTGAGCCGCTCCCAGTCGGCGCGCTCGCGGGAGAAGTCGATGTCGGCGGGATTCCAGAACTTGGCGTTGCCGCCCGCGAAAAGCTTGAGCGGCAGGCTCTCCCAGTTCAGTCCGCCCGCGGCGAGCGAGCCGATGTGTGTGCGTGTCATGTGACCTCCTCGGATCGGGTTGTGGCTGCGGTGAGAGGTTGGTTCGAGAAGCCGGCGGCCAGCACGGCGACGAGGCGGCGCACCGCCAGCGCCGGCTGTTCCGGAGTGGGCTCGTCGAGCCCGAGGACCGGATCCAGCCCGCGCATGTAGGGGGCCAGGGCGAGGTGGGGGAAGATCAACAGCAGCAGCGACAGCATCGCGTCGGTGTCGGCGTCGGCTCGCAGGTCGCCCCGCGCCTGCGCGTCGCGGACCAACGGACGCAACACCTCGAGATAGTGGCGGTGGATGACGCTGCGCACGCTGATGCGGGCGTCGGTGTCGACCTCCAGCGTGGCCGCGGCGTGTAGCGCGCGCTCGTGCGGATGCTCGGCGAAGTAGGCCACCCAGGCGTCGAGCAGGTCGGTGAGGAATTCGAAGAACGGTCGCGACGGGTCGAGCCGGCGGATGAGGCCCTCCATGTACGCGCGCACCCGCTGGCTGCCGATGTCGGCGATGTAGGCATACAGGTCGCGCTTGTCCGCGAAGTACTGGAACAGGCTGCCCTTGGCGACGCGCGCGCGGCGAGCGATCACGTTCAGGCTGCCCCCGGAAAATCCGTGCGCCCCGAACTCGGACTCAGCCGCATCTATCACCGCGGCCCGCCGAGCGGCGTCGACGCGCGCCCATGTCACCGTCGGCATGGCCCCTCCCGTCACCTATGACCACTGGTCATCGTACCGTGACTTGCGTCACAGTCAAGGGCGGCCCGGCACTATTTACGAGTGTGCGGCCAGCCGCACGCTGGGCGCCGAGTGTGCGGCTGGCCGCACACTCGGCGGGCGAATCACGGCAGAGACGACGCCGTCGCCGATCCCGGTCCGCTCCGGGCGAGGAGCAACCGGGGTACTACCATTGCTCGCAACGGTGAGCGACCGACGAAAGGCCGGCAACGATGGCGACACGCGCGGAGTTCGTGGACACCGCGGTCGACGCCGACGCGTCTCGCCTGGTGAAACTGTTCAAAGACCTGCACCGCCATCCCGAGCTGGGGTTCGCCGAGACCCGCACCGCGGGGATCGTCGCTCAGGAGCTGGCCGGACTGGGTTTCGCGGTGACGACCGGGATCGGTGGCACCGGCGTGGCGGCAATACTGCGGAACGGCACCGGGCCGACCGTCATGTACCGCGCCGACATGGACGCCCTGCCCGTCGCCGAAGACACCGGCCTGGACTACGCCAGCACCGTGCAGGTCGCCGGGGCGGACGGTACCCCGTCACCGGTCGCGCACGTGTGCGGGCACGACGCCCACGTCACCTGGATGCTGGGGATGGCCAAGGTGCTGGCCGGCGCGACCGACGCATGGTCGGGTACCGCGGTGCTGGTCGGCCAGCCGGCCGAGGAACTGATCGCTGGAGCGCAGGCCATGGTCGACGACGGCCTGTACGACGTGGCGCCGAGACCGGATCACCTCATCGGTATGCACACGGCGCCCGGTCCGGTCGGTATGGTGGCCGCTGCCGGCGGCCCGACCCTGGCCGGCTCCGACCAGTTGGACATCGTGTTCCACGGCGTCGGCGGCCACGGGTCGATGCCACAGCTGGCCAAGGACCCGGTGGTGATGGCCGCGCTGGCGGTCGTCGAATTCCAGACGATCGTCAGCCGGATGATTCCCCCGCACGAGACCACGGTGCTGACCGTCGGTTCGGTGCAGGCCGGCTCGGCCCACAACGTCATACCGGACCAGGCGTTGCTGAAGGTCAATCTGCGATGGTTCAACCCGCAGGTGCGCGATTCACTGATCGACGGGATCAACGCGGTCTGCGACGGCATCGCCCGCACCTACGGGATGCCCGAGGATCAGCTTCCGCAGGTCAAGCTGACTGGCGGCTGCACGCCGCTGGTCAACGACGAGAACCTGTGCACCCGGCTGGCCGCGGCGCTGGGCGGGGCGATCGGGCCGGAACACGTCTTGACGCACCTGGCACCGGTGACGGCGTCGGAGGACTGCCAGCTGCTCAAAGGCCCGCACCAGGACCTACCCCTGGCATACCTGTTCGTCGGGGTCGCCGACCCGCGGGTGTACACCGAGGCATTGGCGGCCGGGAAGCTCTTCCCGTACTCTCCGCACAGCCCGGACTACCGGGTCGACCTGGCGGCGGTCCCGTTCGGGGCCAAAGTCGCCAGCCATGTGATGCTCGATCTGCTCGGTACGTGAGAGCCGAACGTAGCTCGCCCCGTCCATTCATTTCTGCCCGCAACCGCTGCGCCGCTGATACCCTCAGCGACACGGAGATGGGCAGCTTCCAGTAGGCTTTTCGGCCTTCGGGAGAACGCAAGACCGAGCCTTTTGACACGGCCCAGGGACACGAGCCACCTCATCACGCCGCGGGAGAGGGACGGGAGAGGGACGGGAGAGGGACATGTCATTCGTCAGCACCATCCCCGACATGGTCATGGTGGCGGCCGACAATCTGGCTGGGATTCACTCGGCGCTGGGCGAAGCCGGCGCGGCGGCAGCCGCCCACACGACCGAGGTGGTGCCCGCCGCCGTCGATGAGGTATCGGCGGCTACCGCGCAGTATTTCAGCGCCTACGGTCAGGAATTTCACGCTCTCAGCAGCCAAGCGGCGGCTTTTCATGCCCAGTTCGTCAGCGTGCTTAGCGGCGGCGCGGCCGCGTACCTCGATGCCGACATCGCCGGCGCCGGCTTGGCAACGATGGCGCCGATGCAGGCGGCGGCCAACCCGGCGGCCGCCGCCAACGCCTACGCCCAACTGTGGACGAACACGTCCGCCAACCTGCAAGGCATCTACCGCACCTGGTCCGGCGACCCGGCACCACTCCTGCGCCAGTTCGTCGCCAACCAGCAGGCCTACGCCACCACGGTCGGCACCTCCCTGACGAGCGCGGCGCAGGACTTCGGGGCCGGGGTGGCAGCCTTGCCCGCGGCCTACCAAACGGCTTTCCAGGCGCTCGCCGCAGGCAACGTCGGCGGTGCGGTGCAAGCCCTCGGCAAGGGCTACCTCGAACTGGTGTTCACCGGCTTCAACTACGACAACGTGCCGACCGTCACGATCAACGGCGCATTGGGGGACCTGCTTCCCATCCTGTCCATCCCCGGCGACATCGCGCAGAACATCACCAACGGCCTCAAGACGGTGACCGACACGTCCATCACCGCCGTGATAAATCTGGTCAACCCGTCGTTTACCACGGGACTGCCGCTGACGCTCGCGCTGGACGCACTCGGCGTGCCGATCGTCACCGGGCAGGCCGCGGCGCTGAGCGGCACGACATTCCTCACCGCGGCGCAGACCGGGAACGTCGCGGGCGCGTTCGGCGCCCTGGTCGACGCGCCGGCCGTCATCGCCAACGGCTTCCTCAACGGCCAGGGAGCGATCACATTGGATCTGCCGCCGTCGCTGCTGACGATCCCGGGCGCAACCACCCAGTCGTTAACCACGACCATCCCGATCGGCGGGATCCTCACACCGCTGCAGCCGGCGGTGGCGACCGCGGTGGCCAAACCAGTGGTCGGGCCTCCGATCACCCAAACCGTCACGCTCGGGGGCACGCAGTTCGGCGGTCTCATTCCCGGTCTGCAGGTCGCATCGGCGGATCTCGCGGCGGCCATCACGCCACCTGAGTAGCCGTATGCACAGGGTCGGGGCTCAGGGCCGCATCCGGTAGGCGCCGTTGAGCGGCTGGACGTGTTGCTTCCACACCTGCTGGTAGCGCGCGGGGTCGTGCACCGGACGCCGGATCATCCGCATCGCGAACCGCGCCTGCGCGTCCGTCGTCGCCGGCTTGTCGCTCAGTTCGACCGCGTAGCCGTTGAAGTCCCTGACCAGCAAACCGAAGATCTCGTCGATCAGCGCCGGATCGCCTGCTCCTTCCGGACCGGACAACCCGGCCTCCTCGAGGATCAGCTGGGCGTAGGGCACCGTCGCGAACAACTGGCCGACGGCGAAGGCGAAGTCGATGTCCTTCTGCTGCGCCGCGTCGGGGGTGGCACTGGCCAGCATCTCGGCGAGCACGTCGATCTGTTGGCTCAGCAGCGCGACGTTGGGCAGGTGAGCGAAGCTCGCGAACGTCGAGCGCCAGTCGTGGAAGCGCACCTTGCCCAGGCCGCCGGTGGGTCCCTGGGCGAACAGGAAGGTGTCGTCGGCGGCGTCGTCGCGCCGGCCGAGCAGCGGCAGGGCCGGGTCCGGGGCGAACAGGAAATTCGGCATGAACTTGCCGAGCAGGCCGATGTTGATGTGGACGGTGCCTTCCAGCCTGGGCAGCAGCCCGATCTCACGGGTCACGGCCTCGAAGAAGGTGTCCTTCTCCACACCCTTGGCCGCGATCACGTCCCACAGCGCGGTGACCACCCGCTCGCCCTCGCTGGTGACCTTCGCCTTCGTCAGCGGGCTGTAGAGCAGGTAACGGCGGTCGGTCGCCGAGGCGCTGCGCATGTAGTCGCAGGCGCGGGTGGTCACCAGCTTCATCGCGGCCAGCCGCGCGTAGGCGTCGGTCAGCAGCCGGCGCACGTGACTGAAGTCGGTGACGACGGTTCCGTACAGGATTCGGTTGGACGCGTGGGTGACTGCCTCGTACATGGCGTGGGTGCACATGCCGACGGCTCCCCAGCCCAGGTTGTACTTGCACACGTTGACGGTGTTGAGGGCGGCGTGGAAGGCCTCGGGGCCCCGGTGCAGCAGGTCGGCCTCGGTGACGGGGTAGTCGCGCAGCGCATAGTTTGCGACGTAGTTCTGGGAGTTGACGACATTCTTGATCAGCTCGTAGCGGTCGTGGCGTGAGTCGGCCGCGAAGAAGACATACTCCGGGTCTTTTCCGTCGGTTCCCGCGATCTTGCCGAAGGTCGAGACCATCCGGGCCACGTTGGCGTTGCCGATGTAGTACTTCTCCCCGTTAGCGGTCCAACCGTTTTCCGAGGGCGTGAGGATCATGTCGGTCTGGTAGACGTCGGCGCCGTGGGCCTGTTCCGAGAGCCCGAAGGCGAACACCTCGCCGGCCTCGAGTTGGGCGGCGGCCTTGCGTTTGGCATCCTCGTTGTCACTCATCCAGATCGGGCCGAGCCCGAGGGCGGTGACCTGGAACGGGTACCAGTAGCTCAGCCCGTAGAAGCCCACGATCTCGGCGAACTCGCTGATGCGGTAGGTGTCCCAGCGGCAATCCCCTTCAGTTGAGGAGCCGTACTTCGACGGCGTCAGCAGCGACGCGAAGATGCGCTCGCGGCCGATGTGGTTCAGAAAGTCGGAGTACCACACCCGGTCGTGGTCGTCGGACTTCAACCGGGCCTTGCCCCGGGACTCGAAGAAGTCGACCGTCGCGGCCATGATCTCCGCCGAGCGGCGGTCCGGGTACTGGCGCTGCAGGTGGTGGGGATTGAGCAACATGGCGGTGACTCCCAGGGGCCTCGAGAATACGTCGACAGCGGCGAAGCTGACGCTACTGGGCGTGACGGTCAAAAAGCCATTCTCGGTCGGCCCTTTTGGCCGGGAGTGGGCCGACCTAGCATCAGACACGTGTCAGAACTCAATACCGCCCGCGGCCCCATCGATACCGCCGACCTCGGCGTCACGCTCATGCACGAGCACGTGTTCATCATGACCACCGAGATCGCCCAGAACTATCCGGAAGGGTGGGGCGACGAGGAACGCCGGGTTGCCGATGCGATCACCCGGCTGAACGAGCTGAAGTCCCGCGGCGTGGACACCATTGTCGACCTCACCGTGATCGGGCTGGGCCGCTACATCCCGCGGATCGCCCGTGTGGCTGCGGCCACCGCGTTGAACATCGTCGTGGCGACCGGGCTCTACACCTACAACGACGTGCCGTTCTACTTCCACTACCTCGGTCCGGGGGCCGAGCTGGGCGGCCCGGAGATCATGACCGACATGTTCGTGCGCGACATCGAGCGGGGCATCGCCGACACCGGCATCAAGGCGGGAATCCTCAAGTGCGCCACCGACGCACCCGGCATCACCCCCGGCGTCGAGCGGGTGTTGCGCGCGGTGGCCCAGGCGCATAAGCGCACCGGGGTGCCGATCTCCACGCATACCCACGCCGGGCTGCGGCGCGGGCTCGAGCAGCAGCGCATCTTCTCCGAGGAGGGCGTCGACCTGAGCCGGGTGGTCATCGGCCATTCCGGAGACAGCACCGACGTCGGCTACCTCGAAGAGCTCGTCGCCGCTGGTTCCTATCTCGGGATGGACCGGTTCGGCATCGACGCGATCTCGCCGTTCGAGCAGCGGGTCGACATCGTGGCCCAGATGTGCGAGCGCGGGCACGCCGACAAGATGGTGCTGTCACACGACGCCAGCTGCTACTTCGACGCGCTTCCCGAGGAGTTGGTGCCGCAGGTCATGCCGAACTGGCATTACCTGCACATCCACAATGACGTGATCCCCGCGTTGAAGGAACGCGGGGTCACCGACGAGCAGCTGCGCACGATGCTGGTCGACAATCCGCGCCGCATCTTCGAGCGGCGGGGTGCCTACTAAATGACCCAGAGTGAGCGGGTGGCGCCGATCGGCACCCAGATCTCGGCACTGGCGCAACTCGCTCCCGACGAGCCCGCCGTCACCTGCGACGGCCTCACCCTGACCCGCGCCGAACTCGACTCCGCGACTAACCGGCTGGCCCGCGCCTACGCCGAGCGCGGCGTCGGTGTGGGCGACTATGTGACCATTTTCCTGCCCAACTCCGTCGAGTGGATCCAGGCCGCGGTGGCATGCTGGAAGCTCGGCGCGGTGCCCCAGCCGCTGTCGGCGCGGTTACCCGATGCGGAGCTGCAGGGCCTGCTGGACTTGCGGCCGCCTGCCCTGCTGGTGGGCCGCGAAAGCCCCGGCGTACCCGGCGTGCCGGCCGGTTTCGTGCCCGACCCTTCGCTGTCCGACGCGGCGCTGCCGGAAGCGGTGTCGCCGGTGTGGAAGGCGATGGCGTCCGGCGGCAGCACCGGGCGCCCCAAGCTCATCGAGTCCGGCGGCGACAGCCGGGTCCCCGCGGCCATCGGCTATCCCCTGGGCGCGCAGGAGGGTGACACGACGTTGATGCCGGTGCCGCTGAGCCACAACACCGGCTTCACCACCGCGACGATCGCGCTGCTGATGCGCCACCACCTGGTGTTGATGAGCCGGTTCGACCCGCACGGGTTCCTGCGGCTGATCACCGAGCACCGCGTCACGTTCATGACGACGGTGCCGACGATCATGCAGCGGGTGTTGCCGGTCTACCACGCCGACCCGGGGGCCTACGACCTGTCGTCGATCCGGCGGTTCTGGCACGTGGGCGCGCCGTGCCCACCGGCCGTCAAGCAGGCATGGATCGACCTGTTGGGGCCGGAGAAGGTGTGGGAGCTCTATGGCGGCACCGAATTGCAGGCGTTGACCTTCATCTCAGGCGACCAGTGGCTGACGCACCGCGGCTCGGTCGGCGTGGTGGTAGCCGGACAGATGAAGGTGCTCGACGACGACGGCAACCCCTGCCCGCCGGGGGTGGTCGGCGAGATCTACATGCGGCCCGCCCCGGGCAGCGCGCCGACCTACCGCTACGTGGGCGCCACGGCCAAGAGCCGCGACGGCTGGGACTCGCTGGGCGATCTCGGCCATTTCGACGCCGACGGGTTTCTGTACCTGTCCGACCGCCGGGTCGACATGTTCACCGTGGGCGGGCGCAACGTGTATCCCGCCGAGATCGAGAACGCGTTGTCGGCGCACCCGGACGTGATGTCCTGCCTGGTCGTCGGCGTCCCCGACCCGAACTCCGGAGAGCTGGGCCAGTTGCCCTACGCCCTGGTGCACACGGCCGAGGGTTCCGCGCTCGACGCCGCGGAGGTGCAGGATTTCCTGCGCGACCGGATCGCGGGGTACAAGGTTCCGCCCACCCCCGACTTCATAGAGTTCGTCGACGCTCCCTTGCGCGACGACGCGGGCAAGGCCCGGCGCTCAGCGGTGCGCGCCGAGATCATGGCGCGATCGCGTCCGCCTCAGCATCTATGACGTCGTCCGTTTCGACGCCGCCGGTTTGGACGGCGTGGCGCTTCTCCCAGCGGCGCAGCGCTTCCCGGCAGGGCGACTCGACCAGGGCGTAGCTGACGGCGGCGATCGCCCAGCCGAAGAGCAGCGTCAAGACCAGCACCTGCGGCATCCGTCCGGTGAACGGGAAGGTGCCGAGCACCGGGAACACCATCGCCAGCGCGGCCAGGTGCCAGATGAACAGCCCGTAGGACCAGCGCCCCAGCGTCACCATGAACGTGGTCCCCAGCACGCGGTGCAGCGTGTCCGGCCGGTCCAGCACCAGCGGCGCGACCAGCGCGAAGGCCACCAGCGAACCCGCCGCCGTCTTCACGGCGAACTGGGCGGCGGTGCTGGGAACCAAGCCCTCGGGACCGGCCGGCGGCGATGCCGCCACCAGGTAGGCCAGCGCCGCGACGACCGCCATCACCACCCGTCGGCGGGCCAACCGATGCGGCCACCCGATGCCGGTGTAGGCCCACTCCGCGAGGACCATGCCCGCGGCGAACCAGGAGAAAAACGCCGGCGGCCAGTTCAGCGAGTTGACACCCGAAGCGCCCGCCACGGGCACCCAGCCCCAGGCCCAGGACAGAGCCGCCAGCGCGGCGATCGCCGGCACCCGGGCGGCGACGGGCAGACGTCGGGCCAGCAACGCCAGGATCGGCAGCGCCAGGTAGAAGCTGACCTCGACGGAAAGACTCCACATCTGAGTCAGCCCACCGGTCAGGGTGAGCGGCACGTAAATCTGGGTCAGGGTCAGGTTGGCCAGCCACACGGTCGGGCTGGCGTGGTCCGCATCGGGCAACAGCGACAGGATCACCACGACCGCCACCACGTAGGCCGGCATGATGCGCACCACCCTGGACCGCAGGTAGTGGCCCGTGCGGGGCCGCGCACCGACGCCCCGCGCTGCCGCGGCGTGGCCGCGCCACAGAAGGAAACCCGACAACGCGAAGAACACGGCCACGGCCAGGTCGAAGCGGCCGAACAACCTGCCGCTGACGCCGCTGGAGTGTCCGGTCTGGAAAGCGACGTGCGTGACGACCACGCCCATGGCCGCGCATGCGCGCATACCCTCCACAGCGGGCAGGAAGCTGCGCACACCCCCCACCTGTTGGCCCTCACTCACGATCACAGTGTGCCCGGGAACGCTGCGGGGCGAACGGGGTACACCCTAAGAACCCGCGGCCGTCGCCGACAGGTTCGTCAGCGGCGGCCTCACATCCGGCTGTTAGGGTCGAACGGGTTTGCTTCGCTGCCTGCTCGGGTCGGAGCGGGCCGCGGCCGGCGGGTGTATGACCTTTCAGGGACCACTAGGAGGGCACGGCAACGTGAACCGAGCAGTCATGTTGCGGTTCGCCGCATGCGGGATCATCGGGCTCGGGGCCGCGCTGCTGATCGCCGCACTCCTGCTGTCGACGTACACCAGCGGCAAGATCACCAAAATCCCGCTTGACCTCGACACCACACTGATCAGCGACGGCACCGGAACCGCGCTCGACTCCGCGTCGTTGTCGACCGACCACCTGGTCGTCAACCAGAACGTGCCGCTGGTGTCCCAGCAGCAGATCAGCGTCGAGTCGCCGTCCAACGCCGACGTGGTCACGCTGCAGGTGGGCTCCTCGGTCCGGCGCACCGACAAGCAGAAGGACAGCGGGCTGCTGCTGGCGATCGTCGACACCGTCACCTTGAACCGCAAGACGGCGATGGCCGTCTCCGACGACACCCACGCCGGCGGCTCGGTCCAGAAACCGCGCTCCTTCGGCGACGAGAACCCGCCGACCGCGATCGCGCTGCGGCACGAAGGACTCGCCTACCGGTTCCCGTTCCACACCGAGAAGAAGACGTACCCCTACTTCGATCCGATCGCGCAGAAGGCTTACGACGTCAACTACGACGCGCAGGACGACGTCAACGGCCTGACCACCTACCGCTTCAAGCAGAACGTCGGCTACAACGGCGACAACAAGCTGGTGGCCCCCGTCCCGTACCCGTCGCTGTACGCCGGCAACGAGGACGCCAAAGTCACCGCGTCCGCGGCGATGTGGGGGGTGCCCGGCGATCCGGCGGAGCAAGTCACCATGACCCGCTACTACGCCGCGCAGCGGACCTTCTGGGTGGACCCGGTGTCGGGCACCATCGTCAAGGAGACCGAGCGCGCCAACCACTACTTCGCCCGCGATCCGCTCAAGCCCGAGATGACGCTTGCCGACTACACGGTCACGTCGACTGAGGACACCATCGAAGCACAGGTCAACGCCGCCCGCGACGAGCGCGACCGGCTGGCGCTGTGGTCGCGGGTACTGCCCATCACCTTCACCGCGGTCGGCCTTGTCGCCCTGGTCGGCGGCGGCTTGCTCGCGTCGTTCAGCCTGCGGACCGAAAGCGCGCTGACCGACCCCGGACTGGACCGGGGCGACCGGGAGGCCTTCGGCCGCAGCGGGCGCGAGGGGCCGGTGCCCGGCGCGGAGGCCGAGACCGAGAAACTGCCCGCGCAGCGCCCGGTTCCCGATGACGGTCCAGACCCGCGGGACGCGGACCCGCCGCCCGAGGCTTCGGCCGAGCCGCCGGAATCGGGGCAGCCCGATACGTCCGGCTCGCCCGAACGGGAGTAGGCCGCTCGGCGGATGGGTTAACCGTGCGTTGGGTCCGGCCGGGGTACGCATTGGTCCTGGCGCTGCTGGTGCTCGGGCCGCTCACGGCACCCGGCTACCTGCTGTTGCGCGACGCGGTGTCGACGCCGCGGTCCTATCTCGCCGACACCGCGCTGGGGTTGACGTCCCCGCCCAGGGCGACGCCACAGGATTTCGCAGTGGCGCTGGCCTCCCGGATGATCGACGGCGGGATCGTGGTGAAGGTGTTGCTGGTCCTGGGGCTGTGGCTCGCGGGGTGGGGCGCGGCCCGGCTGGCCGCGCTGGTGCTGCCCCGCGCGGGCGCCGCCGGCCAGTTCGTTGCGACCACCGTCGCCGTGTGGAATCCCTACGTCGCCGAACGACTTCTGCAGGGCCATTGGAGCCTGCTGGTGGGCTACGGCTGCCTGCCCTGGGTCGCGACGGCGATGCTGACGCTGCGCACCACGGCCGAGAGTGTCTGGCCCGGCGTCTTCGGGCTGGCCTTCTTTATCGCGCTGGCGGGGCTGACCCCGACCGGACTCTTGCTGGCCGCGACGGTGGCGCTGGTGTGCGTGGCTGCTCCGGTCGGGGGCCCGGGCGAGCCCAGGCGGCGCTGGCGTTGCGCCGCGGTGGCGGCGGGCGTCGCGCTGGTCGGGGCGCTGCCCTGGCTGACCGCGGCAGCGATGGGCTCGTCGCTGACCGGCCACACCCCCGACGGCGCCGGCGGGGCGGCCCTCGGGGTCGGTGCGTTCGCGCCCCGCGCGGAACCGGGCCTGGGCACGCTGGCCAGCCTGGCCAGCCTGGGCGGCATCTGGAACGGCCAGGCCGTACCGGATTCGCGCGCAACGCTTTTCGCGGTGCCGTCCGCCGTGGTGCTGCTGGGCGTGGTGGCCGCCGGGGTACCGGCGGCGGCCCGGCGCCCCCCGGCGGT
>Ga0080006_1192227_pt1 | contig 16725 bp, 15 predicted proteins | sample RS3BMetagenome_FD_69209 | JGI IMG/M metagenome (GOLD analysis project Ga0080006, IMG submission 69209) | Ferric oxide microbial mat and aquatic microbial communities from Rainbow Spring, Yellowstone National Park, USA - RS3B (SPADES... ... | reverse complement strand
GGAAATGCCTTCCGAACCAGGGACCGATCGTGACTCGACAATCACTATTATCCCAGTTCAGGAGGTATTTCCGCTGTTCACACGCCGATCACCCAGGACCGAACGTCCACGGATTCAGGCTTAGATGTCGCAAACAACACCCCTTGCCCGGTCGTCGCTGCTACCAGCAGGTTTCGTCGACAATCGACGCGCAACGGCACAGATATTTAAGATTGCTGACAAGTCGGGAAACTACCCACATCCGGTTACGCCGAACGTGAAGCCAATGCGAAAAAGCGCAACAAATCTCGCAGTGGATTCACGTTCGCGTAGGAATCGGTCCTACGGCACAGATACCTCACATTGCTTACGCGCCTGTGTCGAAGGGGAATTCGGCCCGCCTGCCGATGAAATCGCGACGAATACGCGCAGCCGCTCAACCTCACCCGGCCCGCTGAACGGGATTAGCCGAACGCGCGGTAGCTGCCGTCGAGCACCTGCAAGTGCCCGATCGTCCGGCCCGTCACCACCGTCGGATCAACCAGCACCAACTCCGCCGCCGCACGGCCGAACTCCGCAGCGGTAGACACTTCGGCGAAATCGCGGGCGTAATACGAAAGCCCGGGGGTCATAATCGCTTTCGACGGCGACAGTGCGTTGACCGCGATGTTGTGCGGCGCCAGATCGTAAGCGGCACAGGATGTCAGGTGCTCCAGCGCGGCCTTGGATCCGCCGTAGCCGGGCAACACACCGGCACTGCGGTCGGGGTATGGTCCGTCACCGGGTAGACGTGACGCGACAGAACTGATGTTGACGATCGAGCCGATGCCCGCTGCCACCATGTCCGGGCAGACCAGCTGGATCAGCTCGTAGGCGGCGAACACCGCGATCTCGAAATGCCGCCGATAGGCACCCAGCGGCGTGCCCAGCACCGGCGGAAAGTCCGCCTTGCCGCCACTCTGCTGTGCTTTCACCGGCTTGGGCCGCTCGTCGTCGCCGGGTTTCGGCGGACGGCCCGGCGCCGTGAACGCCGCATTGTTGACCAGAATCGTGACCGGGCCCAATGCATCTCGCGCCTCATCGACCAGCCGGGATATATCGCCGCGGTCGAGCAGATCCGCGCGGATCGCGTGAGCGCGTCCTCCGGCCGCCTCGATGTCAGCGACTGTCTCACCGATAGTTCCGGGAAGCCTCTCGTCCCAAACGCTTTCGGTTCGGCCGACCACTGCGACCGCTGCCCCCTCAGCCGCCAGCGCCAGGGCGATCTCGCGGCCCAGCCCGCGACTGGCACCAGTCACGATCGCGCCGCGGCCTTCGAGTCGTCCGGTCACCGGCCCGACCCTACATCTCGGGTGACGCCGTGCACGAGGATCGCCGTGGTCTGATCCACCCAAGAGTCGTCGAGCGGTTGGTCCGGACTAAGCAGCATCCGCAGCAGCGTGGACCCACCGATCAACTCGATCAATCGATCCGGGTCGACATCACGGTGCACCTCACCGCGGCCCACCGCCTCGCTGAGCCGCACCTGCACAGCGGTGAACAAATCCGCAAACCGCGACATCACCCGGGCGTTGAGTTCGGGATCGGCGCTCATGTCGGCCACCAGTCCCGGCAGCGCGGCACGGACCACCGGGGTGGTGAACACGTCGCGCGCGGCCGCGATCATCGCCCGCAGGTCAGCCGCCATTCCACGGGTCGGGCCGACCAGCGCCGTCGGTGCCACCGGGAACGCCGCCTCGTGCACCAACTCGGCCTTACTCGACCACCGGCGATACAGCGCTGTTTTCGTTGTTCCGGCCCGCTCGGCGACCGCGGCCAAGGTCAGATTCGAATACCCAATTTGCACAAGCAGTTCCGCGGTCGCTGCCAATATGGCCGCGTCGATACGCGGATCTCGGGGTCGCCCGGCGCCGGCGGCCTTGTCAACCGTGGACGGGTCTGCTTTCATAACGCTACCTACCGTATCGTATTTGCCTCACGAAGGAGGCGTCCCGTGCCACATGAACCTGTGCTCGACCAAGTCGACAAGCTCCAACGCTCGAGCCGCGACATCACCACGCTGCCGGCGCTGATGTCGAAGTGGTTGTCGACGGTGCTGCCGGGCGGCGCTACGCCCGCGATCACCGTGGAAAGTGGGATCGACTCGACCGGCATGTCGTCGGAGACGATCATCCTGACCGCCCGCTGGGACGAAGACGGCACGCCTGTCGAACAAAAGCTGGTGGCCCGGGTGGCGCCCACGCCCGAGGACGTCCAGGTTTTCCCGACCTACCGACTCGACCACCAATTCGAGGTGATCCGCAAGGTCGGCGAGTTGACCGACGTCCCCGTGCCGCGGGTGCGCTGGCTGGAATCCACCGGCGAAGTACTGGGCACGCCGTTCTTCTTGATGGACTACGTCGAGGGCGAAGTGCCACCAGACGTCATGCCCTACACCTTCGGCGGTAACTGGTTCGCCGACGCGCCCGTCGAGCGCCAGCGTGAACTCCAAGATGCGACCGTCTCGGTGCTGGCGTCGCTGCACTCGATTCCCTATGCCGAGAAGACTTTTAGCTTCCTCCTAGACAGGGATGCCGGGCAGAATGGCGATACCGCGCTGCGTCGGCACGTCAACTGGGTCCGGTCGTGGTACGACTTCGCGGTGCCGGACATCGGTCGATCACCATTGCTGGAGCGGACATTCAACTGGCTGGAGAACAACTGGCCCCAAACCGCAGCCGACAGTCAGCCAGTGCTGCTGTGGGGCGATGCCCGGGTGGGCAACGTGCTATACCGCGACTTCCGGCCGGTGGCGGTGCTGGACTGGGAAATGGTGACGCTCGGCCCCCGCGAACTCGATGTCGCGTGGATGATCTATGCACACATGGTCTTTCAAGAGCTCGCCGGTTTGGCGACCTTGGATGGTCTGCCCGGGGTGATGCGCGAAGAGGATGTCCGCGCCACCTATCAGCGGCTCACCGGCGTCGAGATCGGTGACATGCGCTGGTTTTACGTCTATTCCGGGGTGATGTGGGCCTGTGTATTCATGCGGACCGGCGCGCGACGCGTGCACTTCGGCGAAACCGAAAAGCCCGACGACGTCGAATCGCTGTTCTACCACTCAGGACTGATGAGACGCCTTATCGGAGAGGAGCGGTAATGCCGCATATGCTAGGCCCGCTCGACGAGTTCCCGGTACACCAGGTCGCCCAGCCCATCGCGTGGCCGGGTTCCTCGGACCGTAACTTTTACGACCGCTCCTATTTCAACGCCCACGACCGCACCGGCGACATCTTCGTCATCAGCGGCATCGGCTACTACCCCCACCTCGGGGTAAAGGACGCGTTCCTGCTGATCAGGCGTGGCGACACCCAGACCGCGGTACACCTGTCCGACGCCATCGACTCCGACCGGCTCAATCAGCACGTCAACGGCTATCGCGTCGAGGTCATCGATCCGCTGCACAAATTGCGTATCGTTCTGGACGAAACCGAAGGCATCGCAGCCGATCTCACCTGGGAAGGCCTGTTCGATGTCGTCCAGGAGCAGCCGCATATCATGCGCGCGGGTAGTCGTATGACGTTGAACGCGCAGCGCTTCGCCCAACTCGGCAGCTGGGCTGGCCGGATCGTGCTGGACGGCAAGGAGATTCCCGTCGACCCAGCAACCTGGATCGGCAGCCGCGACCGATCCTGGGGTATCCGGCCGATCGGGGAAGCCGAGCCCGCGGGCCGGCCGGCCGATCCGCCGTTCGAGGGCATGTGGTGGCTGTATGTGCCGGTCGCGTTCCAGGACTTCGCCGTCGTGCTGATCATCCAGGAGGAGCCCAACGGGTTCCGCTCGCTCAACGACTGCACCCGGATCTGGCGCGACGGCCGCGTCGAGCAGTTGGGCTGGCCGCGGGTGAAAATCCACTACCGGTCGGGCACCCGCATCCCTACCGGGGCCACGATCGACGCGACCGCTCCCGACGGCACGCCCGTTCGATTCGACGTCGAGTCGAAACTGCCGGTGCCGATCCACGTCGGCGGCGGATACGGCGGCGACTCGGATTGGCTGCACGGCACATGGAAGGGCGAGAAGTTCGTCGAACGGCTCACCTACGACATGACCGACCCGGCGATCATCGGCCGGTCGGGATTCGGCGTGATCGATCATGTCGGGCGCGCGGTGTGCCGCGACGGCGACGGCGAGCCGGTGGAGGGCTGGGGACTCTACGAACACGGCGCGCTGGGCCGCCACGACCCGTCGGGCTTCACAGACTGGTTGACCGTTGCGCCCTAACGCAATTCGTCGATGATCGCCGCCAGCGTCGGTAGACCTATCGGTGCCGCCTGATAGAGGCAGACGGTGTCGGCGACGCCGTCGACGCGGTCCCGGACGTGCCGGGCCACGTCGGCGGGGGTACCACAGGCGGCGATGGTGTGCAGGATGTCGTCGTCGATGAGTCCGCCCATCTCCTCCCAGCGACCTTGCTTGGACAGCCTGTTCAAGTCGGGCTGCAGGTCCTGCCATCCGTGCGCGGCCAGCACGGGCCGGTACGCCGGCGTCGATCCGTAGAACGCCAGCAGCGCACGCGTCCGCGCGTGTGCCTGTTCGATTTCGGAACCGGTGTCACCGGAGGAGACGATGATCTCGGGCAGCACCGTGAAGCGATCATGCTCACGCCCGGCCAGCGCGTCACGCACAATCGGCATGGTGTGCTCGTGCAGGAAACGCTTCGAGCCGAACGGCATCACCAGCAGACCGTCGGCGTGCTGCGCGACCGCGCTGGTCAACCGCGGCCCCAGCGCTCCGACGTAGATCGGCGGTGGCCCAAAGGGATTCGGCCCCGGGTTGAAGGTCGGCGTCATCAAGGTGTGTCGGTAATAGTCGCCGCGGAAGTCCAACCGCTCCCCGGAGTTCCAGGACGCGAAGATCGCGCGGAGCGCCGCGATGAGTTCGGTCATCCGGGCCACCGGTCTGTCGAATTCGGCGCCGAACCGCTTCTCGATCTGGGCGCGGATCTGGGTTCCTAGTCCGAGGATGAACCGGCCGGAGCTCAGCAGTTGATGGTCGTTGGCCTGATGGGCCAGGTGAATCGGGTTGCGCGGGAACGCGATAGCCACGTTGGTCATCAGGTCTAGGCCGGGCACGGTGGCCGCCAACGTCAGCGGCGCGAACACGTCGTGCGGGCCCTCGAAGGTGGCGACGCCAGCGGCACCGGCATCGCGAAGCTCCCGCGCGCGCTCAGCCGCGTCGGTCAGGCCGTATAGAGCTGTGAAGACTTTCAGACAGCTCACCTTACGCAGCGCCGATAGGGTTGACTGGAAGGCATGCCTGATTCGACCTGGACCACCGACGTCGTGGTGGTGGGAGCCGGGTTCGCCGGACTGACCGCCGCCCGTGAGCTGAGCCGACTCGGCCACGATGTGCTGGTGCTCGAGGGCCGCGACCGGGTCGGCGGACGCTCCTACACCGGCCACGTCGCCGGCATCCCGGTGGACATGGGCGGCACGTTCGTCGGGCCGACGCAGGACGCGGTCCTCAAGCTCGCCGCAGATCTCGGCATCACGACCATCCCCACCTATCACGACGGCGCGAACCTGATTCGTTGGCGCGGCGCGGTGCGCTCCTACCGCGGCACCATCCCGCGGTTGTCGCTGGCCGGCCTGCTCGATCTCGGTCGTGTCCGTTGGCAATTCGAGCGCATCGCCGGAACCGTCCCGCTGGCCGAGCCGTGGACCGCCCGGCGCGCCGCCCGGCTGGACAGCCAGTCGCTGGCTCAGTGGTTGCGATCGGTGCGCGCCGGCGCCACTACGCGTGACCTGCTGGCCATCATGGCTCGGGTGACCTGGGGCTGCGAACCCGACGACGTGTCGATGCTGCATGCCGCCCGCTACGCCCGCGCGGCCGGTGGCTTGGACCGGATGCTCGACGTCGAAAACGGCGCCCAGCAGGACCGGTTCACCGCCGGCACTCAACAGATCGCCGAGAACGCGGCTACCGAACTCGGCGACCGGGTGGTGTTGGCGGCCGCCGTCCAAAGAATCGACTACCAGGACGACGGGGTGAGCGTCATCACCGAAAAAGGCCGGGCTGAAGCGAGATTCGTGATCGTCGCCGTCCCGCCGGAGCATTGGAGCGTCATCGAATTCAGCCCGGCACTGTCCGCCGAACACCGACAGCTGCCCGCGCAGTGGCCCCAGGGCCGGCTCAGCAAGGCCTACGCCGCCTACCCGACGCCGTTCTGGCGTGACATCGGTCTCTCCGGCGAATCGCTGTCTGACCAGGGTCCGGTGTTCATCACCTTCGATGTCAGCCCCGACCCCGGCGGCCTCGGGATCCTGTTGGGATTTGTCGACTCCCGCGAATTCGACACGCTACCGGCCGAGCAACGGAGGCAGCGCGCGCTGGAGTGCTTCGCGGCGCTGTTCGGCGACGAAGCGCGTACGCCTCTCGACTACGTCGATCACCGTTGGGGCGCAGAAGAATTCGCATCCGGCGGACCGACAGCCGCGGTGCCGCCCGGTTCGTGGACACGGTTTGGGCCGATGCTGCGGCGTCCGGTCGGACCCATCCATTGGGCCGGCACCGAGACCGCCGACGAGTGGACCGGCTTCCTCGATGGCGCGGTGCGTTCTGGGCAGCGGGCCGCCGCCGAAGTCGCCAAGCGCTTATGAGCGCGGCTACTGGGCGCGCCGCAGCCCGACTGAATCGGCCAGGCCGCGCAGTTCCCGGGTGACCTCGAGCGGCCGTTCCAGCATCGAGCAGTGACCGCCGGGCAACTCCACGAGCGCCACCAGGTTGGGTGCGGCAGCGGCAATCCGGCGAGACTGCACCAGCGGGGTCAGACGGTCGCGCTGACTACCGATGACCAGCGTCGGCACGGTCAGCCCGGTGAGATCGATGTGGCGGTGCCCCATCGCCTCGACAAGAGCCCTGCCGCAGCCGCCGCGCCCGGCCGGCGAGGTGGCCTTGAACAGCTCGCAAATGAGCGCCGCGACCGCGCGGTCCGCGTCGGCGCCGACGGCCAGCATCGACACCATCTCGCGACTGACCCGCTGCACCCCGGGCGGCACCGTCAACGAGCCGAAGATGTTGATCAGTGCACGCCCGCCCAAAACCCGCGCCGCGGCGAACGGTGCCGGGACAGGTAGCAGCCGCACCTCCCGCAGCAAGTCACCGGTGGTGGTGTTGATCAGCGCAACGGCGTTCGCGCGGGCCTCGACCTTGTGCCGGTAGTGGTCCGACCAGGCGGCAATTGCCATGCCGCCCATCGAATGTCCGGCGACGACGGCGCGCTCCCCCGGCGCCAACGTGGCATCGAGCACAGCGTCGACATCGGCGGCGAGGTGGCTGAGGCTGTAACCGCCACGGCGTGGCAACCCGCTACGACCGTGACCGCGGTGATCGAAGGCGATCACCCGGTAGTTCTGTGCCAGGTCAGCGATCTGGTAGGCCCACACCCGCAGGGCGCAGGTGATGCCGTGCGCGAGCACGATCGGATGGCCGTCGTCGGGACCGAATACCTCGGTGTGCAGGCGGGTTCCATCCGCGGAACGCACGTCGACGGTGCGACTCGGCGGCAACGCCGCAGGCAGAGCGTGCGGCGCGGAGGCCGTTCGCAGAGAACTCATGGCCGATCCCCCTCTTACGCGGCAGCGTCGCCACGCTCGGCGAGCCTATCCGAGCCGGGTACCCGATGTCTGTCGAAAAATGACTGTCCCGACATTTTTCCCGAGTACCCACACTCGGTTTCTGGGATTGCGCCAGGTTGGGCCGCTTCGCTGCGACGGTGGGCCCACTACGGCTGGGCGCAGCCGAGATCCGATTTTGGAACGTCGCGGCGCACGACCGCCATAGACTCTCAGCAGCAGGCTGGAACGGGACGACGCGAAAACTGGAGAGTGGAGACAACATGAGCACCATCGAGGCGGATGCAGTGACGCAGACCCCGTCCGAGCACGGGTTCGAAAACGACGTGGCAGCCACCCAGCAGTACATGGACAGCCCACGCTTCGACGGCATCACCCGGCTCTACTCCGCGCGCCAGGTAGTCGAACAGCGCGGCACCATACCGGCGGACTACATCGTCGCCCGCGAGGCCGCCGAGGCCTTCTACCCGCGGCTGCGCGAGCTGTTCGCCCAGAAAAAGAGCATCACCACGTTCGGGCCGTACTCACCCGGGCAGGCCGTGACGATGAAGCGGATGGGCATCGAGGGCATCTACCTCGGCGGTTGGGCCACCTCGGCCAAGGGCTCGATCAGCGAGGACCCGGGCCCCGACCTGGCCAGCTATCCGCTGTCCCAGGTGCCCGACGAGGCCGCCGGCCTGGTCCGCGCGCTGCTGACGGCCGACCGCAACCAGCAGTACCTACGCCTGCGGATGAGTGAGGAACAGCGCCAACGGACGCCAGCGGTCGACTACCGGCCGTTCATCATCGCCGATGCCGACACCGGCCACGGCGGCGATCCGCATGTCCGCAATCTGGTCAAACGGTTCGTCGAGGCGGGCGTGCCCGGTTACCACATCGAAGACCAGCGACCGGGGACCAAGAAGTGTGGCCATCAGGGCGGAAAGGTTCTGGTGCCGTCGGATGAGCAGATCAAGCGCCTCAACACGGCCCGCTTCCAGCTCGACATCATGCGGGTTCCCGGCATCATCGTCGCCCGCACCGACGCTGAGGCAGCCAACCTGCTCGACAGCCGCGCCGACGAGCGCGACCAGCCGTTCCTGCTGGGCACCACGAACCTGAAGATCCCGTCGTACAAGGCGTGCTTCCTGGCGATGGTGCGCCGCTTCTACGACTCCGGCTTCACAGAGCTCAACGGTCACCTGCTGTATGCCCTGCCCGAGGGTGAATACACCGCGGCCGACTCGTGGCTGGAGAGCCACGGCATTGCGGAGCTGATCGCGAAGGCAGCCGCATCGCCGGATCACGCGCAGCAGTCCATCGACGCCGTGTTCGACGAGATCGAGTCGAAATTCGTCGACGCTTGGCAGCTCGACGCCGGGCTGATGACCTACGGCGAAGCCGTTGCCGAACTCCTCGAGTTCTCCGCGAACGACGGCGACGCCCACGACATGAGCGCGGACGAGTGGCGAAAGTTCGCCCAGCACGCACCGCTCTACACCGCCCAGCAGAAGGCAAAGGAACTCGGCCTTAGCGTGGCCTGGGATTGCGAGCTGGCCAAGACGCCCGAGGGCTACTACCAAATCCGTGGCGGCATCCCGTACGCGATCGCCAAGTCTCTTGCCGCGGCGCCATTTGCCGACCTGCTCTGGATGGAGACCAAGACCGCGGATCTGGTCGATGCCCGCGAATTCGCCGACGCGATCCACGCGAAGTTCCCCGACCAGATGCTGGCCTACAACCTTTCGCCGTCGTTCAACTGGGACACCACCGGTATGACCGACGACGAGATGCGGGCGTTCCCCGAGGAACTCGGCAAGATGGGCTTCGTCTTCAACTTCATCACCTACGGCGGGCACCAGATCGACGGTGTGGCCTCCGAGGAGTTCGCGACCTCGTTGCGCCAGGAGGGCATGCTCGCGCTGGCCCGGCTGCAACGCAAGATGCGACTGGTCGAATCGCCCTACCGCACACCGCAAACGCTGGTCGGCGGACCGCGCAGCGACGCCGCGCTGGCCGCCTCGTCCGGTCGGACCGCGACCACCAAGTCGATGGGCGAGGGATCCACGCAGCATCAGCATCTGGTGCAGACCGAGGTGCCCAAGAAGCTCCTCGAGGAGTGGCTGGCGCTGTGGGGCGACCACTACAAGATCGGCGAGACGCTGACCGTGCGGCTACGCCCGCGGCGCGCCGGCTCCGACGTGCTCGACCTCGGTATCTACGGCGACAACACCGACGAACCGCTGGCCAACGTGGTCGTCGACCCGATCAAGGACCGTCATGGCCGCAACATCCTGACGGTGCGCGACCAGAACACGTTCGCCGAGAAGATGCGCCAGAAGCGGCTGATGGACGTCATCCACCTGTGGCTGATTCACCGTTTCAAGCCGGAGATCGTGTACTACGTGACGCCGACCGAGGACAACATCTATCAGACCGAGAAGATGAAGTCGCACGGCATCTTCAGCAACGTGTACCAGGAAGTCGGCGAGATCATCGTCGCCGATGTGAACCAGCCGCGCATCGACGAGCTGCTGGCATCCGATCGTGAAGCGCTGAAAAAGCTGATCGCCAAACAGGATTAGCCGACCAGCTCAGGATGGAACTTCGCCGCCATGCGGCGGAGTCCGTCCTGCCAGTCCACAGTGCCGGCGCCGACCAACTCGTGCATCCGCGACACGTCGGTCGGATTGCCGCGCAACGCCTGCGGGCTTTCCTCGAAGACCGGGTCCTTGCCGACCAGTGAACCGAGGTAACGGCACCAGTCCTGCAGGCTGACGGTCTGGTCGCCGCACCAGTTGACGGTGATCGCCGGCACCGACGCGGCCGCGAGCAGCTTTGGGATCGTCGCGATGATGTCGTCCTCGTGAATCGGGTTGTAACTGGCCGGAACTCCGGCGGGCACCGGAATCGGGATGCCGGCCAGCATCATCTCCATGTGGTAGAACGGCCATCCCCCGTTATCGCCGTAGGGAACATTCAGGCGGGCGATCACGGTCGGAATCTCGAGGGCGCGCGCCATGGTCCGCGCAACGACTTCGCCGGCGATCTTGGAGATCGAGTAGGTGGGGAACAACGGTTTGTGGTTGTCGCCCAACGCGGACCGTTCGGTGCGCGGCTCGTCGTCCGGGGGGTCGTAGACGGCGGCTGACGAGCAGTGCAGGAATGCCTTTGCGGCCCGGCAATGCGCCATCAGCAGGCCGACGGATTCTGCGTTGGCGCCGAGGTCGGTGTCCCAGTCGCCGCTTTTGGCAACCGCCAAGTTGAGCACATAATCGAAATCGTTAGGCAGACCGCCGAACTCGCCGGCCGCCAGGTTGACCTTCTCGCAACGGACTCCCGCCTTTTCCAGATCTTCGCGAGCAGCAGGGTTGGTGAAGCGGGCGATACCCCACACCTCGTTGTCGACCGCCAGGGCCTTCGCGACCGGAATGGCAACTTGTCCGGTCGGGCCGGTGATCAGGATCTTGGTGTCACGCATCTGCCGATAGTATGCACGCCGCAGGGTTTACCGCCGCAAAAACCTCGGCCAGGTCGGGAAAGTGGCCCACCGCTCAGTGTCCGCAAACTGTACGGACTTCGCCGAGGCCGCCGGCGATGTCGACATCGTCGTCGCAAGCGCGGCGAAGCCGGACGCAGCAGGTCGGCGACTACGGCCGCATTTCGTAGGCACCGTCGTGGGCCCGGACCTGCTCCCATACCCGATCGAATCGGTGGGCGTCAGTGACCGGCCTACGCACCGCGGCGAGAGCCCAATCCTGTTGTGGCACATTCGTACTCGCCTTCCCATGCAGGGCGACTGCATGGTGGGAGAAGTCGCGGATCTGGACCTCGAAGATCTGGTCCACCAGGTCGGTGTCGAGCCCGATCAGATCCGCCTGCTCAAGAATCAACTGGCCGTAGACGACCAGCGTGAAGAGGTGACCGACCACCAGCAGGAAGTCGAGGTCTTTCATCTGGCCGGGGTCCGGCGCGGCGGTCAGCAGCAACTCTTTGAGCGCGCATGCCTGCTGGTAGAACAGCCCGACGTTCGGGATCGTCGAGTGCCGCTGGTAAACCTTTGCCCAGTCGGCGAATTGCACCTTCGATGCGCCGCGCGCCGGGCCCTGCGCCCAGAAGAACACGTCGTCGGCCGGGTCGTTGCGGGTGCCGATCTCCGGGTATTCGGCGGGGTTGAGCATGAAGTTCGGCATGAACTTGAGAATCTGTGCGACGTTGACGTGGACGGTGCCCTCCAGTCGCGGCAGCGCACCGATCAGCCTTGCCGCTTCGCAGAAGTAGGTGTTCTTCTCGAACCCCTTGGCGGCCAATACATCCCACAGCAGCGTGATAACAGTTTCGCCCTCGGACGTGACCTTGGATTTGGTCACCGGATTGAACAGCAGATATCGGCGGTCGTCGAGGCTGGCGCTGCGGAAGTAATCGATCGCCCGGTCGCTGAACAGCTTCATCGCGACAATCCGAGCGTAGGCCTCGACGAAACTTGACCGCACATGCGGGAAGTCGGTGACCGGATTGCCGTAGAGGATGCGGTTGTTGGCGTGGGTGATCGCCTCGTAGAAGGCGTGCTCGCACATACCGATCGAGCCCGAGCACAAGTTGAACTTGCCGACATTGACGGTGTTGAGCGCGGCCGAGAACGCTTCCGGGCCGGTGCACAGGATGTCTTCTTCGTGCACGGGGTAGTCGTTGAGCCGGAAGTTGCTGACGAACATCTGGCCGTGCACCACGTTGTCGATCAGCTCGTAGTTGTCGTGGCCGCTGTCGGCGACGAACCAGACATAGCCGTCGGCGCCGTCGATGTCGGTGCGCCGCGAGAACACCGACACCATGCCCGCGACGTTGCCGTTGCCGATGTAGTACTTCTCCCCCGACGCGCGGAACACCGGCCTTTCCGCACCCTCTGCATCTTTGTTGTCCGAAGCCGGGGTGAGCAAAAGGTCGGTGTTGTAGATGTCGGCGCCGTGCTCCCGCTCGGACAGCGCGAATGCCATCACGCCACCGGCCTCGAGTTGTGCGGCCGCGCGTTCCTTGGCCTTGATGTTGTCGCTCTGCCAGATCGGGCCGAGGCCCAGGATGGTGACCTGCTCGGCATACCAGTAGGACAGGCCGTAGAACCCGAAGATCTCGCTCAGCGCCGCGTTGCGGGAGGTATCCCAGCGCTTGTTCGGGTCCCCGCCGCTGTACTCCGACGGGGTGAGGAATGTCGCGAAGATCTTCTCCTGCTTGATGAAGTCCAGGAAGTCCGACACCCACGTCGCCTCGAGGTCGTCGCGGAGCAGCTTGACCTTGCCGCGATCTTCGAACCAGTCGATCACCGCCCGCAGTCGGCGCTTGGTTTCCGGGTCGAAATGCGACGGATCGTAGGTGTTCGGATCAAAAAGCAGTCCCATGGGCGTCGAATCTAACCCCACAACGAGGCAACCCGCCAGCGTTCTGAGGAGGTGTGGGGCACGCGAACCTAGCTGACTGGGTCTCGAGAAGCTAACGATTCGACAAGCGTGCGGCGTGGGGTGCGGGATTCATCTGCTCTCCCGTGGTGTCGTCAAGGCTTATGTCCTATTACCTGCCTTGCACTCGACGTATCGCCGTCGCTGCGCTGGCGTGCTGGACGTTGTGCGCGGTCGGCACACCTTTGGCTGCCGCCGATCCAGCCATCGACGCGCTGGGCTTCGTGGACTCCGCGGCCCGTTGCGCGGCACCTAACACCGCCGTCGCGTTCGGCAGCACGGCGAACTCGCGAGTCGCGATCTGCGAGAGTCCGGCCGGTCAGTACGGCTACCACGGTGTGCGGATCAGCGACGGCGCGAAACTGATCGCGGCGGCCACGGCGTCCGGCGACGGTAGCTACGTCGCCAAGCAGGACGGTGTCACCTACACGGTGACGCCGACGGCGCTGGTGGTCAGCGACGCCAGTGGAGTGATCCGCCGTGAGCCGATGACGACCTATCACGGCCAGAAGGCCGCGCAAGCTCCAGCAGGTGCGCCGCAAACCCCTGCGGCGAAGCCGCAGGCCCCGGCCGCCACACCGACGTCAGCCGCACCCACGGTGCCGTTGCCGCCGCCGCTGCCCGCCGAAGTCGGCGGCGGCAGGCATTAGCCTGATCGTCTGGGAACGGCGCCGCCCGATTATTCTGTGGTCAGGCGTTCGTCCAACGAAAAGTGAGGGCACACATGAACACGGTGCGGAAATCTTCTGCCACCGCAGCAACCGTCCTGGGGCTGCTGGCACTGTCGAGCGCCGGAATCGCGCACGCCACCAATCCGACCTATTTCTACAACAGCGACAACACCATGCAGGTCAGCTACGGCGAGGGCGGCGGGGCGATCTTTGCGACCATCACCGACCTGCAAAACCCGCCGGGCGCAATTGAAGTCTGCCAGTATCACGCCGTGGGAGTTCAGGGCACGCCCGCACTGCCTTACAACAGCCAGACGACGGTCAACGGCCCGAACCCTTCCGCGCCGATCACGATCATTTTCCAGCAAATCGGCGGGCATTACTCCGTCGACGTAACCTGCCAGGGCACCGGTAATTCAGCGGCCTTCTCCCCCGTCATCTACTGATCCACAGTTCCGACACGGGCTTGCCCCAAGTCGCCACTTAACGCCTGACCAGGCGTTAAGGTGCTGCTGGTGAGCACCACTAGGTCAGCCAGCGGGCGGGATCGCTGGTTGGCTTTTGGGGCGACCCTCGCCATTGCTGCGGGCATGCTTTACGCCCAGCGAACCGAGACGCCCTGCTGCGCCCGAACGACGACGGCGGCGGCGTCCAGCGCCAGCCCGGTGGCCCATCAGCAACCGCCTCCGCCGATCGCGCCGCTGCGACTGGCCAGTCCCGCCGAAATGACCGCGCTGACGGCCGATGCGCCCACCGCCGCTCAGAGTTTCACGTTTGCGCTGCCGGCCGGCGTCGCGCCCGAGAATGGCCTGCAGGTCAAGACGATCTGGGCGGCTCGCGCCATCAGCCTGTTGTTTCCCCAGATCACCACCATTGGCGGGTACCGGCAGGACGCGCTGAAATGGCACCCCGACGGGTTGGCGATCGACGTGATGATTCCGAACCACAACTCGCCCGATGGCATCGAGCTCGGCGATCAGATCGCCGGATATGCGCTTGCCAATGCCAAGCGGTGGGGCGTCGACCATGTGATCTGGCGGCAGAAGATCTACCCCGGACTCGGCAAGCCGAGCTGGACGACGAACATGGGCAACGAAACCGCCAATCACTACGACCACGTCCACATCGCCACCGATGGCGGCGGCTATCCGACGGGCCACGAGACCTACTCGATCGGATCGATGACACCGACGCCGCCGGACTGATCGACACGCGGGCGACGGCACAATCGACAGATGACCGTCGAGCGCACGATTGTGCATGACACCACCGTCGTCGACGTCCGTGACGGCGGCGCCCGTCGCGGCGTGGACATCACCATCGAGGGCGGCAGGATCGCCTCGATCACGCCATGCAGCGACGACCATCCCGACCGCGTCGCGGTCGTCGACGCACGCGGAACCTATGCGGTGCCGGGATTCTGTGACATGCACGCCCATCCGCTGGCGGGCCAAAACGACGCCGGGCCGGCGCTGCGGTTGATGCTTGCCTGCGGCGTCACCGGATTTCGGCAGATGAACGGTTCACCCGCTCTGCTCGGTGACCGCGGCAACGGCAGGCTGCGGCTGCCCGTCGACGGTCCCGCGCTGTTGTCGACGCCGGGGGATGTACTGCTCCCCTTCAACGCGAGCAGCGAAGAGGTCGCGATGGTGACGCCGGGCCGCCTCGGACGGCAGGATGCGATCGATCGAGCATCTCGGTCCCGGAGTCGGCATCGTCGCGGCCTGCTGCGATCACCAAGAAGCCATCGAGCACGCCGTCGCGAATCGGCCGGCGCCGACGTTTCCCACCGTGCCGCGGCTGCCGTTCGCTGAACGGCTGATGGGGATCCTGATGGCGCGGGTGATGGCCAGAGTGGTGATCAATCCCGTGCTGATGGCCAAACCTGCCGACGCCGAGTTGATCGCCGACGCCGGGAATTCGTTCAACGACGGCAAAGCCCGCGAGTTGGCCAAGGTTTTCGCGGCCGACCAGACATGGCACTGCCCGACGCTGATTCGGCTTCGCACCCAGCAGTTCGGCGACGACCCGACGTATCGCCACGACCCGAACAACCGCTTCGCGTCCAAGCGGACGCTCAAAGGTTGGCACAAGGCCGGTGATGAACTCGCCGCGCGCCCCGGGCCAATGCGCGCCGCCTACCGCAACATCTACGCCCGCCAGCTGCACATGGTGCGCATCTTCGACGAAGAAGGCGTCAACATGCTAGCCGGCAGCGATGTCGGCGGATCCGGCTGGGAGATAACCGGATTCGCGCTGCATCAAGAGTTCGACCAGCTAGCCGCGGCCGGGCTGACGCCGCTGCGGATCCTGCAGATGACCACTGTCAACACCGCCGAGTTCCTCGGCCGAAGCGACACCATGGGCACCGTGGACGTCGGCAAAGACGCCGATATCGTCTTGCTGTCACGCGATCCCACCGAGAGCGTGGCCAACCTGCACGAGATCGCCGGCGTCGTCCGGGCCGGCCGGTACTACTCGCCGGAGATTCTCTTCCTCGACGATCGAGACCATCGCCAAGACGCATTCAGCGGTCTGATCCGGCCGAGTCGGTAAACTGGCGAAACACCCAGAGCTACGGAGAGTCATGAAACGCTCGGTTTTCACCGCCATTCCTGTCGCCGCTTTCGCCATCCCAGCTGCGGCGATGATCTTGGCCGCACCTTTCGCTCACGCGCAGACTGAGGTCGAGGATTCTTGCAAGAGCGCCGGCGGTCAATACACCCAGAGCCAGGTGAGCGCGCATTTCGGGCAAGAGCCAAGTCTCTTCGAGGAATGCTGCACCGGCACCGGCGCGTCGAGAAAATGCGTGGACTACAAGGATGGGGTCCAAGGGCCTACCTACGGCGGTTGAGCATGATGCTCGCCCAGCCCCGGATGCGGAAAGCCTCGCGGCGTGGGTGAATGGTGGCTCTTCGATTTTGACCGGGCAATCAGCATGAAGTCTGGGTTGCGGCCCGCTGTTTGCGGGTGCAGTGGAATCGTATCCGGCGGGCCGAATTGCCTGGGTTCCGGAACCCGCAGGCGGCG
>Ga0080006_1161983_pt1 | contig 16729 bp, 19 predicted proteins | sample RS3BMetagenome_FD_69209 | JGI IMG/M metagenome (GOLD analysis project Ga0080006, IMG submission 69209) | Ferric oxide microbial mat and aquatic microbial communities from Rainbow Spring, Yellowstone National Park, USA - RS3B (SPADES... ... | reverse complement strand
TGTTTTCACCTTTCTTGCCATTATATTATTCACCTTTTCGTGTAGCATTTTATCATTTGATAATGGTAGACAAAAATCAAATTGAAGAAAGATTTTTTCATATATCAGAGATAGCTTTTGCACTTGCAGGTAACAAAACTATATCTCAAAGCGAGTTCCTAAATCAGGGATTGAAACCCAATGAATTCCAAGAAATGTTTTGGGAATGCAAAATAGGTGGACCTGATATTAATGAGGATTTAAAGAAAGACATATTAGCATTCTATTCTCTTCTCACAAATCGTCTTATAATATGGCTTCACGTAGAGGAAAAGTAAAAAGTATGTTTAGTAATAAAGAAAAATAATCTACGAATAGAATTATTCTACTAGTCAGATCATAAGAATGCAATTTTAAGATGATAAGAAATTCTGATGTCTAAATAATTCATAACATTTGTTATTTTTATTAAATCAAGCTTTTTTTAGTGTAAACTTTGTATAGTTGTAGATGACAAGCGATTTTGCTAATGTTTTTCTTTTCATTTTTAAGCAATTTAGGCGTTGATGCATTATTGAACTAGATTGCTCTACGAACTATTGGTTAAGCAGATGATGAGTAGCTATTAATAGCCTCTATATGCCCTTAGACCCTTGGGTCTCCTTATGTAGTAATTTGGAGGATATGTTGTGGGAATTGAAAGTGTTAACGTTGGAAATATTTGTAAAATACGATAAAAATATGAGGGAAAGATACGAAACTTTTTAAGTAATTTTTTTAGCATAATCTACAAACCACTTTTTAACTTCGGATATTTTATTCACGTCTATAACGTCTTGAATATTAAATTGGAAGAAATAACCAAACCTAGAATAGTAAATTCCAAGCTTATTTATTTCAATTTTTCCAAGAATTGTAATGCCTCCTATTTCATTCAAAATATAATATCCAAGTAATTGATAGAATGATTCTGATCTAAACTCAAGTTTCTTTATAGTCTTTATTTCAATTATGGTATCATCTATAATTAAATCACAATCTGCTCCATGAACTAATGGAGCTGCCTTAAAGCTAGGATTGAGTACGCATAACTTTTTTGCTCTAAACAAATTTTTTGGAATAATAGAAATTAGGTTCTTTAAATCAGCAACATCTTTGGAATTTACTTTACCAAAATTTTCAATAAAATTTTTTGATAAAAGTGCAGAAGGACCTGCTCTAAATATGGTGTCAAGTTGAGCAAGTATTAATGAATTTTCAATAAGCTTCTCATCCATTTTCCCAGATATAAGGTAATTTTTATAGAGCTTTTTTGTTTCATCTAGAATATTTGTAAGCTCATTTATTTTTTCCTTGCCAAATTTTTCAATAAAATTTTTTAATATAGGTTCAAAAGTCTCCTGTTCTTCATTCATTACTTTAACCAATTCTTTATTTATTCCTTTATTAATTGAATAAAATGTCTTTAACAAAAGTAAACATTCTTCGGCTATCCACGATGTCTTTATGATCCTGACTTTACCTTGATTTTCTTTTTCAATAATAAACCTAAATAAATAGTCGAAAGCGGTACCTACTAATGAATAATTGTTGGTATATGGTTTTGCTATAATTTCTTTTTTTACATTAAAAGTAGGTTTTTTAGGAAAAAATTCTTCGAATTTTTCTTTAACTTCTTTAAGTTTAATAAATTTAGTTAAACTCATATTATATTTATTTAAAAATCAATATTTAACTTTAAAATTTGTTAATTTTCTCTTAAGGATAAAATATGTAATTAAAGAATTTTGAAAAATTTAAGCTGGAGTAATTATTTAAACAATTTTCTTAACAGAACTAAAAAATCTAGTAAGCTGACGGATAGTGCTTTCAATCTAGGATAAAAAGTTCTAAGTAAAAGCTTACAATAAGATTATTGCTATGAATTAGATATCTTGTAACATATCTGTTTTTAATATAAGAAATAACAATTTAGATATCATCAAGTACGCTGATTGGATAGCATCGAGTAGTGATAGAACTTTATTCTCTCTAATTTATGAACCTACAAGTGAAGTTTATTATGTTAATATTTTGAATAGTGAAGTAGTAGAAGATTTAAATAAGTTAGCGAAGAAAGAAATCGTTGAAAAATATAAAAATGAATTTGTTAAGAAATATGAACAAGTTTTAGGTTCAATAAGAGACAAATCTCTTATTCATATAATTTATCATGTTTTTTGGAGAAGTTTGATACCTATAACAGTAAACATTGCACAAGATCCCGATGCAGCTTTACTTCCTGCAGATACTCGAGTACCTTACTACACCATCTATGATCACTTATATACGGCTTCAGGTATTGTACCTGCACTATTAGAAGTTAAAGAAGAAAAGAGAAATAAATTCGGAATAGTCCATTGGGAATTCATAGGTACCCAATCTTTTTTAGCTCAATCAAGGGCTATGAGAGATGTATGGGCTTCAAGTTTCTTAATATCTTTACTCAATACAGCTCTTATAATCAAATTAGCTAACGAATATGGGTTTGATGCTATAATTAATCCTAACATGCTTTTTAATCCATTTGTAGATTTATACTTGAGCTGTTATGTAGAGTCTTTTTCAGTAAATTTAAAACAATTAAGATTTCTAACAACTCCCGATAAATGCTTTTGTTTTGTGCCTTACGACAAAGTGGATGATTACGTAGATAAAATACCTCAAATGTTAAATGAATTGTGGCAAAATATAGCTAAAGTAATAAAAGGTCATCTCGAAAAATTATTACCGTTCATCAAAAATGATGATTGGGATTTAATATGGGAAGAAACAACTAAAGAGAGCCCTATAAGACTGGTCTGCGTAGGAGAGCAAATTGATTTAAACAGCGAGAAAATTGAGAGAAAAATTGATAGCTACCCTCCAATCATCTATTCAATTTATGCCAAAGAAGGAGAAAGTTTAGGTGATAGAAAGGCTAAGGTGATCCAAGAAATTAAAGGTATAAAGAAAGCGTTAGCTGAAGAGGGATACCCTGAAGATTATCAGTTCGTAGAATTTCCTTTGATAATGGAGTATTTAAAGTTTAAGAGAAAGATTGCCTCTGAACAACCTCGCTTAATTGTCCCTAACTGGCTATTAAAGGGTAAGATTGTAGTTGAAGATAAAAAGCATGTTTGCACAACTTGCTATATTAGAAGGGCAGTAATAGACGGTGAAAAGGAAGAAATAAGGGAGAAACTTCCTCTAATTAAAGAAAATGAAAGATTGTGTCCCGTATGCATTATAAAAAGAATGCTGCCTGATATGAGGATAAAAGATATTGATCAGTGTGTTCTTGCTAGAGTTATCATAGCAGTTTTCAAATGGATAGATGGCTCAAAAGAAGATGCACGGTATGTTAACGCCATTAAGAAAAGTTTAAGTATATTCCTCGATGAGAACAAAACATGGGCTGATCTAATTGAGGAAAACATTTTCTCAATTCCATCTTTGGACACCATATCTACATTCCCATTTAAAAGCACTTTAATTAACCTGGGAGAAAATCTAAGGACAGAGTTGGTTAAGCTCAATAATATGGTACTTTCTATATCAAAAGAATTAGGGTTAGGAAAAGTAGGATTGCTGACAGATTCGCCCCCTTTAAGCTGGATTAGTAAGAAATTACCGTACGGATTACCTACCGGTTCTTTCATCATGTTAGTAAACGGCTACTTACTCATACCAGAAGAGCTTAGAAGAATGAGTAGAATTCGGAATGTGCTAGAGAAAATGCTTCCATATATTCGGGAATTGGAAAATAATTTGATAATTATAAGCGAGAAGATAGATAAGTTTAAAATTAAAGATGAATTAATATATGTCACTCGTCCGAGCAAGTATGTTTCTTTGATAAGGGCGGATGGCGACAATATGGGTAAACTACTCAGTGGAACAGGAATGTATTCAAAGATAATAAAAGAATTAGTTATAGAAAAATTAAAAACGACCAAGAATCTGGAGAAATTCTCTGAATGGACGTACTATGTTACTCCCTCATATTATTCTTCATTAAGCAGAATACTTTCTTCAATTGCACGAAAAGTTGCTGAAATAGCCGATAAGCATTATTGCTATGTTATATATTCAGGAGGTGATGATATACTGGCATTTTCGGGGGTAGAGACCAGTGTTAACTTCGCTGTAGAAACCAGAAAACTATTTTCCGATGATTTCATAAGAATACAAGATGAATCACTCAAAACATCAAATTATTCAAAGCTAGAAATAAAAACCTGTGGTTTTTCGAAATACGCTACACAATCATTTGTCATTCATATTATGCATGTGTTCAGCCCTATTAAATTTCATTTAAATAGTTCATTTGAGGAACTAGAATATGTGGCCAAAGCTGAGCATTCAAAGAATTCGCTAGTTATATCCTACTCTCCTAGAGGAGGTGTCAAACTATTAAGTAAGTTAACTTGGTATTATAAAGATATAGATCCCAAGGCAGAGATAATAAATTTAGGAAATTACTTACTTAATTTAGTCTCAATCACATTACAAGTTCCAATCATAATCAATTTAGGAAGTAATGAGTTTAGAAGTGGTAATTTGAAAATATCACATAGAGCCTTTAGAGATTTTCTTCAAGAAATTGCTGCAAATCATTATAATAAAGAAACGCTTTACTCGATATTCCAATATGAAGTCAAAAGGCATGGCTTAAGTTTTGCTGAAGATAAAAAGCCACTTGAACTAATGAACGAGCTAATTTCGGAAGGTCTGTGTCGCAATTTAATCGATAAAAGAATAAGTATTGGCAATAAGTATAGCAACTTATTTATTGAACTCTTAAAAGCAGTTATATGTTTAAGAGATGGATTAGATTCGGTTCCAATAAAGTTAGGTGGCAGTTTATGAGAGCAAATATTGAAGCTAGATTATTAACCACCTCTTTCTTTGGTCCTATGGAAGAAATCAAAACGGGCAGTTATACCAAGAGCCTACCATATCCTACGATATATACGTTTGCTGGCTCAATTATAACTCATATAATAACATCAAAAGGAATTTCGGATCAATTAATAAAGGAATTCCAAAACAAAATAAAAGAAGAAAAGATCAATTTTTATGGAATATACTTTAAACTGAAGGATAATTATTATATACCTATTTCTTATCAGCTCGTTGAATTAACAGATACAAAGGCTAAAAAAATAAGGATGCCGAATTTGCAGGAAAAATTGAACCAGGTTAATGATGAATCTTTTTTACCTGTTTCCAGATTCAATTTAAATTATAAATTTGCTGAGAGAAGTAAGTTATATCTATTGGGGTTAGATCAACTAAGCAATATCCAGAACGCGGATGTAAGAGAATTAGAGTTGAGGAGCGAAGAAAGAACGAGAATTAGAATAGAAAGGAATAGCAGAAATGTAATAGAAGGTGCTCTGTTCACTTTAAGTTATATAAATTACGAAGACGAAAGACTGGAACACAAGTCCATATGCGTGGATTTAGAAAGTGAAGAAGAATTAGAAATAAATGATTATATAGGCAACCTTGGTGGTGAATTCACTCTGGCTGAATTTAAAGTTAATAGAAGTATCCATCCTCTTTTAGATAGAATTAAGGAAACGCCAAAAGAATCGAATACTTTCTTAGCTGTTTCACATATCCCTATCGCATTAAAAAATGGTAAATTAATTTGCAGGTTTGGGGAAATAGCGGCAATATTAGGTAATGTTGATTATATTGGAGGTTGGGATTACTATGAAGCAAAACTTAAGAAAATGTATGCCGCTATACTACCCGGGTCGTTGTTTATAGTTAGGAACAAAATTGAAAAGTTCAGAGATGAAAAATGGTATTTCAACTTACTTAAAACTGCTATTCCGATATGATATAAATAGAAATTTTCTTAAAGATTAGCATTCTTCTCGTTTCTGTTTGAGGTGATCCTTCTTCAGGATGGAAATTAAGAGATTATCATATAGAATTAGATTCAGAAATTGAGAGAACTTCTGAAATCTCGAACGTAAATAACGAAGAAAAACCAGCTACAAAAATTCTTATTAAATATAGGTGAATTTTAAGTATGGGGAGTATATAAGAATGCATGTGAAGGATGAAATTTCACTTCTAGATGAATAGTATGTTAACCACGATTATAAACTTTTTATCTTTAGGATGTTTAGCATTCTTGCTTCCGCTTGATATTTGGCGCTTTCTATTTCATTCTACAGTAACTGAGAAGTTTATTGACAAGAGACTAAGCCATGAGGTTAAATATGCATTAATCAATAGATGAGGTTACGTATATTGGATTTCGTTTGCTATTATAATCCTTTTGAGTGGAAAATTGATTTTGAAGTACAAAGTTAATTTAAATTATCACGTCCTTTACATAGGACTCACTTTATTCCTACTCGGAGTAGGCTTAGCGGTTTGGGCGGCTAATACTCTAGGTATTAAAGCTGGGAGAAGAATCCCTTAAGTTTCGCTTTCAGAAAAGGGCCAACTTATCACTAAAGGGCCCTATCAAATAGTTAGGCATCCGATCTATTTAGGAGAGTTTCTTATAATATTAGGGATTTTCCTCATCTCAGGAGTGATTTTTGTATTAGTTCAATTTATTTTAAAAGCTCTTTTTGTAAATTCGATAATTGCATGGGAGGAAAAAGAGATGAAGAATAGATTTGGAAAAACGTACGAAGAATATTAAAAAAAACTACTCCAAAGCTATTTCCCATTTTTAGGAAGCGAACACAAGCACAAAAAGTCAGTGAAAATAATTAGGTTCAAAAAATAAACCCAATTAAACAATGATCTAAAATCAAACGCATAACTGAAGAGGCGGTGTCAGTCTTGACGATAAACTTAAGTGTCTGTATATCGAGCCCATAGGCGGTGGAGAAGTATTCGATATTTCCCTCCATGGTGAGGTCATCAAAAAGCAAAGGGTCTTGAGGACAATACCCGAAGGTCCCACGCAAACAGACCTCACCTTGATCGCAGGGAAGTAGGCCTACAATAATTTTGAGCAAGGTACTCTTTCCTGAGCCATTTTCTCCTGTTATGCCAACAGCTTCTCCTCTATTAACCTTAAAATCAATACCTTTCAAAATATAAAGTCTTCCAAATCTTTTATGAACATTTTTTACTTCGAGTACAGGAATATGCATATTCTCATCTATTGCCTTTTTTGTTTTTCTAAATATTTAATATGTACTTTTAATGTAATTGGTAGAGAAGTTAAAACTCAAGAAGACGTTATACCTATTATGATGATCTAGAAATTGTAGGTTCTAAAATATTGCTAATTCTTCCAATAAAGAGTAGCCATGCGGCAACTCTGGATGCTACAGCATATACAAAATATCAAATAGAGTATGTTAAAGATTTATTGAGAAATCTAAGTGAAATTTATTCTTTTGATATTTTTAACAATGTTATGAGCCATTTCAAATTCTTATAGGTATCTATAAACAATCTCATAATGTATATAATTTATTAGTTAAGATCATTTAGGAAAATAATAACCCTACTGATAAGAAGCTCCTGAAGAATGGATTCTTTAACTATGTCTTTTATATATGAGCATTTAGTTTACCCTATAATATTTTTGAGTGGAGAAATAATACTATTCAACATTTCTTCTATTTTCTTGTCAACAAACGAATCATCTATCAAGTCTATGAGGTCATCTTTTTCTCTTTTACTAAGCATCATCACAATTATGGAAATTCTCAAATAATCAAGCAATTGTCGCACGAAATTTTGAATGCTTTTATACTTTGACTCTAATTTCCTTCATTATAATTGAGATGGCCTCCATGTGCGAAAATACTTCTAACCTTATACGCATCTTTGATTATTTTCCTTACTTCATACGGATCGTACCTGAGTAAACTAAGAATTTTACTTACCTCCAACTGTCAACTTTAACACCTTGAATTTTATTAAAATGCTTGACATTTCCGGTAACTATAGTACAATTATTAGAAATTGCAATAGAACTTATCAGCACATCCTTTAAACCTATTACTTCTCCTCGACTTTCGAGATTTGCCTCTATTTCGGCAGCCTTCTTAGCCTCAATTATGGTAAAAGGAAGTATTTCCATAGACTGTAAAAATTCATTAAGTTTTTCAGTATCCCTTTTATACTTATAAGCACCATAATATAGTTCAAAAGCATTAATCACTGTAGTTACCAATCTGTTGTTCTTCCTCATCGACTCAACGTACTTTACTGCCCTTTCCTTACCTCTTAAGAAATCGATTAAAATATCAGTATCTAAACATTTACATTCCATCTTTCCCACATTTTCTCTAAATCTTTAAACAGCTGACTAACCTCTTCATCACTTATATCCGCCCAAATACCCGCATAATCCATTATATTTTTCTTATTACTCTTTATCAACCTTATAATAACGTCTGAAAAACTCTCCCCCTCCCTCTTTTCACTAAATAATAACTTATATGCCTCTTCTGAAATAGTAATGGTCTTTGCCATGTTTAAACATAAGTTTAAACACATACTTAAATCTTTAGAATGTGCTATCTAGCCAGCTGGTTTTACTTTCAATTCCCTTTATGGGATACTCTGCAAAACAGTATAGGTTCACAGCATAGGCTATATGGGAATTGAGGAGTTCGTTAAAAACGTTAATTTAAAGATTCTAGCTGAAAGTATTGAACATGTAGCATGCAGTGGTAACACTTTAATTCTGTCAGAACATGGCTACGACGTAATATGGGATCAGGAAGCACATTACTTACTGGTGACCCATGGTTTCAAGGAAGGAAAGTTTGAATATGAAGTGATAGCTCCCTTAAGTAAGAAGGCAGTACCATTACTCATATACAGGAGATATTAAGGTATGATGAGCTATAAGCAAGCATATTTTATCTTTAAAAAAGAAAAGTAAAAGATATGAAATAGTAAATAACATTGGTAGAGAAAGCGATATAACTGTAGTCTATAGAGTAGGAGCAAAAGCTCACAGCAACTCTTCGAAAACATAACTGCTATCTTAGCCAGACTGGGAGGGCTAATACCGATAAGAATTACAGATAGGGAAGTAGTCTATGGAGTTAGAGAGGATCAAGACCCAATATTAGGAGAACTCATATTAGCATCTATGAGGGTGAGAAATACTGCTAGCTGGAGCAGGATGATGAAGAGATTCTGATATGAAGCGGAAAACATTTACAGGTCATAATTCCACTCTTCCTTGAAATGTCACTAGAATTATACAGAGTTTACATTGATCCTAAGAAAAAGGCTAAAATACAAAAAGTTCTATCAACAACATTAAGACAATTCCTAAAGAAATTGTTCAAAAGCAAGAGTATGACCTAAAAAAATGATATATGCAAAACTTATTAACAAGACCAAGACTCTTTTAGGAGTTATATGTGAATGCTCTAGTAGATATTTAAAACTTGAGGTAAATACAGTTAAATTAACAAAAAAATTCACAGGTTCAAAGAAGAGAAGATGGCTTATAACGGAAAAATACCAGCATTAAGAGAAAGCTATAGGGAAGATAAATTACCTGTAATGTTCGATTTTCCTTTAGTATTTGCGCTTAATACATTAATTAGAGTTGTTTAAATAATAAAAGAGGGACTGGAAGAGAAAAACCTAACAAGAAAAATTTATTTTAAACCAGATATCTTTATGGAAAAAGAAATTTATTCAAAGAATAAAGAATTAAATCTTATATATTTATATATTAGGATAATAAGTTTAAATTAGATATATTTTCATTTGCCTTGAATCTCTCCTTATTTTTTAATTTAGAATGTTGTGTTAAAACTATATTCTCTGACTTTATTTATATAGTGCTTATAGAGAAGGAGGATAAAATCATGGGCAGGTCAACTATGTAGGTTATAAAGGTTTAAGCGAATATTTAAGTAGTAAACATGCCAGCTGCAGAATTCTATAAAGATGCATAGAGAAGATTTGTTGAAGAGCGTTTAGCAGCGCTAATTTATCATGATTGGGAACTTTTAGAAAAAAGAATGAATTATTCAAGCATAGTATGCAACAAATTCCGCTCAATATTACATACATATCCAAATGTCGTAGGAGTAAGTTTAAAAGTAAGGAATAATGAAAGCGCTGCGACTCCGTGTATATTAGTTTTTGTAAGAAGAAAGTTGAAACCTGAACTTCTGCCTAAAGCTATACCTGAAGTAGCAGAAGGTATTCCCACAGATGTAGTAGAAGCTGGTGAACCAGTTTTGCGACATTTCATAAGACCCTATCCTCCAAGACCTGTTCCGCCCAGCTAAAGCATAGGTCACATTAAGGTCACAGCTGGAACACTAGGATGCTTACTTCGTGATAGAGTTGCAAAGGAAATCTTAATTTTAAGTAATAACCATGTAATGGCTAATTTTAATAAAGCTTCTATAGCGATCATTTTTTCCAGTCGTACTTTTATTTGATATTCTTCGGGAAAAATTCCACAGTCACGAAGTGATGTCCATGATGCTTTGTCAAGATAAAGCCTATCATATGTTACTAGGAAACCAGGAACTAAGTAGAATTTAGCAGGTTTCCCAATTATATATTTTTGAAAAACGTCTGTTTCTTCCTTACTTAGCACACCATAGATTTTTGAAACTTTCTAAGAACGTGCCTGTGATCCATATTTTTTGTGCAATTAGTAAAGAGGGTATGGAATATTGTTCACTTAAGTACTTCCTATCAACCTCTAGATACACATCACTAATATCACTACTTAAAGAATATCCCTTCTTAAGTATAGATTTTATTATTAGTGCCATTCTTGAATGATTTTATATTAGTAAAAGTTAATATTATATTTATTGCATCATATCTTCTAACCTGTTCTTCAACAAATCTTATCCTTCTTAAACATCTTTACTTAGGATTGCTAGCTGCTATCCTAGGCAAACCTTGCAGTATCTTTTTAATTGTTTCTTCAACACTCAACGGAATCTTAATCTTTTCAAAAGGACTTGACATATTGTTTAATCAGATTCTAATGATTCTTCATGATCAACTATACTATAGTTAAACTACTTAAAAAAGAGATAAGTAGCATCTTATTATTGTTCTTTTTATTATTGATTAAGTTTATAGCGATCGAATAGGATTTGTACATTTAAGTTGTGTAGGCTTATATAACGCTTGCTTAGAAATTATCACGTGGGACTCGTATATATTGAGGGTATTGCGAAAAATGAAGGTAAAGAAGAGAAGGTTAGGTTCTTAGTAGATTCGGGAGCTTTTTATACTGTTCTAAAAAAAGAAATTTGGCAAAGATTGGGCCTAAAGGAAATATCAAAATCTGATTTCATATTAGCTGATGGAACTACAATTGAAAGAGGAATTTCAGAGGCAATTTTAGAACTTCCCCCTTACGGTGAAAGACATACTCCTGTGGTTTTGGGTGAAAGCGAAGATGAAAATTTACTTGGGACATTGACATTGGAAATTTTTGGCTTAATTTTGGATCCTTTTAAAAGGGAATTGAGGCCCGCAAGACTTTTGATGAAATAAAATAATTTCATATAACAGAGAGCCTAGTCTTTTAGGGCGTGGATTTTAACTGCAATTAATAGTAAGACTATATCTTATTCAATATGTTTTAGATTTGGAAACAAATAAATGCTAGATTTTTATGTTCATTTTACAATTATACCATATGATTAATAAGATAGCATCTATTGCTGTTGTTGTTTCAAACGGTAAAAAGGCTGCTGAATGGTACAAAGAAAAACTAGGTTTCGAAATTGTTGAAAGCTCTGGTCATTGGATAACAGTAGCTCCTAAAGGTTCTGAAACAGTTCTGCACTTATGTGAAGGCCCACCTTTAGAACCAGGAAATAGTGGAATATTATTAATATGCGATGATGTTTTAAAAACTGTGGAAGACCTTAGGAAAAAGGGTGTAAAGATAGTCGAAGAACCAAAAGATGAAGGTTGGGGCTTATATGCTATGTTTTCAGATCTCGATGGGAACGTATTTTGGTTGATGCAAGGCGATTGAGATTAAAAAATTTATTATTCCTAATTTTATTTCGTCCCATTAATTCGCATTATACAATGGTCTTACAAAATTTATTCTAGATATTGGATCATATAAAGCTTATAATTAGTGCAGAAACTATAAAAATTCCACCAAGTATATCTTTTCTCCGAGGACTTTCTCTTCCGCTAATCTTAGCTATTAGCTGAGTAAATAAGGGAGAAAGAGAAGTAACAATTATTGTTATTCCCAATCCGGCCAGAGCTATTGACAAGATAAAAAGAGATGAACCAAGAGCAAGATCTGATATGGACGCTAAAGCTAAAATTATCTTACCTTTTATACTGCTGTTTATTTTTAAGCTTCCGTTTTTAAGCATGGAAATTATCCCCAAAACTAAACATGCTGAAGATGTTCGAGTAAAAGCTATAGAAATAGGATTCATGTTATATACAGTTGCAAGCCTAATCATAGATTGCCCTAAAGTCCAAAAAGTTGCTGCAAGTAATGATAGAAAAATGCCTGCAAGTCTTTTTTCCGTTTTATCTCATTTTGAAAAAAGAAATACCCCAAATATTATTAAAAATGAGCTGATAAAATAAAGGAATGTAATTCTCTCTCCCAATAAAAAAGCAGCAATTTGTGAAAAGAAAACGTAAGTATAAGAAATAGGAGTAGCTATAGATGCTCCAATCTTCCTTATTGCGAATAAATAGAAAGTGTCTCCGATTGCTAATGTAAGAATGCAGCTTAACATTCGGTAAATGATTCCTTCGTTGAAACTAAAAATGATAAAAGGTATTGAAAGCGCTAGGGAAGCGAAAAGCATTCTGTAAAAATTTACAGTAAATGTGGAATTACTAAAAAGGTAGTCTTTGTAAACTATTGGAACTATTGACCAAATTAATGCAGGCAATACTGATATCAACGAATACTGTGCTTCCGACACTTTATTTATAATGGAAGAATTAAGACAATTTAAGATTATAAATCTTGTTCTGCATTGGATTTGAATATTCTAAATTTTGTTAGACAATCGTTAGAATAAAACTTTTAAGGGTTTATTATTAATTCGTATCACTTTACGGAACGCTTAAGTATCACATCTGATTCGTTATTCCAGAGATACCAAATGCAGTAACTATCCACCCTATGAAACCTACCAATGGTAGTATGCTAATCGGTATCCAAGAGAAAAGCGATAATATGGAACCAACTATAACAGAGTTACTGTTGAAATTTTTACTTATCCTAAACAATCCAATGGTAAGAGGTACACCACCAATTAAATATAAAATGGTTAAATATCGCAAGTTTGTTAAAGTTATCAATAAATCAAGAGAAAAGTTTGGATTTATTATAGAGAAGACGCAAATTGATAAAGCAATGTTTGCTAAGGATATTATAAACTATTCAAATTGATTATATATACTCGCAGCAGATTACGTAAAACTATGTTGGCTAAACTGTTACTGCTGTGTTAGGAAAGGATGATATGAAGCAGAAGATAAGGCTTAAGAAGTTAAGGTAGATATGAATCATTGAAACTGATTGGTGATCCATTTGAAGTTTAAAATCTGAACCAATACATATAATAAGGAATGAATTCTAATATTTTTAATTGTTGTGAAGCAGAAAAAACAAATTTGAAGCACAAGTTATTGTTTCAGATCAATTTTGCAATGAAAAGGGTAATTTCAAATTCCATTAAAATTACTCTGCTAATTTATCTCCTAACGTCTCAAATAATCCTTATAATTATACCGTTAAATTTATAAACATATAAAATACATAAACTTCAATGGCAGAACAAAAGAGAGCAAACCCAGCTCCATTAGGTCTCTCTGGATTCGCCTTATCCACACTTGTTCTATCCACATTTAATGCAGGATTACTTTCACAAGGAGTATCAGCAGTATTAGGGTTAGCCGCATTTTATGGTGGCCTAGCTCAGCTTGTTGCTGGAATATTAGAATGGAGAGCAGGTAATACGTTCGGATATACAGCATTCTTCACATACGGTGCATTTTGGGAATGGTATTTTTTTACAGCAAGTGGATTTTTTGGAGGAGTTACACCGCAAGCTATAGGCTTAGTGTTGGTTGCATTTGGTATATTCACTTTAGTAATGTGGATTGGTACTTTCAAAAGTAATTTAGGACTATTCACAACATTCTTATTATTATGGATAACATTCTTCTTATTAGGAGTAGGAGCAATGACTGGAAATGATACTCTATTACATGCTGGAGGATACGTAGGAATTTTAACTGCTATAGCAGCATGGTATACTGGTTTAGCAATAGTTGTTGCTGAAGCTCTTGGAAGGAGGCCTCCATTAGGAAAACCCATAATGAGTTAAAAATATAAATCTTTTTTAATGCTAATTTTTTACTATATAATTAGGATTTTAATTCCTGTGACTCCAATAGAATAATCCTTGATGATCCTCGATATGCTTATGAAACCTTTTCTAAGTAGAAAAATTAACGCATATAGGATTACAGGACTATATACAAAGCCAGCTATATAGCCAGCAATCAAACCGTCGTAAACAATTATTCTAATATCTACTCCTTGACCAGGCACGTATGAAGATATAACTAAAGAAATAGCTAAAACGATAGAAACTATAACAAGTAATAAAGTAGCTAATATAAGTACGAAGAATCCTTTTTTTAATTTTAGATAGGCCTGAAAACATTATAGGTCCTTCTGTTGAGGAAGGAATTGTAAAGGATTGCTATACTGGAATTTTTTCAAGATTGTTTCCACAATTTCTACAAAACCTTGCTGTTGTAGTATTTGCATATCCGCATAATTGGCAAACTTTTTGAGATTCTGGAGTAGACATTACTAATATTGAATGTTTTAAAAATTTTTAAATTGTTATTTTTTGAATTACTTTTTCAAGGTTTAATTCACTTAAAATCAGAACAAATTTAATTTGTTTATCTAATCGGATTTGATCCAATTCACAGTCACTAAGCGCTTAGCTTTAAAGTTTTTTACTAATATTTTTCATTTTTGTATATAGTAATTGTATCATGCTTGATTGATAAGATTTATTAACTGAAACAAGATCATTCAAGAGGAGAAGCTTTTAATAAGAAAGGAGAATTTCCTATTATTTTTATTTCTACATTCAAGAATTTCTTAATTATTTCGCTATTAGTTATAGCATGCAAAGTTAGCTTTGAAGATGTATATTCTCCACGATATAAGGCTGCATATATCATTAGCATATCACCCATATGACTATCAAACGCTGCATTTGTTTTAAGTTCCTCTATTAATTTCCTTGCAGCCTCTTCGCCAACCTCCTCAGCTCTCTTACCCAACCTACCTAAAGAATCAGAACCAATTATTCCTTGGGAACCTATTGCTGCTAAGCATATACCAGTCCCTTTGCTAATTTCTCTTTCTCTAATATCAAAATCTATCTTAATTTTATCGGTTATTTCCCTTAGAAGATTTAATGCAGAATTTCTTTGCCTTTCAGCTATATGTGTGGGCAACGATGATACATGCGAAATGCCTATAATCTCTTCTAATTTACCGAATTCTTGGTAAGAAAAACTGAATGGGTTCCCTCTAACATCGTTAATCCTAATCTCTCCTCCTCCCTCAGGATAATGACCCCGCTTTATTAGTTTCAAATTAAAGTTTATTCCTATTTTGTTCAAAACTTTTGTGAATACCAATCTAATGTAATCTATTGTTGGAGCATTAGGCACATCTGTCCCTCCCTGTATAGTAACGTTTATTTTTCTGTTAATCATAAGAGGTAAAATCGTCTGTAGCACTAGCGTAACACTTCCAGCTGTACCAATTTTAAAGATAAAATTTCCTTCTTCTACGATATCCTGCGGTTCAAAAATCAATTCTGTAGAACCAATTATGTCCCCCTTAACTTTAGCATTTGTTAATGTTTTAGCAGCTAAGACTGCCGCGAGATGTTGATTTTGTAACCCAGGATTCTTTCTATTTACTCTAATGTTACGAATAATAAATGACTTTTTTGTAATTGAAGCTAAAGTAAGGGAAGTCCTAAGAATTTGTCCTCCGCCTTCACCTATTTTACCGTCTATTTCTATCATGTTAGATAATAGATTCAAAATTTTTTCTATAAAAGATTGATTAGAGATACATTACATGTTCAAAACTAGATATTGATTATCGGTTAAATTTGATCTTGCAATAAATTGTTATAGTAACAATATATTTTAAATATCAAATTTATAATAATCTCAATTCCAAAATTTCTTGTAAATTACGGAATAATGAAAAATTAAAGTTTTGTTATAGTTTTGTAAATAACTATTTATTATATATCTTTCTGGAATTGATAGATACAAAAATGAAAAATAATTTAAGCAGAGTTGACTATACATTAAGCAGAAAGTTATGTCAAAAACATATAAAGGTTCAAATAAAGAGTATGAATAAACTCCGCATAAACAACAATATAAGTATAAGCACCAGTAAAACCAAGAGACGAGAATAGAAAGATAAATAAAACAGCTTTGTATGAACATAATTAATTTCAGAGCTTGCTTTCTTTAGGTACACTATTCAGACTTTCTTAAATCTGATTGGTTCTTAGGAAATAAAGGATCGCTAGTTCATGATTTGCATTTTAGATAATATTCATCAATCACAATATGAGAAAAAATTAGCACTTCAACATCCTCTTTCTTGATCATGTACTTTTCTAAAAAGCTTAGGAATGAATTAAGCTCTGCAGAAGCATCTTTAGGATTA
>Ga0080006_1267805_pt1 | contig 16767 bp, 13 predicted proteins | sample RS3BMetagenome_FD_69209 | JGI IMG/M metagenome (GOLD analysis project Ga0080006, IMG submission 69209) | Ferric oxide microbial mat and aquatic microbial communities from Rainbow Spring, Yellowstone National Park, USA - RS3B (SPADES... ... | reverse complement strand
GCCTCGCGGCCGGATCAAGCCACCTCGACCCCCTCAATGACCGTCCGCCGATGACCCCGAGGTTGCCGCTCGACCTTCTCTTCGCCTTGATCTACATCTCTTATGGATACACCGGCTGGAACGCCGCCTCGTACCTGGCTGGTGAGATCGGCGACGCCCCCAGGCGTCTGCCCCGGGCGATCCTGATCGGGACGGGCCTGGTCACGACCTTGTATCTGGCCTTGAACCTGGTTTACGCCCTGGCCTTGCCATCGGTCGAGATTGTTCGCCTGGACGGGAGCGGAGGACCCGACGCGGTCGACCCGATCGCCCAGATCGCGGCGAACCGCCTCTTTGGCGCCCGGTGGGCCGACCGGCTCTCGATCGGCGTCGGTCTGATCTTGCTCTCGACCCTGAGCGCCTACCTGCTGACCGGCCCCCGGGTGACTTACGCGATGGCTCGGGCCGGGCAGTTCCCTCGGATCTTCGGCCGGCTCTCGACAAGAACTGGAGCCCCCGTGGTGGCCACCTTGATCCAGGCCGGGTGGGGCCTGGTCTTGCTCTGGACCGGGTCATTCAACCAGATCGTCCTGTATGCGGGGATCGGCCTCTCGCTGGCGTCGTTGCTCTCGGTGAGTGCGGTTTATGTCTTGCGGGTCCGCCAGCCCGACCTGCCCCGGCCGTTTCGAGTTCCCGGCTATCCCTGGACCCCCGCCGTTTATCTGCTGGCGACCCTGGCTCTGGTCGTCGCCGTGTTCGTCGAGGAACCCTGGGTCTCGCTCTGGTCGGTCCTGAGCATCTTCTCGGGATTGCCGCTCTATGCGCTGATGGACCGAAAGCGGAAGTCGGCATCGACCGGTGAAATGGATTGAAGGGGCGATTGTTATTCGTACAAAAAAATCAGCGATCGCTCGGCTGACTTCACGCACGACTTGAGCCTTTATCACGACGATTTCGAGACTTGCGAGCGATCCTCCGGGCGAGGCTGACGAGCCGGTACGGGCTTTGCTTTGGGATTGACCCGGGTCTGAAGCGGTCGAACCCGTCAGGATCGACCGGCTTCGAGCGCCGACTTCAAGAAAAAACAGAACTTCACTGAATCACCGGCCTTGCCCATGTTATATTAGTTAGGAACGCGGAGATCGTTACCTCGTGTGAGGTCAGCGGATCTTCGGGTCAAGATCGATGCCCCATCGGACGGGGGAGGACTCAGGGACGAGGCGAGTGACTCCTCCGGGCCATTGAACACCTTTGCCGAACGCACCAGGGACGCCCGTTTCGCTTTCGAGGAGCTACGCATGACTCGGTACATGAGCGGGGTCCGCCTGGTTCCGGGCGCCTTGCTGGCGATCCTGGGCTGGGCCGCTCCGGGCTGGGCGACTTATGGCGGCGGCGCCTGCCATCGTTGCGCGCCCGCCCCCGTCATCCAGACCACCACGGTCGTCCTGGCCCCGCAGTGCCAGACCGTCAACCAGACCGTCTACGAATCGGCCTACGAAAACCAGCAGTTCACCGCGATGGAGACCCGGTACCGCACGGTCCTCAAGACCGAGCAGATCACGGTCATGAAGCCCGTCGCCGAGACCTCCTACGTCCAGCGCAAGTATACGGTGATGACGCCGGTCAGCCAGACCAGCATGGTCGAGCGTCGCTACACCGTCGCCAAGCCGGTCTACGCGACCGAGCGCCGGGAACGCCGCTACACGGTCATGAAGCCGGTCTACACGACCAGCAACCAGGAGCGACGCTACACGGTCAGCAAGCCGGTTTATGCCACCGAGCGTCGCGAGCGTCGCTACACGGTGATGAAGCCGGTCTACACGACGAGCAATCAGGAGCGACGCTACACCGTCAGCAAGCCGGTCTATGCGACCGAACGCCGCGAGCGTCGCTACACGGTGATGAAGCCGGTCTACACCACCAGCACCACCCAGCGGAAGTACTCGGTGATGAAGCCGGTCTACGCGACCCAGATGGTCACGCAGCCCTACACCGTGTGCAAGCCGGTGACGACCGTCTCCGAGGTCGTCCGCGAGTGCGGCCGATATGAGACCCAGTACACGACCGTACCCGGCCCGATCGTCGAGCGGCAGGTCAAGGTCCCGGTCCAGGATTGCGGCTGCGAGCCGGTCAAGAAACACGGTTGCTTCCATAAGAAGAAAGCCTGGGCGACCGTGGCCATCCAGCGCCCCTCGCGGACGATCCGCGAACGCGTCTTCGTCTCCCAGCCCGTCACCCAGCAGGTCACCCAGACGCAGTATGTGAGAGAGACGGCCTATCGTCAGGTCGCCGTCCAGACCTGCCAGATGGTTGCCGAGGAACACGTCGAGAACGTCCCGGTGACGAGCTGCCAGATGGTCGCTGAGGAGCGGGTCCAGCCCTACGAGGTCCGGACCTGCCAGATGGTCACCGAGGAGAAGGTCGAACAGGTTCCGGTGACGACCACGCAGATGGTCGCCGAGGAGCACGTCGAGAACGTCCCGGTCTGCACGACCCGGATGGTCGCCGAAACCCAGGAGCGTCAGGTTCCGGTCACGGTCGCCGAGCAGGTTCCGGTCACGGTGACTCGCGCCGTGCCGGTCACGGTCTCGCGGATCATCGCGGTCCAGCAATGCACGATGGTCCCGGTGGTCGTGCCGACGTGCATGACCTGCCCCTGACCGTCGTGATTCCTCCAAGATCCATGCAGAGTGGGTCGAGCTTCATCGAGCCCCAACCATCCCCCTCTGGGTGGATTGTTGGGGCTCGTCTACGGCTCGACCCGGCATCCCTTTTGGTTTATTGCGAAAAGGACGAATGGAACACGGTTCTGCCAGGTGGAGGTCATGTCACCTTCGGAACCGAATGAAGCCATTGCGTGTCAAGGGTCGGAGTCGACTTGGCGTGGTCAAGTCTCTGGCATCGTCGAAGACGATCGTCGGTCTTCGGCCAGTCGCAAGCGATGGTTTGCAAATGGTCTGGTCAAGCCGATTCGGTTTGGTTAGTGTCGCAAGGGTATTCCCACTCGTCTTTTCCGAAGTTTCTTCGCTCAGTTTTCCGGGGGCAACGCGTACCGCCATGATGATCAAGGCCACCGACATCCGCCGAGGAATGGTTATCACGATGGAAGGGGTCAACTTCGTCGTGGTCGACTTTGCCCACCACACCCCCGGCAACCTCCGTGCGATGGTCCAGACCAAGCTTCGCAACATGAACTCGGGGTCGTTGATCGACAAGCGACTCCGCTCGGTCGACCAGATCGAGGTGCCCTACGTCGAGACCAAGGAATACGAATACCTTTATTCCTCGGGCGACGAGCACGTCTTCATGGACACCGAGACCTACGACCAGATCAGCTTCACGCCCGAGATCCTCGGCACGTCCATGCAGTACCTCCTGCCCAACAGCCGGGTGATGGTCATGCACGTCGCCGACAAGCCGGTCTCGATCGAAGTCCCCGCCAACATCGAGCTGACCGTCGTCGAGACGCCACCGACCCTCAAGGGCGCCACCGCGACGAATCAATACAAGGAAGCGGTCCTCGAGACCGGCCTGAAGATCACGGTCCCGCCCTTCGTCAACAACGGCGAGAAGATCCGGATCGATACGCGGACGGGTGAGTATGTGGAACGGGTGAAGTGATCGACAGAGTTGTCAGTTGTCAGTTGTCACTGAGAAAACTCAGTCGTATGAGACCTATGGTGATAAGATCAAATCTAACAACTGACAACTGACAACTGACAACTGACAACTTCATCCGCTCTTGCGACCGGATCTCCGGCCCAGCGCCCCGGCGCAGACCCCGGTCAGCATCCGGGCGGCGTTCCGGCCCAGGAAGCGGATGTTGTAGCCGCCTTCTTGCACCAATAAAGTCGGATATTTCATGGCCCCGATCTGACGGCCGACCTCGAAGAGTCCTTCGGGGGTGAGGCTCCAGGAACCGGTCGGGTCGGCCTTGGCGATGTCGAGCCCGAGCGAGACCACCAGCGCGACCGGGTTGAACTTGCGGATGATGTCGAGCGCTTCGCCCAGTTCTTCGAGATAGCGGCTGTCGTGGACGTCCTCGGGCAGAGGCAGGTTGTGGTTGAAACCCTTGCCTTCCCCCTCGCCGATCTCGTCGGCGAACCCGGAGAAGAACGGATAAGCAATGTTGGGATGACCATGGATGGAGACCGTCAGGACGTCCGACCGTTCCCAGAAAATGTCCTGAGGTCCGTTGCCGTGGTGATAGTCGATATCAAGGATCGCAACCGGTCCGTCGAGCTTGGTCCGCAAATACTGCGCAGCGATGGCCCCGTTGCAGAAGTAGCAGAACCCGCCGTAGGTATCACGCTCGGCATGGTGGCCGGGCGGTCGGCAGAGGCTATAGACCAGGGGCTCGCCGGCGACGATCGCCGAGGCTCCTGAAAGGGCGACGTTGACAGCCGTCCTCGCGGCCTTATAGGCGTTCTTGCTCAGGGGTGTGAACGTGTCGATGCAATAATAGCCGACCCGGTACTGGCGGTCGTGCGGCGGCCGGTCGGAGCGGCGGATCGGGAAGACGTAGGGGTAGACCATCTCGCCGTCGGGAAGCTCCTGGCAGTAGTCGCGGACGTAGTTGACGAAGTCGGCGTCGTGGACGGCGCGGATCGGTCCTTCGCCGAAGTTCCGGACGGGAAGCCGCTCGACGTCGGGCAACTCATCAAGAGCTTTGAGGATCACGTCGACCCGCGCGGGCCTTTCAAAATAGCCCCGGTCGGGGACGTGGTGGAGCTTGTGGTGGGCCGAGCAGAAGACTTTGAGCGGGTGGAGTCGCCGGGGGATCTTGTACTTCTTTTCCTCGGGCGAGGCATAGACTGGCCGGCGAACTTTGACCGGCGAATCCTTGACCGACTCGACCACCTGCTGGACGTAATCCGAGTCGGGCTCGAAGTGATAGCGGAGCGTCAGGATCGCGGTGATGACCTCCTTGAGATCATCGGTCGGCAGGGGGTCGGTCTGGTCGAGCGGGTCGAACAGCAGGCGAGGCTCGGCAGGGTTGCCGGGTCGGATCGGCTGGTCGTAGAGGGTCCCGATGATCGGACGGGCGTCGTACCGCTCGTAGAATTTGAGCCGATTCTTGTTGGCCTTGAGATACCCGGGACTGCTGACCTGGGCCGGGTCGTCGGTGGGGACTTCGAGGAAGAGGCCCTTGGCCCCTCGGGCCATCATGTCCTCTCGGAGAGCTTCATAGAGGGCGCCGCCGAGGCCCCGGCCGCGCTGCTCGGCCTGGGTGACGATGAAGTCGAGATAGGCGTAGCCGAGCCACTCGAAGTAGTCGGCCAGGGCGAAACCCATGACCTTCTCGCCCGATCCGTGCGCGGTCAGAAGGATCGACGGATAATTCCTCGTGGTCTGCTCGGCGAGCTTGCGCTCGACATAGTCGGGGACGTCGGCGAGGTCGGGGAAGGCGGCGACCAGCAGGGCCTGGACCTCGGCGATGACCCGTCGGTCGTGCTCGCGATGGGTGCCGATCAGGTGGCTGATTCGAAACATAAACGAGTCTCATCCTTAATCGAGCCGCTTGCCGAAGGTCAGTCGATCGTCGCCCAGGCGATAGAAATCGTCGATCCGACCGAGCAGGCGATATCCTCGTCGAGCATAAAAGTCCTGAGCCGGTTGGTAAGGCGGGGTCGACGAGGTCTCGGCCAGGAGCCAGCGACCGCCTTGCCCGACAACCGCCCGGCAGACCGCGTCGTCGAGGGCCGAGGCGACGCCTTGACCCCGGGCCTCGGGTCCGACCGCGATCCAGTAAAGGTCATATGTCCCGTCGGTCAAGGGAACTGGCCCGTAGCAGGCGAAGCCGACGACCTGGCCGTCGCGATTGGCGACGAACCAGGCGTAGTCGGTCGATGGGCCAGGGTTCAAGGTCTCATCAACGAGTTCGAGGCCGATGGCGATCTCGTAATCCTGGAAAGCTCCCGAGTCGCGGAGAATCCGGGCGATCTCGGGACGATCGGCGGCTCGAAGATCTCGGAGGATGATTTCAGCCCCGGGCATCGTCAAGTCTCCGTCGACCGGCCTGGACGGCCAGTCGAGCCAGGGTGGCATCGTAGTCGCGACCTGAGGCCCGGATCGCCCGGGCCCAGCCGGCGCCTGGGCCGATATCGGGGTTGGGATTCACTTCGAGGATCATCGGCGAGCCGTCGGCATCGAGCCGGAAATCGACCCGGGCATAATCCCGACAGCCGGTCGCCTGGAACGCCTCGACAGCCAGATCGGCCAGGCGGGCGCCGAGCGAAGGCTCGACCTCGGCCGGGCAGACCGGCTGGCTGTTCCGGTCCTCGAGCGACCCCTCATCCCACTTGGCAGCATAGGTCAGGATCGGCCAGGAGCCGGGAGGAGACTGATAAACGATCTCCGCGATGGGCAGGGCCTCGGGCTCGGGGAGGGCCAGTACGCCGACGTTGAACTCGCGACCCGGCAAGTACGACTCGATCAGGACATCACGACCATGCCGGACCCGGAGCTGGGCGACCCCCTCGACCATCCCCTCGGCGAATTGGACCACGCTCGACTGGTCGATTCCCAGGCTGGCGTCCTCGGCCTCGGGCTTGAGCAGGACCGGCCAGGGGCCGACCCATCGCGGGATGGGCTCATCGGCCCGGACGATCGCAAAGGGTGCGGTCGGCAGACCCAGACCTTTCAACAACGCCTTGGTTTTTCCCTTCGACTGGCAGAGTGACTGAGCCTCGGGAGGACAACCCGTGTAAGGCAGACCCAGCAATTCCAGGAGACCCGAGAAATGAGCCTCGCCGATGCTCTGACCGCCAAATCCTTCGACCAGGTTGAACACCAGATCCGGCGACGGGTTGGCCAGCTTGCCCAGGACCTTGCCGATCGGCGGCGAGACGGGCAGGGGCCAGGCGTCGAAATCATGACGGACCAGACCCTCGGCAACCCGCCGGGCCACGTCGGCGACATCGGCCTCGGAGGCGGAGTCGGGATGGTCAGGCGAGAGCGTCGGAGCATTATAGAGGACGGCGACTTTCGTCCTGCGGCGACTCACTTCAATCCTACCCTCATGAGAGCGGCATGAAGAACCCGGCGAATCAGATCAGGGTACTCGATTCCATATCCTTGAGCCAGAATCACCAGGTCGCTGGTTTCGGGCGCCAGGCCGGGCAGGGGGTTGGCCTCGATGAAGTAGGGGATGCCGTCGCGAACCCGGAAGTCGATCCGGGCCAGGTCGCGACACTGGAGGGCCGTCGAGACATCCAGGGCCGCCAGCGTCAAGGCCGCGAGAATCGGGTCGGAGAGGTCGGGCGGAGTCTCGTAGACCACCCGGTTCTTGTAATCCCGCTTGACCTCCAGCGAGTAGATGAAAGCCTCGTCGGGATGTCTCGGCTTGATGAGCATCGAGCCAATCACATACGAGTTGCCGCCTCGGTTTCCCAGGTTGTTGCCGATCAGGCCGACGGTCACCTCGTCGCCCGCGATGAACTCCTCGGCCAGGATCGGCTGGGCGTAGCTGGTCGCCAGTTCTTCATAGATCGCCACGGCCTCGTCGACGTCGCGGGCCAGACACTTGCCCCGGATTCCCTTGCTCGACCCCTCGATGGTCGGCTTGAGGATCAAGGGGGGCATCTCGTCGGCATCGCCCCGCCGGCCCACCGCGTCGGAGTCGTCGAAGAGCAGGCCGAGGATCGCGGCGCCTCCCTCGGCGGGATCGGCGGAAAGGGTCCAGCCTCGGGGGAATCGGACATCGGACCCGGTCTGGACCAGTCGCTTGGCCATCACCTTGTCCAAGCTGGCCGAGAGGGTCATCGGGTCCGAGCCGGAGTAGGGAATGCCGAGCATCTCCAGGAAGGCGGGGACGCGGGCCTCGCGCGATCGGCCAACGCCTTCCCCCTCGGCGATGTTGAAGACGAAGTCGGGCGGGTCGGCGAGGACCCGGGTCAGGAAATCGCGGCCGTCGCCCAGAAGGAGGACCTCGTGCCCCTCGCCCCGGATCACCCCGGCGATGGCCTCGACGGTCTCGGGCTTGTCAAACTCCTCGAACCGGTCGTCCGGCCCTTCGTTGCGAAGGGCCGGATCGGTCGGTGCCAGGTCAAAGGCGATCCCGATCTTCACGACCCGCTCCCCTGCTTGGCCTGGCCTTTGCCGTTGCCGTTGCCGTTGAGGTGCGGCCCCTTGCCGTTCAAAGGGGGGCGGGCGGGTCGTCGAGCGTGGCGGGGGTTGCCTTCCGGAATCAAGACTTCGGCCTGCCCTTCGAGCAAGGCGCTGACACCTTGTGTCTCAACGGGCGCGACCGGCTCGGGGGATTCTCCGGTGGGGTGGTAATGGACGATCATTCCTTCATAGTTCCGGAGGACGACCGAGTCGTTCGAGGCCGAGAGGAGGTAATTCGGCATCAAGGGGATCTTGCCGCCGCCTCGGGGGGCATCGACCACGTAGGTTGGCACGCCGAGTCCCGACATATGACCGCGCAGACCCTCGATGATCTCGATCCCCTTCCAGACGTTGGTCCGGAAATGACCGGCGCCGATGACGGGGTCGCAGTGGAACAGGTAATAAGGCCGGACCTTGATCCGGAGCAGGGCCCGGCAAAGCTCCTTCTGCGTGGCCAGACTGTCGTTGACCCCTTTGAGCAGGACCGCGTGGTTGTTGATCGGCATCCCCGCCATCCGGAGCCGCTTGCAGGCCAGGGCCGACTCAGGAGTGACCTCGCGAGGGTGGTTGAAGTGGGTCTGGATCCAGATCTTCTCGGAGGCGGCGAGGACGTCGATGATCTCGTCGTTGAAGAGCCGCTGCGGCAAGGTGACGGGAACTCGCGTGCCGATCCGGATCACGTCGAGATGGTCGATCGCCGAGAGGTTCTCGACGAAGAAGGCGAGCTTCTCCGGCGGCAGGGTGAGCGGGTCGCCCCCTGAGACAATCACGTCGCGGATCTCGGGGTGGTCGCGCACGTATTCGACCATGCGTTGATCGTCACGCGAGACCGAATCCCAGCCGCCTCGCTTCATCGTCGCCCGCTTGCGAGTGCAGAACCGGCAGTACATCGTGCAGACGTGAGTCGTGACCAGCAAGGCCCGGTCGGGATAGCGGTGGGTCAGGCCGGGGACCGGCGAATCCTTGTCCTCGTCGAGCGGGTCTTCTTCCTCGGTCCCGACGGCCCCCAGAAGCTCGAGCGGCGAGGGGACCGACTGGAGCCGGATCGGATCTCGAGGATCATCTCGATCGATCAACGAGAAATAATAAGGCGGGATCGCCAGCTTGTACTGCGTGGTCAGGACATCGAGCGCGGCGCGTTCCTCGGTCGAGAACGGCAGGAGCTCGGCGAGCTGCTTGGCATGCCGGACGGCGTTTTGCGCCTGCCATCGCCAGTCGAGCCACTGGTGCTCGGGGACGTTGGCCCAGGCGGGGTGTCGGTTCGAGTGGAGTGGGGTCCGAGAACTGGGAGGCTCGTCGCCGTCCGGAAGCTCGGTCCCGGAGGCGATGACGGCGAGTGGGGACGCTGCGCCCGCAAGTTCGCTCATCGGATTGCCTGACCCTCGATGAAGATGGGGGAGTCCGCACGACCGTCCGGACTCCAGAGAGGTTGATCGATTCTATGCCATCGGGCGAAGCGAACAAGGGGAATCAACCGGTGATTTTCTCAACGCGGCCCAGGCCGACTCTAGCGATCCGCGTGCCAAGATTCAGCGTGACCCTCGGTTGTCAAGAATTGCGGTCGGATCGGGGTCCGGGATGGCACGAGAACCTCGATTTTCGGACACCCTCCTGTCATCATACACGTCGGCCGAACCACCCTCGGGCTTCAGAAATTTTCCCGGAGAATGGGCGACTCGAAGTGAGTCGGGCGGGTAAGATCGGCGCTGGAGTTGAATCATCGCCTTCGAGGAGCCGAGACTTGGACGCTGTGACTCGCCTGCTCTCGGATCTCGTCGCCATCCCCAGCGTGAACCCGATGGGTCGGGACGTGAGCGGCCCGGAATATCTGGAGACCGCGATCTCCCGGTATCTGCGGGACTGGTTCCAGGCCAAGGGGATCCCGGTCGAGCGGCAGGTGGTCTCGCCGGGTCGGGAGAACTTGATTGCTCGGTATGACTCGCCCAGGGGCCGAAAGACTCTGCTCTTCGATGCTCACCAGGACACGGTGCCGATCGAGGGGATGACGATCGACCCTTTCGCTCCGGTCCTCGAAGGGGGAAAGCTCTACGGTCGGGGCTCCTGCGACATCAAAGGGGGGATGGCGGCGATGCTGACCGCCTTCGACCGCCTGGTCCGCGAACGTCCGAGCGATTCGGCCTCGGTGATCCTCGCCTGCACCGTCGATGAAGAGTACACCCATACCGGATCGTCCCGCCTGGCAAACACGCCGCTGGGGGTCGACCTCGCCATCGTTGCCGAGCCGACGAAGCTCGACATCGTCGACCGGCACAAGGGGGCGGTCCGCTGGAAGATCCGGACGAGGGGGGTTGCCTGCCATTCCTCGACGCCGAAGCTCGGGCGTAACGCGATCTACGCGATGGCCCGGGTGGTCCTGGCGCTCGAAGAATACGCGGACATCCTCGGCGAGTCGAAACCGGACCCGGTTCTCGGTCCGCCCAGCCTCTCGGTCGGGCGGATTGATGGCGGCGTGAGCGCCAACGTGGTGCCCGACTGGTCCGAGATCGACCTCGACCGCCGGGTCATCCCCGGCGAGCGACCGTCAGACGGTCCCCGGCTGGCCCGAGAATTTCTGGTTGGTAAGCTGGGCGACCTGATGACCCGGGTCGAGTTTCTCCCCCCCTGGGTGAACATGCCCCCTCTGGTCTCGGGCAAGGCCGACCCCTTCCTGCCCGTGCTGCGATCGGCCATCGAGAAGGTTGGGGGGAGAACGCCCAAGATCATCGGCGTGCCTTATGGGACCGACGCCGGACCGCTGGGCGAATCGGGCTTGCCTTGCGTCGTCTTCGGTCCGGGTGATATCGCCCAGGCGCACACGAAGGACGAGTGGATCGAGATCGACCAGGTCCGACAGGCCTCGGAAATGTACTTCGAGATGGCCCGATCTCTGGGATGATGGGATTGGTCCCGGTTCGAAACGACCAGGCCCGGCAACATCGCCGGGCCTGAAGGGTGCTCATCGGAGAAGAAGCGGTCCTCGGGTCAGAAGACGTCGAGGATATAGTGGTTGCCCTGGTAGAATTTCCGCTTGTACCAGGGGTGATGGGCCTCGGCATACTTCTGGATGCCGAATTTCCTCTGGCCGCCGTAGTAGTTGCGGTAGAAAGGTCCCTGGATCTGCGGAACGATCCGCTGTTCCTTGGGATAAGTATACCAGCCGTCATAGAGCGACTTGTATTCAAAGCCGTTGCTGGGATTCTGAGGGGCCTGATACGGCCAGTGCATGTAGTCGGTCCAATCCTGGGCGCTGGCCGAGAGGCCCGAGAGACCCACCAGGGCCATCGCCAGGACGAACGATTTGATCAATGAGCCTCGCGACACGATCCACCTCCGTGTAGAAACGCCGATCTCGAACAGGGTGGATCATGCCCCATGATTTCGAGGCAGGTCGGCACGCCAGGTAATTTTTCGAGGGATCAGAAGCGGGTTGTCGGGACAAGGCGGATTGAGCCGGTCGCGAAACCTTTCGCCACTCATGGAGGCCGGCCCGATCGGCCGGGATCGCGATGATTCGAGGGCTTTTCCAGACTCTGGCGATTCTGGGGATCTTCGCGGTCGGTCCTTTCCCGTCGGGCCTGGCTCAATCTCCCGAGCCCGAACTGGCCCGTCTGAAGGCCCACGTGGAGACCCTGGCATCGCCCGAGTTCGCCGGCCGTCGCGACGAGGGAGCCGTCAAGTCCCGGGCCTACCTGATCGACGAGTTTCGCAAGATCGGCCTGGAGCCTCTCTTCAACGGTTCGTTCACCCAGTCGGTCACGGGGAAGGGGCCGGATGACCTGATCGGGGTGAACGTCGGCGGGAAGATCCTGGGGTCAGATCCGACTCTCCAGTCGAGGTGGGTGATCCTCGGAGCCCATTACGACCATCTGGGACTTCGGGGCGACGTCCTTTATCCCGGCGCCGACGACAATGCCTCGGGTGTGGCGATGATGCTCGAAGTCGCCCGGTCGGTCGCTCGATCACCCGAACGGCCCCGGCGATCGATCGCCTTCGTCGGCTTCGACCTTGAAGAAGTCGGCCCCAAAGGCGAGTTCGGGCTCCGAGGCTCGCAGTTCTTTGCCAGGAATTCGCCGGTTCCGCTCGACAGCGTTTCCCTCTTCGTGACGGCCGACATGATCGGCCGGTCGCTCGGAGGAGTCTGCCAGCGAACCGTGTTTGTCCTGGGTTCGGAGCACGAGCCCGAGGTCCGCCCCTGGATCGCCCGAGGAGCCGAAGGGAAACCGATCGAGGTCGGCTTGCTCGGCTCGGACATGCTCGTGATCGACCGGAGCGACTATGGCCCGTTCCGGTCCCGGAAGATCCCTTACCTCTTTTTCACGACCGGCGAGAATCCCGTCTATCACTCCTCGAAGGACGTCGCGGCCACCATCGACTTCTCCAAGCTCGAAGCGATCAGTCGCCTGATCCATTCGGTGATCCGCGAGGCTCTTGACGGTCCGATCGACCCGGTCTGGGCTGCTCGACCCGACTATCCGGTCGCTGAAGCCCTGGCCGTCCGATCCGTGCTCCGGACTCTGCTCGATCATCAGAAAAAGCTCAAGATCGGCGGCTATCAAGTCGCCTTGATGAACCAGACCATCCGGTCGATTGACGCGATCGCCGACCGAGGATCGATGACACCCGCCGAGAGATCGAGGATCGCCAGGACGGTGCAGGTGATCATGTTCACCGTCTTCTGAAGACGGCGTCCGCCAATTAGCGAACACCCCGAGGGCGTGGCGGCGCCGCCGGTCGGGCGGGATCATTGAAGAAGGGTCGATCCGGGAACGGGGGAACCTGCCGGGGGTCCAGAGGATTGAGACCGAAATTAAACCGGGGGTTGTCGGGGTTGAAATGGAGATCAGCCCCATCGTCGTGGAGGATCTCCTGGACTTTCGAGCCCCGCCAGGTGAGGTAATCGGTCCAGTCGCGACTCTCGCCTCGGGCTGGATCCAGATTCGTGAGCCGGTAAGCCGTTCCATCCCACTCGATTCGACGGCCGGGCGATCGAACCAGCGACCTCAGGAATCCGACCGTCTCTCCCATCTGATCCACGTTCCCCTGAGCCAGCGAGATCTGGGCCCGAACGCTCAGCAACCCGAGCCGATGCTGGGAAGATTCGACCCGGGCTTCGAGGGTCTCCAGCGACTTCAACGCCGGGACGTAGTTCCCGGAAAGGTAGTCGAAGAAAAGGCGGGCCTCATCGAGAATCGCCTCGACCATCGGCCCGGCCGCAGGGGCGTCCGCCGGTCGATCACAGAGCGGTCGGCCCAGCTTGCTGATCTTGCGGAGGCGGATCACGGGGTCGGAGTTCAGATCGAACTCGCCGAGGATCGGCAGGAGCGTCGGTCGGTCGAGCGGCCGGGTCTTCTTCGCGTTCGGTTCCGGCGAGGTGATCGGTAGGTTCGCCAGAATCGTCCGGGCGGACTGGACCAGTGTGGCGATCCACTCGACTCGCGAAGCGTCGTCAGGAGCCATCAACCGGGATCGAGGATCAGACGATTCCAGGTCACAGATCACCGGAGCCCCGAGTCGATCCACCGGACCGACTCTCGCGGCCAGGGCCGAGCCGTCCGGAGAGATCGAGAGCGATCCCATCGGCGCCGAGAAATCGACCAGCGTGAACTTCTTGTAAACCTCGTTCTCGCGAGGATGATACCAGGTCAGCACATTGGCGGCACCCTCGACGACGCTCGAGCAAAAAAGGCTCTCGCCGTCAAAGGCGATCGAGACCCCTTCCACCGATCGGTCGCGACCCAGGACCGCATCTACCGCCAGCGATCGGATCGTCTCCGACTGGCCATTATCGGCGCGAACCTTGATCAGCTCGACCTGCTCACCGGGGGGATCGGCGCCCCTGGGAACCGACTTCCGGGACGCAATGAACAGCGTCAGACCGTCTCGGGACCAGACCGGAGCCTGTCCCGCCTGACCGACCTCGGCCAGAATCCGGGGCTGGCCCACGGGGGAATCCAGACTGTTCAGGGTGTCGCCCGTCCCCCGGAGGTAAAAGGCCAGTCGAGCACCGTCGGGCGCCCAGGACGGTAAAAATGCGTCCGCGATCCGGTTCACCTGCCGACCGTTGTCGGCCCGGATGATCGCCAGACCGAGTGGGCTCAGCTGGGGAATCGCCAGATAACGGCCGTCGGGACTCCAGACGACCGCCTGACCAGGCAGCCGGGACGCCTCGGCGTTGAGCTCGGTCAAAGGCCGACTCGAGACGATCCGCCGCCGCCCCGGTCCTTCCAGGATCACGACCTCGAACCGGCCCGGTCCCTCCGCGGGGACGACCAGTTTGCCAAACGCCAGGGCCCGACCATCGGGACTCCACCCTGGAGCGGTCATCGGCTGGTCAGATTCTTCCAGGAGGACCGAAGCCCCCGTATCTTTTCGGGTCGCCCAGAGTCGGTAGGCCGTCGGGCGGGTCGAACCACCAAGAAGAGTCGATGGCCGGGAAGGAGATTCGAAAAGCCAGCCCGGCCGGAGAATCTGATCGATTGGCCGGACCTCAACCGTATAGGCAATCCAGCGGCTGTCGGGTGACCAGGGCATTGGAGCGTGAATGCACCCGGCGATCGCGAACGAGCAGGCCAGGACGAAGGTCGAGCAAAGAATTCGCCTCATCTCCCGAGCCTCCCAGGTATTACGATCTTTGACACGGGGCGGATGCTTGACTCTGCCTACCGTCATGCACTCGATTATAGGGAGGGCTCGACCGATTGAATATGTAGGCTGTTCGAAAAACCGCCGATGATCCGTAGCAGGAGAACTCAAGGATCGGGATGATTGGGGAATTCAAGCAAACTTGGACGATCAATTTGACCTGGATGGGTCACGTTGTAAACTCGATCAAAGGAAGCCCCGAACCAGTGGATCTCCTCGCCGTGGAGCGACAATCACCCTTGCCCCGGACGTGTGTGATCACTATAATCTCCGGCTTGCCATGGGATTGCGGAAAACCGGGGTCGCATCAGCGAACCTCGGCAACCGACCGCGAGATGTCGCCACCCTGTTCCGGGGCCCTCCATGAGATTCGTGCTTGTCGACCGCATTACCAGCCTGGAAACCGGCCAATCGCTGGTCGCCATCAAGAACCTCTCCCTGGCGGAGGAATATCTCGCCGATCACTTTCCAGGATTTCCGGTCATGCCCGGCGTCTTGATGCTGGAGGCCTTGACACAAGCCGGAGCCTGGCTGGTCCGGGATATGGAAGACTTCGCTCACAGCATCGTGATTCTCAAAAAAGCCAAGATGATCAAGTACGGCAGCTTCGTCGAGCCCGGTCGACAGTTGCAACTGAAGGTGACGCTGGTCTCTCACGACGACCGAGAAGCGAGCTTCAAAGGAGAGGGGACTATCGACGGCCAGTCGATGGTCAAGGGCCAATTCACGTTGACGCGATACAACCTTCGCGATCGAGACCCCGGTCTTCACACGACCGACGCCTCGATTGTCGCCGGCCTTCGCGAACTCTTCGCAACACTCCGAAAAGGGTCGGTCGGAGCGCGGGCGATCCTTCGCAAGACCGTCGAGACCAAGCCGGAACCTGCCTTGATCGAAAGGAACGGAATTTGAGAGGCCGGGTTGACCCGGAGGGTCGGGTGAGCCTTGATGTTGCAAGGTTTGCCGAAATCCATCAAGATAGATCCCCGAGCATGGAACGCTGGCTGACCTCGACCGATCTAGCCTTACACGAGTTCGCAACTGCGCGCCTCGTCCCAGCCCGACTGAAGTCTTCGCCCGAAAACCGCCGACGTTTGATCGAGTGGAACCGTTTTGAGGGCGGTCGGAGGATGGTCCCCATCGTGGGAACCCTATCGGTGTTCCCGTATTAATCGAGGAAGACATGCCCACGCACGACGAGATCTATCAGAAAGTTCAAGCCACCCTGGTCGACGCTCTCGGCGTGGACGAGGAAGATGTCACCAAGGATTCGACCCTCCAGGGCGACCTCGGGGCCGAATCGATCGACTTCCTGGATATCGTGTTCCGGCTCGAGCGGAACTTCGGGATCAAGATTCCCCGAGGCGAGCTCTTCCCCGAGAACGTCGTGACCGACCCCGACATGATCAAGGACGGCAAGCTGACGGCAAAGGGGCTCGACGAGCTCAAGGTCCGGATGCCCTACGCCGACCTGACCGAGTTCGCCAGCAATCCCGACGTCGAACGGATCGGCGACCTCTACACCGTCGAGATGCTCGTTCAGTACGTCTCCAGCAAGCTGGCGGCCTGAGTGCCCCCTGGCACCCTTATTGTGCACTTCGCCGGCGTGAAACCGGGCTTCGAGTCCGGCGGATGGTCGCCCCGACCGTCCGCTCGAAGCTCGCGAAACCGATCGAGCTGGTGACGATCGATCGCCGGCGCGAACCCTTCCGCCGGCTCGTCCATTCTGGTCGAGGATGCTCACGTCATGCGATGGATCTGGATCGACAAATTCCTCGAATTCCGGAGCGGCCAGTTCGCCCGGGCGGTCAAGAACTTGACCCTGGCCGAGGAGCACCTTCACGACCACTATCCGGGCTATCCCGTCATGCCCGCCTCCTTGATCATCGAGGGGCTGGCACAGACCGGAGGCATTCTGGTTGGCGAGGCCGGCAATTTCGCCGAGGAGGGCGGGCTGGCCAAGATCCCCCGGGCGGAATTTTTCGGCGCGGCCTGCGCTGGGGATCAACCCCTTTATGAGGTCCCTCTGACCGATCT
>Ga0080006_1166124_pt1 | contig 16778 bp, 16 predicted proteins | sample RS3BMetagenome_FD_69209 | JGI IMG/M metagenome (GOLD analysis project Ga0080006, IMG submission 69209) | Ferric oxide microbial mat and aquatic microbial communities from Rainbow Spring, Yellowstone National Park, USA - RS3B (SPADES... ... | reverse complement strand
ACACCGAGAACCCCGGACCGGAAGCCGATGTCTTCGCCCATATCCGAATGCTTCGGCGTGACTTATGCCAAATCCTTGCTCAGGACCTGCTTAATCTGCCACTCACTTCCACGCGCTAGGCGCTATCCCGAAATCCTGCTACTCGCGGCTCGAGACATGCGGAATGTCTGACACAAGTGCACCATGACGGGTGGCTCGCATCTGGAACCCCTTGCGCCTTAACGCGGTCACGAGGTCGTCCCATAGGACTCCCCTCCACTTCATAGGGTCCGCGCGGATCACGTCCAGGAGGTCGCGGCTAGGCATGCAGTCACTCCCAGTATAGCAACAGGCACCAGATATGATACCACTTGATTCTTCCATTTGACCCTGCTGGGCTATTCCCGACTCCGCGCACAACTCCTTCAAGGACAGCAACAGTCGTCCTGGTCGCGAGGTGATCACTGAGGCCCAACATGGTGCAGCGTGTCATGGCCGCGACGGGAACCGCTGACGACAGGTCGAATCGGGTGCTAACTGCCAGCGGCGACAAGGACCTCCTGATCGGGCATCAGGAGGTCAGCATGCGTTAGCTGAGAGAACGGAGAGACGAGTCGCACTACCCGCCCCCCTTGCGTAGAGGATCCAGGCACTGCAAGAGATCGCCGGCAAAGACGCCAACCGGCAGCGCTGCTTGCCCACCCCGAACCGACATGCGCTGTGGCCCTCGGCCACAGCGCATGTCGCATAGGTAACCTGTGTTGGATCTCTATGCGGACCTGTCGAGCTTCGCCTCACGCCTTCGGCCGCTCGAGCGCCCTCCCCTCGTGACAGAGCGGGCACTCCTCTGCAGCCCACGACGGCACATCGAGTGTCAGAAGCGCCTTCAGCGGCGCACCGAGATCCACCTTGCCGCCCGTGCGGTCGGCGATGATGCCCACACCCATGATGTCGGCCTGCGCCTCCTCGCAGATGCGCAGCACCTTCTGCACGGAGCCGCCCGTCGACACCGCATCCTCGACAACGAGCACCCGTTCACCTGGCCGCAGCGAGAAGCCGCGCTTCAGGGTCATGCGCTCGCCGTCCTTCTCGGCATAGATGGACCGCACGCCAAGGGCCCTCGCCACCTCGTGCGCCAGGATCACGCCGCCCATCGCCGGCCCGACAACCGTCTCCACACCCTGCCCCAAGAACGCCTCCGCGATCGCCCGCCCGAGTTCCTCGGCGGCTGGCGGCAGCGAGAAGGCCGGGGCGAAGAGGAGAAAGCGGCTCGAATGCCTGCCCGATGTGAGCAGGAAGTGCCCCTCGCGCAGCACGCCCCAGTCCCTGAGACGCGAAAGCCAGTACTCCCGACCCTGCATCAGCTGGCCTCCCCTTGTGCGATCTCTTCGACGAACGCCCTGGCCGCGGCGACGGGGTCTTGTGCCTGGGTGATCGGCCGTCCGACGATGATCAGATCGGCGCCCGCCCGCAGGGCCGCCGCGGGCGTCACCACCCGGCGCTGATCGCCGGTGGCGTCCTGTGTCCGGCGCACGCCGGGCACCCCGATCGCGGCATCCGGCGCCAGCGCGCGGATGCGCGCCGCCTCCTCGCCGGACGTGATGTACCCGCGAAGGCCCGCGTCCCGCGCGATCTTGGCAAGCCGCAGGACGATCTCCTGCGGTGTCTCCCGCCAGCCGATCGCCTGCGCGGTCTGCCCGTCGATGCTCGTGAGCAGCGTGACGGCAAGAAGGCGCAGTTCCTCCCCCGCCTCCTCCTGGGCGGCCCGCAGCATCGCCTCGCCGCCCGCCGCATGCACCGTCAGGTAGCGCACTCCGAGTTCGCGCACCGCCCGCACACCGCGGGCAACCGTTTGCGGGATGTCGTGCAGCTTGAGGTCCAGGAAGACCGGCAGGCCGAGCTGCACGACCTCCCGCGCCACGGCCGGGCCTCCCTGGAAGAAGAGGTCCATCCCGACCTTGAATCCCCCGACCTCCGGCGCGAGCCTGCGCGCCAGCGCCAGGGCCTCCTCCGGCTCCATCTGGTCTAGCGGGATGTAGAGATGCTCTTGCGCGTTCATGAAACCGCCTCCTTCGCCTGTGGATTGGCCGCGGCCCACGCCTCGTCGACGCTCGCGAAGCCGTAGCGCGCCAGCTCCTCCCCGAGCTGGCGCACGATCCGCGGCGGCGCGTAGGGGTCGCGGAAGACCGCCGTCCCGACCGCGACCGCGCGCGCACCGGCCATGATGTACTCGAGGGCGTCGCGCCCCGTCTCGATCCCGCCCATGCCGATCACCGGCAAGCCGACCTGCGCCGAGAGGTCGTAGACGATGCGCAGACCGACCGGCTTCACCGCAGGCCCGGAGAGACCGCCCGTGCGGTTCGCGAGCACCGGTCGGCGCCGTTCGACGTCGATGGCCATGCCGAGCAAGGTGTTGATCGCCGAGAGGGCGTCGGCCCCGCCGTCGCGGCAGGCGCGCCCGAGCGCGACGGGATCCGTCACGTTCGGCGAGACCTTCACGATCAGCGGGAGGTCCGTTTCGTGCCGCGCGGCCTCCACGAGCCGGCGGGCGCTTTCCGGGTCCTGCGAGAAGAGCAGGCCGTCCTTGACGTTCGGGCAGGAGATGTTGAGCTCGATCGCCGCCACGCCGTCCGCGCCCGTCACGCCCCGCACGACGTCGACGAAGCCCTCGACGTCGTGCCCGACGACGTTCACCACGACCGCTGTGTCGTAGCGGCGGAGGAAGGGCAGGTCGACCTCAAGGAAGTGCCGCAGGCCAGGATTCTGCAGGCCGATCGCGTTCAGCATGCCGCCCGGCGCGCGCGCGATCCGCGTCGGCCTGTTGCCGGACCAGGGCTCGCGGGACACGCCCTTCACCATCACGCCGCCGAGGAGCGAGAGGTCGTAGAGCTCCGCCGCCTCGCGGCCGTAGCCAAACGTGCCGGATGCGGTCAGGACGGGATTCTTGAAGTCCACCCCGGCGACGCGGGTCTGCATCTCCATCAGAGCTTCACCTCGTCCCAGCGGAAGACCGGCCCCTCGCGGCAGACGCGGGTGTAGACGCCGTAGTCGCCGAGCTCCGGATCGGGCCTGGCCCGCTCGACGGCGCAGCCGAGGCACACCCCGTAGCCGCAGGCCATCGCCGCCTCGAGCGCGAGGTAGGTGTCCGGCACGGGCCGGCTGGCCGCGAAGGCCTGCACCGCCCGCAGCATCGGCTCCGGCCCGCAGGCGTAGAGGCTCTCGGGAAGGAGCCCGGCGAGCAGCTCCGTGACCGGCCCCTGGTGCCCTTTGCTGCCGTCATCGGTGGCGACCAGCACCCTCGCACCGAGCGCCAGGAGCTCTGCCTGTCCCAGGAGCCCGCTCTGCGTCTTGGCACCGATCAATGCCGTCACCTCGCAGCCCCTCTGGAGCAGGGCCCGCCCGAGCGACCAGAGCGGCGGCACGCCGACGCCGCCCCCCACCAGCACCGCGCGGATGGGCCTATCGGGCAGCGGAAAGCCGTGTCCGAGCGGCCCCGTCGCCTGCAGCCGGTCGCGCGCCCGGACGGCGGCGAGCGCCTGCGTGCCCGGTCCGACCACGCGGAAAAGGAAGCTCAGGCGGCGCGGCGAGAAGGTGCGGTAGAAGGAGAAGGGGCGCGGCAGGTAGGTGTCGCGGCCATCGCCTGCGGCGAGCATGTAGAACTGGCCCGGCGCGGGGGATTCGTCCCCGGGGAACTCCACCACGAGCTCGACGCAGTCCGGGGCGGGCTGCAGCCTCTCGACGACGCGGATCTCCTCCCGCCTCACGGCAGTTCGGGCGCGAAGTAGTCCTGCAGGGCCCGCACCTCCATGCTGCGCGGCTTCGCCATCACGCCGAGCATGGCCCTCGCGGTGTCGAGCGACGTGACGCAGGGCACGCCGTGCTCCACCGCGGTCCTGCGGATCTGGAAGCCGTCGCGCTGGGGGCTTCTGCCCTGCGTGAAGGTGTTGACGACGAGGTCGATGTCGCCCTGGCGGATGCGCTCGATGATGTCGGGTGCCCCTTCGCCGATCTTCGGCACCTCCTCCACCTCGACGCCTGCCGCCCTGAGCGCCGCCGCGGTGCCGTGCGTCGCCGAGAGGCGCGCGCCGGCGCGGTAGAGCTCGGCCGCGAGGGGCAGCACCTCCTCCTTGTCGCGGTCCGCGATCGTGAGGAGCACCCTCGGCCGCTCGGGCACGCGGTAGCCCGCGGCGGCGAAGGCCTTGATGAGCGCCTGCGAGAATTCGGGGTCGATGCCGAGCACCTCGCCGGTGGACTTCATCTCGGGCCCGAGCGTCGCGTCCACGCGCCGCAGCTTCGCCCACGAGAAGACCGGGCACTTGATGCCGACGTGCGGGCTCTTCGGCCAGAGCCCCGCCGCGATGCCCTGCTGCCTGAGGCTCCGGCCGAGCGCCACCTCGGTCGCGATGGCCGCGAGCGGCACGCCCGCCACCTTCATGAGGTACGGCAGGGTGCGCGACGCGCGCGGGTTCGCCTCGATCACGTACAGCCGGCCCTCGTAGGCGACGAACTGGACGTTGAGGAGCCCCCGCGTCTCGAGCCCGAGGGCCAGGAGGCGCGTCGCCTCGCAGATCTCCGCCTCGAGCCGCTCGTCGATGCCCGGTGCCGGGTAGACGGCGATCGAGTCGCCGGAGTGCACCCCCGCACGCTCGATGTGCTGCATGATGCCGCCGACCAGCACCTCCTCGCCGTCCGCGACCGCGTCCACCTCGAGCTCGAGACCGGGCAGGTACTGGTCGACGAGGATCGGCCGGCCCGGCATGGCGCCTGCGGCGCGCACGAGATACTCCTCGAGGTCCTCGGGTCCGTAGCAGATCTCCATGGCCCGGCCGCCCAGCACGAACGACGGGCGCACGAGCACCGGGTAGCCGATCGCGTCGGCCACCTGCAGGGCCTCCCCCGCCTCCAGGACGGTCTGCCCGAGGGGGCGTCTGAGTCCGAGGCGCTGCAGCAGGGCGTCGAACAGCTTGCGGTCCTCCGCCGCGTCGATGCCCGCGGCCTGCGTGCCCAGGATCGGGATGCCCTCCGCCTGCAGGCGGCTCGCGAGGTTGATCGCCGTCTGGCCGCCGAACTGCACCAGCACGCCCTCGACGCGCTCCCGCTCGGCGATCTCCTGCACGTCCTCGAAGCCTAGCGGCTCGAAGTAGAGGCGGTCGGACTGCGTCCAGTCGGTCGAGACGGTCTCGGGGTTCGAGTTGATCATGATCGAGCGCCGGCCGGCGGCCCGCAGCGCCCCGAGGGCGTGCACCGCCGAGCAGTCGAACTCGATGCCCTGGCCGATGCGGATGGGCCCGGAGCCCAGGACGAGCACCGAGCGCTCCCCCTCACCGACCGGCGCCTCGTCCTCCATCTCGTAGCTCGAGTAGTAGTAGGGGGTCTCGGCGTCGAACTCGGCGGCGCAGGTGTCGACCATCTTGTAGGTCGGCACGATGCCGTGGCCGAGGCGCAGCCGGCGCACCTCGCCCGGCTCCTTTGCCCAGAGCTCGGCGATCGTGCGGTCGGAGAAGCCGTCGCGCTTCGCACGGCGCAGGACGTCCGCGTCTCCCTTGTGCGCCGCAAGCTCGCCCTCCAGGGCCACGATGCGCGCGATCTCGCGCAGGAAGTGGCGGTCGATCTGGCTCTCCCGCCAGATCTCGTCGATGCCGTGGCCGCGGCGCAGGAGCTCCGTCACCGCGAAGACGCGCCGGTCGTCCGGCGTCCGCACGAGCTCGAGGAGGTCCTCGTCCGAGCGGCCGTCGAGCTCCCTGAGGCGCAGGTGATAGGTGCCGATCTCGAGCGAGCGCACCGCCTTGAGAAGGGCCGCGCGCAAGGTGCGGCCGATCGCCATCACCTCGCCCGTCGCCTGCATCTGCGTGCCGAGGCGGCGGTCCGCCTGCGCGAACTTGTCGAAGGGCCAGCGCGGGATCTTGACGACGACGTAGTCGAGCGCCGGCTCGAAGAGGGCGGAGGTCCGGCCCGTCACGGGGTTGCGCAGTTCGTCGAGCGTGAGACCGAGCGCGAGCTTCGCCGCGAGCTTTGCGATCGGGTAGCCCGTGGCCTTCGAGGCCAGGGCGCTCGAGCGACTGACGCGCGGGTTCACCTCGATGACGCGGTACTCGCCCGTCACGGGGTGCAGGCCGAACTGCACGTTGCAGCCGCCCTCGACGCCCAGGGCGCGGATGATGCGCAACGACGCCGAACGCAGCATCTGGTAGTCGCGATCCGTGAGGGTCAGGCTCGGGGCGACGACGATCGAGTCGCCGGTGTGCACGCCGACGGGGTCGATGTTCTCCATGTTGCAGACGGTGATCGCCTGGTCGAGGCGATCGCGCATGACCTCGTACTCGACTTCCTTCCAGCCCTGGATCGATTCCTCGACGAGGCACTGGCGGATCGGCGAGAGCGCGAGCCCGCGCGTCAGCACCGCCTCGAGCTCGGCCTCGTCCGGCGCGATGCCGCCGCCGGTGCCGCCGAGCGTGTAGGCCGGCCGCACGATCACCGGATACCCGACCTCCCGCGCGAAGGCCATGCCGTCGTCGATGCTGCCGACGGTGCGGCTCTTCGGGATGGGCTCCCCCAGGCGCAGCATCAGGGCGCGGAAGGCCTCGCGGTCCTCGGCGCCGCGGATAGCGGCGACGCCGGTTCCGAGGAGGCGCACGCCGTGGCGCCCGAGCACCCCGGACTCCTCGAGCTGCACCGCGAGGTTCAGCCCGACCTGACCTCCGAGCGTCGGCAGAAGGCCGTCCGGCCGCTCGCGCGCGATGATGCGCTCGAGATACTCCGGCAGCAGGGGCTCGAGGTAGACGCGGTCGGCGACGCCCGGGTCCGTCATGATCGTCGCCGGGTTCGAGTTGACGAGCACGACCTCGACGCCTTCCTCCCTGAGGGATTGGCAGGCCTGCGTCCCGGCGTAGTCGAACTCGGCCGCCTGGCCGATCACGATCGGGCCCGAACCGATCACCAGCACCTTGCGCGGCAGTCCCGGGCGGCCCATCAGGCGGCACCTCCCAGAGACGCCACGAAGCGCCTGAAGGTGTCGCGGGCCTCCCAGGGTCCCGGTCCCGCCTCGGGGTGGTACTGCACCGAGACGACCGGCCGCTCGCGGTGCCTCAGGCCCTCGACGGTGCCGTCGTTCAGGTGCCGCTCCGTCACCTCGAGCGGTGTCGCGGCGAGGCTCGCCTCGTCCACCGCGTAGCCGTGGTTCTGGCTCGTGACCTCACCGGGACGGTTCCGGCCGTGGCCTACCGGGTGGTTCGCGCCGCGGTGGCCGAAGGGCAGCTTGAACGTCCTGCCCCCGTAACCGAGCGCCAGGAGCTGGTGGCCGAGGCAGATGCCCAGGGTCGGCCAGCGGTCCGCGACCTGCCGCGCCTTCAGGGCGAACTCCGGCATCAGGGACGGATCGCCGGGGCCATTCGAGAGCACGACGCCCGACGGGCGCGCCGCGGCGATCGCCTCGAGCGGCAGATCCGGCGGCGCGACGAAGACCCTCGCGCCGGCCAGCGCGAGCTGGCGCAGGATGTCGGATTTGAGCCCGAAGTCCACGACGGCCACGACAGGGCCGTCACCCGCCTCGGAGAACCAGTAGCTCTCGCCCGTCGCCATCTCGCGCACCAGCTGGCACGTCGCCGCGGGGACGTCGCCGCGGGCCGTGCGGGCAATGCGGCCCGCCATCGTGCCCGCCCGACGCAGGTGGCGCGTCAGGGCGCGGGTGTCGACGTCCGCGAGGATCGGCACGCCCGCCTCGCCGAGGAATGCCGTGAGGCCGAGGCGGCTCGTCGCGTGGCTCGGCTCCTCCTGCAGCGAGCGCACGACGAGGCCGCGCAGGGCGGGCCTCGTCGCCTCGAGGGACCCCGGGTCGACGCCGTAGACTCCGATCTCGGGGAACGTCATCACGACGATCTGACCCGCGTACGAGGCGTCGGTCGCGATCTCGCCATATCCCGTCATCGCCGTCGTGAAGACGACCTCTCCGACGACGTCGTCCGGTCCCGTGAGGCTGCCTGGGAACAGCCGCCCGTCCTCGAGCTCGAGCAGGGCGGGGACGCGATCATTGCCCAACCGGGTGCCACCTGCCTTCCGTGATGATGCCGAGCGCCCTGCCTTGGAGCGTGCGCCCAAGGAGCGCGGAATTGCCGCTTCGCGAGCGGAGCGTGCCCCTTCCGACCGTCCAGCGGGTTTCGAGGTCGAAGACGCTGAGGCGCGCCGCCGCGCCCTCGCGGATGCATGCGGGCTCGAGGCCGAAGACGTCGCGCGGTCCCTCCGTCATGGCGGTCACGAGCCGCTCGAGGCTAAGCATCCCTGTCTGCACCAGTCCCGTGTAGAGCGAGGCGAACGCCGTCTCGAGGCCGATGACGCCGAAGGGCGCCGCGAGCATGTTCTGCCCCTTCTCGCGCTCCGCGTGCGGCGCGTGATCGGTTGCGATGCAGTTGATGAGGCCGGTGCGCAGCGCCTCGCGCAAGGCGTCGCGGTCCTCGGCGGTGCGCAGGGGCGGGTTCATCTTCGCCAGGGTGCCGAGCTCTGCGACATCCTCGTCCGTCAGCAGCAGATGGTGCGGCGTCACCTCGGCGCTCACCCTGAGCCCGTCCGCGCGCCCTCGCGCCACGAGGGCAAGGGTCTCCTTGGCCGAGAGGTGCGCCACGTGCAACCGGCCGCCGACGTCGCGCAGGAGTTCGAGGTCCCGCGCGACGATCGAGGACTCGGCGCTGCGCGGCTGTCCCGGCAGGCCGAGACGGTACGAGACCTGCCCCTCGTGCATCACGCCGGCCCCGGCGAGCTGCGGGTCCTCGGCGTGGCTGACGATCAGCGCACCCCAGGCCTGCGCGTACTGCAGCGCGAGCCGCATGACATCGCTCCTCGCTACGCCGCGGCCGTCGTCCGAGAAGGCGACGGCGCCGGCCTCGCGCAGGGCGCCGAACTCCGTGAGGTCGTCTCCCGCCTGGCCGCGGGTCATCGCGGCGATCTGGTGCATCGCGACGGGATGCCCCGCCGCACGCCCGAGCACCTGCCTCAGGAGCCATGGCTCGTCGATCGGCGGATTGGTGTTCGGCATGGCGCAGACGTCCGTGAAGCCACCCGCAAGCGCCGCGCGAAGACCGGAGTCGATATCCTCCTTGTGCGTCTGGCCGGGTTCGCGCAGGTGCACGTGCACATCGCAGAGTCCCGGCGTGACCAAGGCCCCTTGGAGTTCGAGCGTCTCGCCGCCCTGAGGCAGGCCGCGTCCGATCGCCGCGATGACGCCGTCCTCGACGAGGAGGTCCGCCGTCCTGTCGAGGCCCTGGGCCGGGTCGAAGAGTCGCGCGCCCCTCAGCTCAACGCGCATCGAGCATCGCCTCCATCAGCGCGGCGCGCACCGCGACACCGCACGCGATCTGGCGGTGGATCAGGCTGCGCGGATCGCGGATCGCCTCGTCGTCGAGCTCGACCCCCCGGTTCTGCGGGCCCGGGTGCAGCAGGAGAGCGTCGCGCCGGAGCAGCGCGAGGCGGTCGGCCGTCAGACCCCACATGCGGCGGTACTCGCCGAGCGACGGCACGTAGCCGCGTTCCATGCGCTCGTGCTGCAGGCGCAGCACCATGACGACGTCGGCCTCACCGAGCCCTGCCTCGAGGGGTACCTCTTCGGCACCGAGAGCCTGAGCGAGGCCGGGTGGCAGGAGGGTCGGCGGTCCCGCCACCATGATCTCCGCTCCGAGCATCGCGAAGCCGTCCGCAGCGGAGCGTGCGACGCGGCTGTGCAGGATGTCGCCGACGATCAGGAGCCGCGCTCCCGCGATCTCGCGACCGGCCATGCGCACCGCGAGAAGATCCGCGAGCCCTTGGGTCGGATGCTGGCGCCAGCCGTCGCCCGCGTTGACGAGCGGCATGCCGACGTCCCCGAGCTCCTCGAGCGCTCCCGGCTCCGGCGTGCGCACCGCCGCGATCACGGCCCCGAGGGCACGCAAGGTATGCAGGGTATCCTCCAGCGTCTCGCCCTTCTGGATGCTCGACCCTTCCCGCCCGACCTGCAGCGTCTCCAGTCCGAGACGGCGGCCCGCCTGCTGGAAGGAGTTCCTGGTCCGCGTCGAGTTTTCGTAGAAGACGGTCGCGACCGCTCCCTGGAACTGCTGGGCGGGCTGTCCCTCGAAAAGCTCCTGCCCGCGCGCGAGGAGACTCTCGAGCTCGTCCCGGCTGAGATCCCGCATCTTGACGAGCCGATCGAGGCGGACTGGGCCGGGCGACCTGACGCGGCCTGACATCCCTTTTCCCTCCCTGGCGCGACCCGCACACGAAACGCCCTTCCCCGCTCATCGGCGGGAAAGGGCGTGGCGACATTCACCCAAGCACCCTTGCCGGCCTCACGGGACCGAACTTAAAGGGACGCGCTCTATTCCACGGTATTGTCTCGCTCGAGCACGACCTCGTCAAGCCCGTCGGTCTCGGAAAGCCGCACGAACACGCGTTCGCGCTGCGCCGTCGGCACGTTCTTCCCGACGAAGTCTGCGCGAATCGGCAGCTCGCGATGCCCGCGATCCACCATGACGAGCAGCAGGACGCGCTGCGGCCGGCCCCAGTCGACGATCGCGTCGAGCGCGGCCCGCACCGTCCGGCCGGTGTGCAGCACGTCGTCGACCAGCACGACCGACTTGCCAGTGACAGGGACGCCGGGGGCGGGCTCGGCGCCGCTGCGCCGGTCGTCGCGGTACGGGCCGATCTCGACCCGCGCCACCGGCGGACGCCTGCCCTCGATCTGCTCGATGAACGAGCAGAGCCGCTGCGCGAGGGGCTCGCCCCTGCTCGGGATGCCGACGAGGACGAGGTCCTCGGCGCCCCCGAGCTGCTCCAGGATCTCGTGCGCCATCCGCCAGAGCGCCCGGCGCATTCCCTCTGCGTCAAGAATCCTCGCGGCCAATCTCCCCGACCACCTCTCCGAAGTCCAGTTGCTGCGCACGGCAGAGGCCCTGAAGATGCCCCAGCATGTCCTGGGGCCAGGGCGCGAACAAACTGAGAGGCTGGTGTGTCACCGGGTGCTCCAGACTCAGGCGCACCGCGTGCAGGAGTTGTCCCCCGCCGTGCGCATCCCTGCCGTAGAGCGGGTCGCCGACGATGGGCAGCCCGATCGACTGCAGGTGGACGCGGATCTGGTGCGTGCGGCCGGTCTCGAGCCGCAGCCTGAGCCAGCTCTCGCGGCCCAGCCTCAGGCGCAGCTGCCAGTGCGTCACCGCCCGGCGCCCGCCCGCCACCACGCCGAAGCGCTGGCGGTCCTGTGGGCGGCGGCCGATCGGCCGGTCGACCGTGCCGGACTCCTCCCTCGGGGCGCCATAGACGAGCGCGTCGTAGGTGCGGTGGACGGCGCGCGCCGCGATCATGCGCTGCAGCCGGCGAAACGCCTGCTCGCTCTTCGCGACGAGCATCAGGCCCGACGTGTCCTTGTCGAGTCGGTGGACGATGCCGGGGCGCAGGAGGTCTCCGCCGGGCAGGGCGCCGACATGGTGCAGCACGGCGTTGACGAGCGTGCCGCCCTGGTGTCCCGCCGCGGGGTGCACGACCATGCCGCGCGGCTTGACGACGACCATGAGGTGCTCGTCCTCGTACGCGATCGCGAGCGGCAGGTCCTCGGGCTCGGCATGCAGGTGCTCGGGCTCCGGCGGGACCCAGAGAATCTCCTCGCCCGCCTGGACCTTGCGCGAGGGCTGGGCCGTGCGTCCCGCGAGCCGAGCCCCGCCGTCGCGCACCAGGCTCTGCGCCTGGCTGCGGGTCAGGCCCGAAAGTCGGGCCAGCGCGACGTCGAAACGCTCGCCCGAGAGTTCCTCGGGCACCTCGGCGCTCAGTTCTGGCGCCATAGGGCCACGACCAGCACGATCGCACCGAGCGTGATGCCGATGTCCGCGACGTTGAAGACGTACGGCCAGAGCCGCACGTCGATGAAGTCGATGACCCGCTGCTGCACGATGCGGTCGTAGAGGTTGCCGAGCGCACCGCCCAGCACCCCTCCGACGCCGAGCTGCACCACGAACGACGGGCGCCGGCGCAGCAGGGCGATGAATCCCACGATGGCCGCCAGGGCCACGAGAATCAGGAGGGCGGTCGCGCCGGAGAGCATGCCGAAGGCCGCGCCCCGGTTCTCGACGAGCGTCCAGTCCACAAGCGGCAGGACCGGTACGCTCGCACCGAGCACCAGATGGGTCACGGCCCAGATCTTCGTGAGGCGGTCGGCGACGAAGATCAGGATGGCCACCACAATGGCGATCAACTGTCCGGATCTACCTCCCTGCTGCGCACGCGCAGCGGTTCACCCTCGGAGTCGACCAGGAGCTCGACGGGCTCCACGGCGTCGCGCAGCTCGGCGGAGTCGACATAGGCCTCGTCGACGCGGATCGCGGGCGGCGTGTCCTGCGGGGAGTTCGCGTTGCCGTAGCGGGCCAGCGCCTGCCACGTGTCCTCACCGTCGAACTCGACCTCGTCCTTGCCGTCGCGGAAGGAGTGGGCGAACATTGCGCGCTCGCGGGGCAAGGCGTGACCGACTGGCGGCCGCCGCCTCTGGCGTTCCGCCTCATCGTTGGCGCAGCGCGCGCAGGTCTCCGCCCATGGCAGGGCCGCGAGCCGCTCGGGCCCGATCTGCCCGCCGCACCGCACGCACCTGCCGTAGCTGCCCGCCCTGAGGCGCCGCTGAGCGTCCTCCACGCGCCGCAGCTGCGCGCGGAGCCCCTCCATCACGCCGAAGTCCTTCTCGCGCTCGTAGAGCTCGCTCGCGCCGTCGGCCGAGTGGTTGTCGTAGCTCGAGAGCTCCTGCGTCGACTCCTTGAACGACTGTCCCAGGCCGTCGTCGCGCAATTCGTCGATGCGACCCAGAAGTTCCTGCCTGCGCCGCTCGAGCCTGGCCTCGATCTCCATGAAGACCTTACCTCCCGACGCCCCCCTGCATCTCGTGCTGCACGATGCGCACGAGCTGGGCGATGATCTTGCCGATCACGGGTAGGTTGTCCAGGAAGGAGGAGCGCAAGGTGTAGATGATCAAGGCACCGAGGATCGCGAAGCCGATCGCCATGCCGACGCCGCGGGCGAGCCCCGCGGCGAAGTTCAGCCAGAGCATGCGCCACGGACGGCGGTAGAGGTCGACGTAGGCGCCGAGGTTCACGGACTCCATGTACGCCGCGATGCGTTCGAGGAGCTCCGGGCGCGCTTTCGCGGCGTCGGCGGGCGGGGCCGCGTCCGCCCCGTCCCGCACCGGCTCCCTTCGCTCCTCGTCCATCAGACGGCCACGACGTCGCGGCAGCGCCCGCAGAGGTCGTCTGCCACGTCTTCGCGGTGGAGCCAGCAGCGCTCGCAGCGCGGCGCCTCGGATGCCTCGACGGCGACCAGAGGCTCGCCCTCGCGCACCTGGACGTGCGAGACGATGCAGAGATCGGCGAGGAGATCCTGCTCGCGCTCGGCGAGGTCCTTCAGCTGCCCCGCCTGCAGCGAGAAGACGAGGTCCGCATCGGTGGACTTGCCGATGCGCTTCTCTGCCCGCGCGAGCTCCAGGGCCTTGAGGCCGTCGTCGCGCAGGCCGAGCAGCGCGCTGAAGCGCGCATCGAGGGCCTCGTCGAGCGGGTAGTCGTCCGCCCGCGGGAAGTCCGCGAGGTGCACCGACCAGACCTCGTCGCGCCCTCCCGGCAGGTACGACCAGACTTCCTCCGCCGTGAAGGCGAGGATCGGCGCGAAGAGGCGCGCAAGCGCCGACGCAGCGTGCCAGATGAAGGTCTGGGCCGCGCGACGCGCCGGATCGTCGCGCCCGCCGCAGTAGAGGAGGTCCTTGCGCACGTCGAGGTAGAGGCTGGAGAGGTCGACGGAGCAGAAGTTGAGGCCGTGGTAGTAGATGGCCTGGTACTGGTACTGGCTGTAGGCGCGCTCGCAGGTCTCGATCAGCCGTCCGAGCCGGCCGCGCATGAAGGCCTCGAGGCCCGTCAGCTCCGTGAGCGGCACGAGGTCCCGGGCAGGGTCGAAGTCCTGCAGGTTCCCCAGGAGGAAGCGCCAGGTGTTGCGGATCTTGCGGTAGCCCTCGCCCACCTGCTGCAGGATCTCCTGGTTGATGTGCACGTCGCTCGTGAAGTCGGCGCTCGTGGCCCAGAGCCGGAGGATGTCGGCGCCGAACCGGTCGAGGATCTCGGACGGCCTGACGACGTTGCCCACGGACTTCGACATCTTGCGTCCCTCGCCGTCGACGACGAAACCGTGGCAGAGCACCGCCCGGTAGGGCGGCTCGCCCTTCGTCGCGACGGCGGTCGTCAGGGAGGAGTTGAACCAGCCGCGGAACTGGTCGGGCCCCTCGAGGTAGAGGTCGGCCGGCCACCTGAGCTCCGGGCGCGTCATCAGCACGGCGGCATGCGACGAGCCCGAATCGAACCAGACATCGAGGATGTCGCGCTCCTTGCGGAAGCTCGCGCCGCCGCACCTCGGACAGCGCTGATCGGGAGGCAGGAGCTCTGCGGCGCTCTTCTGCCACCAGATGTCGGCGCCGCCCTCCTGCACGAGGTCCGCGACGCGTCCCACGGTCTCGCGCGTCACCAGCACCGCCTGGCAGTCCTCGCAGTAGAAGGCGGGGATCGGCACGCCCCAGACCCTCTGGCGCGAGATGCACCAGTCGGCGCGCTCGGCGGTCATCTGGCGCATGCGGGCCTCCCCCCACTCCGGCACCCACTGCACCTTGCCGGCCGCCTGCAGGATCTCCTCGCGGATCGCGTCCACGGAGCCGAACCACTGCTCGGTCGCGCGGAACAGCACCGGTCCCCTGCAGCGCCAGCAGTGCGGGTACTGGTGGCGGATCTCCTCCGAGCGCAGCAGGCGCCCGCGCTCCTTGACGTACTCCAGGATCCTGGGCTGGGCCTCGTCGTAGCGCTGGCCCTGGAACGGCCCCGCGAACTCGTTGAAGACGCCATGGTCGTCCACAGGCACGGTTACCGGCAGCCCGTACCGCCGGCCCATCTCGAAGTCCTCCTCGCCGTGGCCGGGAGCGGTGTGCACGGCGCCGGTGCCCTCGTCGGCCGCGACGTGCTCGCCGAACACCACGGGCACCCGCCGGTCGAAGACCGGGTGGCCCAGCATGGCCCCCTCGAGCTCCCGCGCCGGCACCTGCCTCCGCCTGCGGCCGAGTCCGAGCGTCGTGCCGAGGCGCTCCTCGGCGGCCACGGCGATGATCAGCGGGCCGTGGCCGCTCTCGTAGAGGCCGTAGACGAGGTCCGGGTGCAGCGCGACCGCCTCGTTGGCCGGCAAGGTCCAAGGCGTCGTCGTCCAGATCACGAGCCCCGCGCCGACGAGGTCTTGGGCGTTCGGCGCCGCCTCGATCGGGAAGCTGACGTAGATCGACGGCGACGAGACGTCCTTGTACTCGATTTCGGCCTCGGCGAGGGCGGTCTCGTCCACGGGGCACCAGTGCACCGACTTGAACCCCTTGTACACGAGCCCGCGCTCGAACATCTCGCCGAACACGCGCAGCTCCTGCGCCTCATACACGGGATCCATCGTGACGTAGGGGTGCTGCCAGTCGCCGAGCACGCCGAGTCGCTTGAACTGCTCGGTCATCTGGCCGATGTGGCGCTCGGCGAAGGCGCGGCAGGCCTTGCGCAGCGCGAGATCGTCCAGGCTGTGGCGGTCTTGGCGCATCTCGCGCAGGGCCAGCATCTCGATCGGCAGTCCGTGCGTGTCCCAGCCCGGAACGTAGGGCGACGGCCTGCCCCGCATGGTGTGGAAGCGCGTCACCGTGTCCTTCAGGACCTTGTTGATCGCCGTGCCCATGTGGATGTCGCCGTTGGCGTACGGCGGCCCGTCGTGCAGGACGAAGGGCTCCGCGCCAAGGCGCAGCTTGAGGCCTGCTTCGTAAAGGCCGTTCTCCTGCCAATAGCCGAGCCAGCCGGGCTCGGCTATTGGCAGGTTGCCGCGCATGGGGAATTCGGTCTTCGGCAAGAGCACCGTCTCTCGATAATCCACGACAGTAGCCTCCCCCATCCAGATGAAAATGCGGCGACAGCCTGCCGAAGGGCGGGCTGTCGCCGCGGTACCACCTTGCTTCCCCGGCCAATGGCCAGGCTCACTGCGCGTCACGTGCGCCACGCGTCGCCGGCTACCTCTCCAGAGGCGGATGTCTCGCCGGCGCCCTTGGAAGTGATCTTCACGTCCTGCCGCCGTCCCGGCTCGCACCTGCTCCGGTTCGCTGCACGCCGGCGGGACGCTACTCTCTTCCGCATCGGTCTCTCCCCGCGGATGCGGGACCAGGTTTTGCAGGTCAGGACGCTTGGCGCACCAAGGCCGCGAGACCCTTAGGGAGAGATTACCGTCCGTGCCGCGGGCGGTCAAGCGACGAGACCATGTTGCCGGCGTCGCCGGACCCTGCTACCGCCGGAAGACCGCCCGGATCAGGGCCCGCAGCCTGCCGGCCCGTCTGCCGGGCGGCGCGGTCTCCTTGCCGTCGACCACACGTTCCTGCTGGTCGAGCCTGGCCTGTTCCGCAGGATCTCGTCCGCGCGGAGACGCTCGATGTCGTGGAAGTTCTCCATCGCGATCCCTCCCGCTCCTCGCGCGGGTCGGCGCCTTCCTGTACGCGGGGCGACCGGCAGGCGTCGTTGGCAACCGCTGGGTCCTGTGCCACTCTAGCCAGAGAATAGATGCTCCCTACCGTCCCTGCAAGCCTCAGGCGGCTGCGCCGCACAACGTCGTCATCCGCCGTGCCTTGCAGACCGCCGCCTGGCCACGGTTCGTCGCGGCCAGCCGCCGGCGGCGGCCAACCCGCCCAGCGCGGCGAGCGACATCAGCGCGACGCCGGCCGCAAGCACGGCGGCCGCCGCGGCTGGCCGCCCGACCAAGCCCCCCCGGCG
>Ga0080006_1090222_pt1 | contig 16797 bp, 30 predicted proteins | sample RS3BMetagenome_FD_69209 | JGI IMG/M metagenome (GOLD analysis project Ga0080006, IMG submission 69209) | Ferric oxide microbial mat and aquatic microbial communities from Rainbow Spring, Yellowstone National Park, USA - RS3B (SPADES... ... | reverse complement strand
AAAAATGGCCACTAAAACCACATAGTATCTTTTCAAAAAATGCTATGTAACAGTTTGAAAAACAGTAGTGGTTGTTTGCGTATCAGGTATAGTGCCAGCCGCGGTATTTCATCATTTGCATTTTCCGACTTTACCTTAAAACCAGACATCACGTTTAATATCTTTGCGATCTGTCTATCATTCAATGAATACATAAATTGTTTGAGTTTATAGTGTCGTTTAAGTATCGGGTACATTTCTCTGTCCCATACCATCTGGTAGTGCCCGTGACTGCCTGTGACAGCTTCAAATGCAGCCTCAAATCCGCTCTTATAGGCCATCTGCAGGCCACCGCCGGTGCTAGCAAAGGTTGTACCTACTGTCTCGCCTATGTACATAATGTTCCCGGTTGTGACAGACTTCGCAGGCGGTCCGACATTTATCTCGTGCGCTATCGTGTGGTCCACATCGCCGGTGAGTTCGGGATGCAATTTTATAAACCCTTCAAAATACTTCTTTATGTTCGGTCCGTACTGTTTTGTTACACCCAGACCTATCCTTTTTTTGCCGTTTGAATCAGGGAAATACCAGAAGTATCCCTGCGGTGCATATTTCGTGAACCACAGCACAAGATCGTAGTCATACACATTATCCACAAACCTCGTCTCCTCGTAACCAATGATCATGTCCTCGTCCCTAACCCTGAAACTCCTCGGTGACAGGTAAGACATCGGTCCTGCAGAGGAAATGACATAATCCGCCTGATACTCCCCTTTAGTCGTCTTTACCGTATATCTATGCCCGTCATTCCCGGCAATCTCACTGACTGTGACACCCGTCTGCACGTTTAAATCTTTAGCGAGGTTTTGAATGAATTTAGGATAATCGTAAACAATGCCTACGTCATGGTCAAACTCTATTGAAGCGTGATTACCGTAATCGTCCCTGATATCAACTGACCTTATAGTTGCTGCAATGACACTAGGGGGGGAGGGGATAGAGAATTTATTGACGTAATAGAGGGCCAATCCACCAGTTGACCTTATGGGGTAACCTATATTGGGGTTCCTTTCAAGCACCACATATTTCTGACCTGACTTATGCAGTACATTCGCTGCCGCGAGTCCGGATATACCAGCACCTATGACTACTGTTGTGACCACATGATGGGAACATGTTAGCATATAAATATTCTATTAGATTTCTCGAAGGTAACCCTCGATGAAAATATCGATGATCTGCCGATGATGGTATCGATAGGTGTAGGTAATAACATCGATTGTAACCGTCGATGACGTCGCGGGGGATATATGATACCCGACATCAAACCCTTGGAAACAGGGATGACCCCCACATAATCCTGTTGAATACCACGAACCATGCAATCGGGAATACCACGAAAAATGCGGTCCACATCAAGCCATAAACACCGAGAAACAGCAGTGCAAAGGTAAGGTAATTTACTATCTCTATCCTTGACATCCTCTTCAAAAACCAGTCGCGCACCCATTCATTGTGCCGGAGCATAGCATTGCTTTCAAGCAGCGTCCATAACATCATCACACCTGCAATGGCGTAAACAACTATTCCCTCATGCAGGAAGATAAGTATTGCGATGCCCGTGGCAATTACTATGAGCCTGAGTAATGTTGAATACCAGAATACCCGTTTACTGATGATTATGTTGCCTGCAATCAATTTCAGCCCCATGGCCTTCAGTATGTTTGCCTGGTTTATTTCAGCATCTTTTATATTCCCCGACACTGAGATCTGGTACATCATGGTGAAGAATGCGAACAGGAATATCATCACTGCCAGTTGCCATCCACCATTCCCTATCGTATAACCATACATGGCGAGGAATGAGAATGACAGGGATATGAGGACCATTGCATATTTATTCGTTTTATTCAGTATGTTGTAACCGAACCCAGCACCTATTGCCGCCGCCATCATAATCAAGGGCGCAACGCTGAACGATGCAACGAACGCCCCGAATACCGCTGATAAGACTGTTGCAACAATGGTCATGTTACGCGCATTCGTATATTTGATATCACCGGATACCAGGGGGAAATGCTGCTTGAATCTGTCTTCCTTATCCCATTTATAGTCCAGCAGGTTATTCCATGCGAATCCGAATGCGTGGAACAGCAATGCGAATATACCTATGAACAGGAATTCGACCCAGTTAAATGCATGTGTGGAAACGATGTATGCGATCCATACCACGGGAATAGTCAGCGATGCCGTGTGGATCCTGAAAAATGTTATGTAATTTTTCAGCACAATTGTTATAGAGCGCAAATATATTAATACTGCCAATTCATATAAAACAACGATGCAAGATACCGACCCTGATGATGTGCCCAAACCTGAAAAAAATCCATCAGAGATTGACTGGTCAAAGGTTACGAAGGATACCCGTGTGTGCCCGATATGTGGTAAAGACAGTAATTACAAAGGTAATAAATTTGAAAATTTTAAGCAGATTACTCAGCATATAAAGTTTGTGCACCCTGACATATACAAAGAAGTCAAGGACAGACTCAATGCGATCAGCGGGGAGAAAGAACATCAGGGGGGAATTAAACATGAAGAAGGAGGTAGTAAGGAAGTGGCGGATGAAAATGATAAGAATAGAATAGACGTAATGAATGAGCTAAGGGATATCATAAAAAAGGCGGGCGGACCGGGGATTACTAAAGTAGATTCAGTGGTTGATGCTTTTTCGCATTACGACCCCGATGACCTTGAAGCACTGAAAGTAATAATGAGGGATACCAACTGGCCGGTTGGTGTACAGAAATTGATAATGCGAAACTATGCGCTCTACAGGCAGATTCCCGATAATAAAGTACCTGTAATAAAATTACAAGACCAACCTCCTAAGGGAGGTAAAGGCGGCGAGGAAGAACAGACCGAGGAAACGCCTAAGCCGAAAACAAGCAAGGAGATGCTCGATACCCTGAAATCAAAAATGATGGAAAAGCTTTCTGAAAAAATGGATGAAATGGAACTTGCGGAGGCGGCAGAGAGGATGGGAATAGACCCGAAGGAATATGGTCTGCCGGTACCCCAACGTAAAGATAAAGACACTGGCGAGAAACATACATTTGAGTTTCCACCCGACAGTGGCAACTACGTTAGCCTCACCGATGAAGAATTTGCCGAACGGATGATCCAGTGGTATAAGACACATGGCAAGAAGGAGGAAGTCAAGAAAAAGCATGAATTCCCGCCAGGAAGTGGTGAATTCGTGGAAATGACAGATGCAGATTATGCAGATAAAGTACTGGAATGGGACCGCATTCACGGCAAGGAAAAGCAGATTAAGGAACAGGAAAATATGGTGGACTGGGAAGACCCCAAGACCCATGTGCACATAAAAATACCTGCATCTGAATACCTTAGGTTGAGTGCGCAGGCGACACGTGACGAGGAAATCAATGAGCTCAAGAGGCAGAATAAGGTACTTGAAGATAAGTTAATGGAGATAATGACGAACAAGAAATTTGAGGAACTTCAAGGTTATGCCGCTTCGTTGCAGAAGGAGCTGGAGGAAAATAAGAAAAAGATACAGGAGATAGAATCTAAGGACCCGCTCGTTGAGGCCAGAAAGCGCACCGACGAGGCAATAAAGGTAGCAGAACAATACGGATATAAACCGGGAGCTAGAACTGTAGAGGATGAGGCGTACCTTAAAACACTCGCAACGAACTCAGAGATGCAGCTCGAGCTCGTTAGGGCGGGTGTGAAGAGGTTGGAAGACAGTACCAAGAGGTTTGATAGGGTGGCGGACATTCTTGAGCCGATAGCCAAGGAGCTGGGTCACGATGTTGCAAGGGAGATATCGGAACGGAGGAGGAACAGGACATACGGGTTGGCTGAACCCACGCCTGTGCCTGGGGGTGTATCACCGATCACAGATGAGCAGCTTGATGAAATGACCAAGAAACTGGGGGGCAATGTCCCTGGTGTGCAGGCACAACCACCTGAACCACCTGAGCATAAGGTAATAGTTAAGGGTACGAAGGGTGGGGAACAGTAATGGTCGGGGATTTATTTGGTGGCCTCGGGAACATAAGGAAGGAGATCCAGGATAGGGTAGCGGATATAAAGCGTGAACTGAACGGTAAGGTCGATACCATAAACTCAAGACTCGATAGGATAGAACAGGACCTGCGACGGATAGAACAACTTCTTCAGCAAATGAAACGGTGAGCAGATGAAATGTCCGGCAATTCTAGTTACAAACAGTAAGGGCGGCGTGGGCAAGACACTGGTATCCGTCAACCTTGCAATATCGTTATCAAAGAACGTCAGGGTTGCACTGATAGACGCGGATATCGGGGCGCCTAATGTGACCTATGTCATGGGTATAGCCGACAGGAGGATGGGTGTTGATGAGAAAAGGCGGCTCATCCCCTATAACTATTCTGACACCCTGCAGGTATTTTCGATGGAAAATTTCTTTGCCAGGGGCAATGGAACAAAAAACCAGATTACGTTCCCCGGTGAGGAGATAAGAAGTGTCATAAACCAGAGCGTCAACGGCGTTGCATGGAACAACCCTGACATATTCGTTATAGATTCCCCGCCGGCAACGTCCGATGCACTTATAGAGCTCGTCAAGATTTTTGGGACTTATCTGAATGCAATAATAGTCAGCACGAACCACAACCTGTCAGTATCTGATGCGGAGCGGGTAATACAGTCGCTCATGTCCAACAACGTATTCATAATAGGTATTATCGGGAACATGATAATTGACGGACAGAATGGTGCACTGAAATCATTATCTGAAAAATATCAGTTGAAATACCTCGGGGAGATACCCTTCGATATTGAGATAATGAAAGCAAGTGATAATGGGCAGCCTGGCATACCGTACGACGTGATTGAGAAGACGGCAGGTGATATACTATACCTTCACTGATGTCACGCCTTGCATTTCTCAATACTGTATTCAAGTTTATACAGGGCAGGATATCGTCGCGCTTTAACCTGCCAGCACTCAAACAGCAGTATAATGCCACTGGCGAATCAATCATAAACGTAAAGGTGTATGATGGGCAGGACCACAGCACATTACTTTTTGACAGGAATTATAAATTAGGTGAAAACACGATCATAGAGGTTAAAGATGCGAAGCCGGACAGTGTTGCCATAACTGATTTTCAGACCATACTTGATATATTGAACGGGGAGAAGGTCGAAAACTACAGGGGGCGGATTATAAGGAGGGCGTATGACATCATTGATGCTTATGGAGAAAGGAGGCTTATAACGCATGGTGGCCTTATGAACAGTAACTACCTCGGTGACCTGAAGTTGTTTGAGTATCTCTACATGCAGATCCTCCCGCAACTGCGGGATGAGCTGGTGGCGAAGAAGGATGCCCAGAGGTAGGTACGGTGTTCATACGGGGACATGGATACGCGACCTCCTGATAGCCAATGGAGAGGTATCACCATACCAGGCATGGCTGGCCCTCAAGCAGGCATTCCCTGATAAAAAGATAGGAAATGCACACACGGTCATGACGATGTTCTGGCTCCTTGAATCAAAGCTCAAGCTCATAGAGAGAACTGGCACGCAGCCCTCGCGCAATGGTCGTATTTATCAGTTGTATAAAATCAGACCGAGAATGGAGCGGTCTCGTAAATGGAATAATATCTACAAGAATTCCTATCCGCGGTTGTACCAATAATTTATCTAAGAGGTTTTTATTATTAACCATGCGTAGATCCTTGAGCAAAGAGGATATTGAGGACACGCTTTCATATACCTTACTTCCACCACCCAAGGTCATATATTATTTCACAAACAGAAAAATGGAGTACGACTTGGGTGATAACGAGACTGTCGGCCTCAGGGGAATACAGAAAGCAGGCGAAGATGCAATATACATAAATGCCGGCACTCCGAAAAGTACAATCATTCATGAAACAATCCATAATGTGGGGGTGCGGAACGAGACGTTAACACGGCTGTTAACAAAGGCAATTGTATTCAGGGCAACATACGGTATAATACCTAAACTCAGGAAGCGCGATATACATTACGACCAATATAAAGTGCCTGATGAAGAGCGGGACATGATAATGAAAGAGATGGGTCTTGAACCTACCGGGCCGCAATATGACGACATACACCTTTCAAAATTGGTTCTGAGGGAATAAAATGGCAGGATTGAAATTCTCACCGCTCCAGTATACCGGTGCGATAATACTCGTCAGCCTTATAATACAATTTATTCCAATCGCCATACTGAAATACGTTCACAATGAATTGTGGGCCATTGCGTTAGACGTGTTTGCCCTCTCAGTCGGAGATGGCCTCATAACGTTCCTGCAGGACTCAGAATCACCGGCTAGGATTGCGCTCTCAAGGATGTTTATATCTGCAAGCTGGGCACCTACCGCTGCATTCTGGACATTCATGATAGTAATAGCCAATGCCGGCGGTCAATTAATATCATCAATCCTGCCTGTTTATATTCATAATCAGGTTGAAGTCGCAGCAATTCAACTATTCATTTCAGTGGTAGTAAGCGGTCTGGTTGCATATCTCAGCACACTAGAGTCACAGGCGCCGGCCAACGTATTGCGTGCCGTCAAGATATCTGCGGGCACGGTCATGGCATTCATAGTAGTCGTGCTTGTGCTGATACTTGCAATAATCATCGCTCTCAAGTTAAAGGTAACGAACTTCAACCTCAGCCCTGTTGGATGGGTCACGGCTGCCATAGTATTGCTCATCGTAGCGCTTATAGGGATTTTGATATTTTTGGTCTGGTTGCGCTCGAAATTGAATGCCCCCCGGGTAACACGGAAATAATTTATGTCTGAATTGTATGAATATCAGATGAGCGACGAATGCCCAGTGTGTCCACCATCAAGAAATTCCTACGTAAAGATAAAACCCGAGGACCTGCTATTGCAGATCGCCCTCGATGGTATAATCGTGGACGAGGAAAAGGCATCGCAGGGAAACTGTCAGTGCGCCCAGATTAAGAGCGGTGACAGTATATGCTGGAGTCCGGGGGTAATTGGCGCATTATCAAAGGAACAGCAGAATACGTTATGCAAACCTGAGAAAACAACGGTCAAGCCGCTATCACCGAAGCTGGAAAGTAGATACCAGCAATTCTCTGAGGCTTCAAAGCAATGCGAAATAGGCAAGACCATTAATGGCGTGAAGATTGAGGACCTGGTGGACAGGATTAGATGCATGTCGCAACTGGCAGGTGGTCAATGATGGGCGACGACCATTGCCACTTGAAGTGCGACAGAAGGTGCGACGTTGACGATAACTGTTACTGGGATTGCATGACCTGGTGTGAGGTGGTTTGAATGGTTGAAACGTCTGATACTATAAAGGAGCTCGGGAAAGACCTCACCTGTATGTGGTTGGAGAATACAATTAATAGTCTGCAGAACTCCGTTGAGAGCTTCAGTAAGATGAACTTAACCATGCTAATGTGGCTTATGAATATGAGGTCTCTTGTCAAAATTAATGTACCTGAGGGTACCGATACACGTAAAATAGAACGGGACATAGAAGATGCCCTTAAGGAACTAACAAAAATTTATGACAGTGGGTGCAAGAGGTGATCTGAATGGTGCAAACGTCTGATGAGTCTGACGATGAGGAAGCTAGAAAGGAAGTTGCGAAAATCATGATCTGTATGTCGCTGGAAAAAACAATCAACCGTATACAGAATTCCATTCATAGTATTGATGATATCAACACAACCACGTTGCAATGGTATATGAAAATGAGACCGGAGATTAATATTAATGTGCCTGAGGGTATAGATATCAATGAAATGAAATCAAGTATGAATGATATCCTTACAAAATTAACAAAATTCTATGGCAGTGCGTGCAAGGGGTTATTTGAATGGTTGAAATGATTAATGAGGAATACAACCCTAAAAAGGTGGATGCACAGACCCTCGTCTGTATGTGGTTGAGGGACACAATCGACGACATGCGGGATACTATTGAGAGCTTCGATAATGGGTCAGCGACCATGGAGTTATTGCAGAGAAATATGGGGTTGACCGGTATCGATCTTCCTAAGGGTGTTGACCCCGTTGATATAAAATTTACTATGGAGGATACACTGAATAGACTGGTGGCAATTTATAACGGTTCGTGCCCTGCTTCCTATGACCTTTCAAGAACGGTGGAAAAACTGTCCATACATACAGTTTGAATGTCATGGGGTGAATGAAAATGGCCAAGAAATTTGATATGGAAGACCAGGCAAACAAGTTCTGTAAGATTTTATCAGAGATAAGCGGTGCACCTGAGGATGCCTGCGATAACATCATGAAGGACTTTATCGCGGCGAAGATAGACCTAGAGGCATTCAAGAAAAATATGACGGATAAATACACTGAGGTTGCGGTAAAGAAAACCCAGAACATAATGTCTATACTTTTTGGTAACGATGAAAAGTGAAGACAGTCTATCCGAGATGGTAAAGGTCAGGTTCACCCCTTCGCAATTGAATGCATTAAGGAGGATAGCGGAAAAGACGAACATGAGCGTTTCAGAGATAGTGCGTATAGGCGCTATCTCATGGTATGCCTACACATCCAAGCCATTTATAGAGATCATTAAAGAAATCAATGAAGTATTGCCTGATGAAGTGCTGTTTGCGAAGCATGGAAGAAAGAAGAAATGAGGCCACAACTCTTTATATATGCGTGAAACAATTAGGTAATATGGCGAAGTCATTACAGTATGCGGCTGATAAGTGGGCTAGAAAGACTGCAAACGCAGGCGGGAAGTGGAAGGACGCTGTCTCAAAGGCAGATTATTGCGGTCCGTTCCAGCAATTCGTAGGTCATCCTACACCGGAGGCATGCGCTTCGTACTCAGCTGGTGTTAATGCAATCAGCGCTTCTGATTTCCAGGCGGCTATAACCGGCAAGGAGAGCAAGTATATCGAGGGTCTCAGGAACGTAAGGTAAACCCACACAATTTTTATCCTTTTTTTCTATGGACATAGACAGCGCTGCCCGGAGATTACTGCGTGGCATCGAGCAGGCACAGATCAGGGACAGGTATGGGGAGCGCATTTCTGATCCGGAAACATCCAGGAAATATTCTAAGAATTTTGCCGAGTTCATAGGCCATCCAGTTCAAAGGGCAACGGAAAATTATATGAACGAAATTCCGCACGCCATCGATAACTGGACACGTAAACCAACGAATGCCGAGAAATGGAAGGAGGCACTGAAGCACGTCCGCTGAGCACAAAACCTAAGTATTAATATTCTAATACTGTGCTGTATCGGTTAGGTGTGCATCCCCTACCTTGGATTGCGTGGAGTAGCGCGCAGAGAGATTCTGCGACAGGGTTTCCTCATTTTCCCCCTCCTTCATCACCACGCAATCCGATAGGTTGACTTAGACGAAAACTACTTATACTACTACGTATTCTTCTACTATGCCGAATGTTTACATAGAGGAGGATATCTTTGCCCGTTATGTCGAGAAATACGGCTACAACGAGGCGAAGAAGGCAATAAGGGATGTAGTTGAAAAGAACGCACCGAAATTAGATCAACGTTGAGGTGGGATAAGTGATGAAACAATTGCCGGAGGAAAGGCTCGAACAGCTCAAGAGGATCAAGAGGAGGGTAACAGAGGTATACAATGATTATCAGGATTTCAAGGACTGGCTCAAAAAAGAGATACCGGATATATATTTCGATTGCGAGAACCCGTTTTTTGAGGTCTTAGACATCAGCGATAAAATTCTTTTCAGTGCAAGTACAGGCGAGGGGCCAACAGGTAGCCAGCTCGAGATAGACAGTAGCGGAGCTATAACGTTCTACCCGTTGCAATCAATAGACGACCTTCTCAAGGAATTAAAGGAGGGTGACTATAATGACTGATATAGAGAATGAGGAAAGCGTTTCAGTAAGGCTGCATAACCTGGCCGATGCGGTAGCGTTTCTATCATTTAAGGTCGGCGAGCTTACTGCAAAGGTTGAGATACTCGAAAGGGAAATAAAGCAATTGAAGGGGGTTAATAAATGAGAGCAACAATATTCTATAAGGGTTTAACTGTGGAAATAGAGGGTACACCTGAAGAAATAGCCCAGTATACGGATATACTTTCAAAAGAATTAAACCAGCTACCTGACAGTACAGCAAAGGTTACAATGATATGGCAGTCGCCAATGTGGTACGAACATTATGCCAATGCCCAAGGAGTATGGGAATCGTCAATACGGAATGCAATTATTCAAAACGGAGCAGCTCAAGCAATAAACCCTTACCAGCAATTTTATTTAATAGATAACCACCTTCCAAAGTGGGCCAGCCCATTATATCCTTCAATGGGGGCGAGTTTGCTATGAAAGAGATCAGATTATATATAGTACCCACAAAGGGTACAACACTGAGCTTCTATGACCTCATGCACAAGCTTATACGTGAAAATAAGGGTATTCCAGACGACCAAATAGATGACTATCTCAAAGGTAAGGGTATAATATTGGTGAGGGCCAAGGAGAATCAGGACCCGGATCAGGATGAGATAGCCCGTGAGCTTCTCCTTGAGAGAAAACACAAAAGAGGGGGCAGGAAATGACGTCCAAAGATAAGGTAAAAGGGTGCAGGAAGGAGTTCATAGTAGATGGATGGGAATTAAAATGCCAGTTGCCGAAAGGACATAAAGGTCCTCATTGCCGCAGTGTTCTGATCCCTCGAACATCCCCACTGGGCCTTGCATGGGATATAAGGTGTGGGAAATGAATATAAAGGAATTTGAGTGGAAATTCAATGAGGCTTTGAAGGAATCCGAATCCCGCTATTCCCCAGTCTATATTTTATTCAAGGGCATTCCTATCTGGTTTCGCTTTGATAATTACGAATATGATAAAAAAACAAAGTTTATCACCTTATTCAATGGTGGCTGGAAATATGAGCCCGTGAAGATTGAAAGGCTTGTTAAAAAGATTTCAGACATGAAGTGGCAGGATGAATATTCGATATGGAGGAAGCATAGATATGGATGAAAAACAGTTCAGTAAAAGAGGAAGCAAGATCATTCCAATGCTAGATGAGTTAGAAATAATGGCTTCAAAGCTTAATCTTCCAGAGGATGTAAAAGCAGAAGCAGCTACCATTTGTACAAACTATTACAAAGAAAACCCATCTGATTATGCAAGATATCCATTAATCTCCCTGACGGCAACAATATATGCAGCATGCAGGAGAAAAAAGCTTCCCATAACATTAGATAAAATTATATTATCTACTACTGCACGGGGTTACGTTGATAGGATTTATGCTGAAAGAATGTATTGGAGAATAAATAAAACACTGAAACTTAAAATAGCCCCTCTCAAGGCAGAAGATTATATCGGTACATTCTGTACTGGATTGAAGCTCTCTGATGCGGTAAGAAATAAAGCTAAAGAGTTGGTGAGAGAGGTAGAAAATAGTGGGTTGGCAACTGGGAGAAAACCAACCGCAGTTGCTGCTACGGTAATTTATATTGCAGCCGGCGCCCTTAATGAATATAGGTCAGAATACGTTGTAGCAGATGTTGCAGGGGTTACCTCAATTCCAATCAGGTACTTGAAGAGAGAGATGATTGAAAAACACATCATAAACACAAAAAGTGAGGAGAAATGGGAGAAATACCTAATAAGAAACCAGTGATTGAAAAGGCTATCAGCACCAATTATATAGATACTCTGAGGCTGAACGACACGATAACGGTATACTTTGAGTATTATGACGGTATCTGGTGTGTACGTGCCCCCGTCTTCAATGAAAATGGCTGTGGTCAGACATACGGTGAGGCATTGAAGGTGCTCAGGGAGAATGTACTGAAGGCATACGAGCAGTACGTTAAGAATTTTGTAAAGAACGACCTTACTGCACGTACCATAGACCTCCACGATGCCTTGATCTCTTTGGTCGGGGAGGATAACTATCAGCAGGCAGAGGAAGAAAAAGCGGAGAACGAGTGGAAGGACACCGACATATGCCCCAACTGCGGGGCCAAGATGGTTCATGCACGGGTCCCGTTTGAATACCATGGTCATCTTGTTGGGCAGTTCGATGGATATTTATGTCCTGTATGCCGCAAGACGTATATTTCTGAGAGGGGGTATGAGGAGATAGATAAACTGCCATTGACGGAGCTTTATCCGGAAAAGGAGGATACAAAATGAGTTCAGGCGAGGGGTTTCCACGCGATATCGGGCTTGAGATTTACAGCAAGTTCAGGGACCGTATATTTGACACCGTTTCAAAATGCAATTATGCAGGCAGTCTCAGGAGGGGAAAACCTGTAATTCACGATATAGAAATCGTGGTGGAATACATACCAGCAGTTGCATATAAATTTGATTGGAATGATATGAAGCTGCATGAGATTGATAAAGAAACGAATCTGCTCCATGAACGTATGAACTCCCTCCTGAAAGAAGGAATTATCAATACCAATAGACCACGCAAGGACGGTAAAAAGAACCCGTTTGGAAAGAGGTATTACAGAATCAATTACGTGGATAACGGGAAAGAATACCCGATTGACCTTTTCGTGGCAATGCCCCCCGCCGATTACAATGTAATCTATCTAATCCGCACAGGATCGGCAGAATTCTCTCACTGGTTCGTGCAGCAGGGACTAAGGAGAGGAATAAAAGTCAAGGACGGCCACCTTGAAAAGGATGGACTGCCCATTCCCACGGTATCTGAGAAGGATATATTTAATATAATGGGTGTGGAATACAGGGAACCAGAGGACAGGGAGGGTATAACATGAATAAAGGTGTAAGGACAGGTCTCAGAAGAACTGTTCCACTATGGATCGTTATATTGATAGTCGTAGCAGTTTCATTCATAGCGGTTGCCATAACTATTACAGAGCTTCCTGAAGAGCATGTCTCACTCTGGTCAGGTACCACAGCACCAAGCAATTTTACCATTGAGGACCAGGTTGTTCACTTTCACGGACCTAACAAGGTGGTCATAAAACTTACGCTCCTTAACACGAACACGGCTGCGAGCATTGCTGAGGTTACCGTATTCATAGAGGATTCCAGTGGAAATAATATAGTGAACGAAACGCAGTCCACGGGGTCAGTTGCGGGTGGTAGCACAGTTACATTAAATTTCGATTTCAATTATCAGGGAATTACATCAGAATATGCCAGTGATTTCGTGGAGATAATAGACCAACCCGCCTGATGAGGCTGGTCGGTCACCAGCCGAAATCCCTTCTGGGATAGCGGGAAACCGCGGAGGTAAAAAATGAGTGGAATAAGCGATGGAAATGAAGAGGATAATGAGAGCCCGGACGACGGTTCGGAGCTCGAAAAGAAGGCGAACGGAAAGTATGCAAAGATGGTGCAGGACATGGTCAGCACCATGGAGTGGGAAGAGGGAGGAAAGAAAGGGGGAAAGAAAAAACACGTGGATATACCGGAAGATATGCGCGTCATGATATGGTTCTATACCCGCCTACTCGATACGGAACACACCTTCCAGCGTAAACTCCAGAGCATGGTATCCGAGCAGCCAATATACAATAACTATCTCAAACACATCAGGGGTATAGGTCCAGTATTTGCTGCCAACCTGCTGACCATAGATATAAGCAAGTACGATACCATCTCAAAACTGTGGGCGGATACGGGGTACAGTGCAGTCCATTGGGAAAGCGTATGCACGAAAGGTCATCATTTCATGTCAACGTCTAAATATAATACATGCCCTGTCAGGGCCCTCGATGAAGAAACAAAGAAATATAAGGTATGCGGTGCCGGAATGAAAGATGCTGTCTTTATAAATGCCCCGATGAAAAGAAGGCATGGGTGGGTGATGATACAGAACCGCAAACGGAAGATGACTATATGGAAAATAGTTCAGAGTTTCATAAAGCAGCCCGCGAAATTATCCTGGTACAGGCGTTTCTATGATGCAATGAAGGCAGAAGAATTAAAGAAGGTAGTAAAATTGGAAGGAAAAGACGAATTGGGGGGGAAAGGCATCACCAAGGGACATGCGAACAACAGGGCAATACGCAAGGTTGCAAAGAGATTCCTGGCCAACTTCTTCATCATATACAGGCAGGAGCTTGATTTGCCGGTCGGAAAACCTTACATTACCACACACCCGCCACATACTTACGAGGAACCTGAGGTAGATGAACCTGAGGTAGATGATGCCAGTGTAGTTTACAAGACATATAAATATACGGAAGATGAAAAAAAGAAACTGGAGGAGTTCAGGGCTGGCCTGCAACAGAACGTGGATAGTTTCTATCAGCTCCAAAAGCTACGCATACAAGCATTCAACCGCATCGTTGACTACGTCGCCACAAAATATAAGCCGAAGGAATAGAATCCCAAAGGTACTGCATGACTGGCGGCATACTGTATTACGGGGATAATTTGGACGTACTCAGGAAATACATCAAGACAGAGAGCATAGACCTTATCTACCTAGACCCGCCCTTTAATTCAAAGAAGGACTATAACATTATCTTTAGAGAGCCATCCGGGCAACCTTCAAGGTCTCAAATACATGCATTCGAGGATTCGTGGAAATGGGATAGAAAGGCACAGGAAACTTTCGAGTACCTGCTTGATACAAACAACGTCCCGGCAGACGTGAGCAGAAATATCAAAGCCATGGTTGACTTCGTGGGAAGGGATAGTCTTGGCGCATATCTCGTGATGATGACTATAAGGCTCATAGAAATGAAGAGGGTGCTGAAGTCAACAGGCTCAATCTTTCTCCACTGCAACCCCACTGCCTCTCATTATCTTAAGATCATCATGGATACGATTTTCGGCTTAGGTAATTTCACCAATGAGATCATCTGGTTTCATCCAGATACCCCGGGCCGCCCTGACCGGTATTTCCCCCGTAAGCACGATACAATCCTATGGTATGTTAAAAACGAAGATTACTGGACGTTTAACGACTCAGAGATTCGCGTCCCAATTCTAGATGCAAGCAAGGTTCGCTATAGAACATTTAGGGTATTGGGCGGCAGGAAATACATTGGCGGAAAATCAGCAGAAATGGGTAAGATTCCAGAAGATGTCTGGCAAATACCCGCGGTAAAACAAAACTCAGCGGAGGCGCTTGGCTATCCGACACAAAAACCATTAGCACTGCTCGAGCGTATAATCAAAGCGGCTTCAAATAAAGGAGATACCGTCCTGGACCCATTCTGTGGTTGTGGTACTGCAATTCATGCTGCCCAGAAACTGGAAAGGAACTGGATCGGAATCGACATTACTCATTTGGCAATCAATCTGGTAAAGAACAGGCTATTCGACGCTTTTGGGATAGTGCCTGATATAGTCGGAGAACCCAAGGACATCGAAGGTGCCAGACAGCTCGCTCTTCAGGACAGATACCAGTTCCAATGGTGGGTAGATACTCTCATAGGGGCGAAACCTTTCAAGGACGAAAGAAAGAAGGGTGCGGACCGTGGCATAGACGGCGTAATATACAGTCCCGTGAAGGAAACGGGAAAGGTGTACAGGGGCATAGTGCAGGTCAAGAGCGGTCATGTGGACGTCAAGCACATCCGGGACCTCATAGGTACGGTGGAACGGGAAAAGGCGGATTACGGCATCTATATCACGCTGGAAGAACCCACGAAGCCAATGATAAAGGAGGCGGTGGAAGCCGGGCACTTCAAAGGGGCTTCAGGTCAGGATATACCGAAGATTCAAATACTAACAGTTGAGCAGCTCCTCAATGGTATATGGCCTATATATCCTGTCGGATCAGGTAACCTTAAGGTGACAGAAACAATGGATGCAGGTAATAGCAGTACGCGTACCAGCATACTCGATTTCGGTGGTAAATAATGGTTGTATCGTCAATAGATGGAATATTCACGAGCCATATGAGGTATGAAACCCAAAATAGGAGTGCGAGCCAGAGCCAACTTGAAACCCAAACGGATAATGCGAGCCAGGATGGAACTGAAACCCAGAGTGGAAATGTGAGCTATACTCGCCTTGAAACCCACAATATCGATGTGAGCCAAAATAGTAATGAAGCCCAAATGACTGGTGCGAGCCAGGATGACTTTGAAACCCGATGTGAGAATGCAAGCCAGCCTATATTTGAAACCCACAAAAATTACGCGAGCCATTCAAGAATTGAAATCCATTTTGCACATGCGAGTCATAGCAAGTTTGAAACCCACTTCGGAGATGCGAGCCATCATTCCCTTGAAACCCATAAAAAATTTGCGAGCCATTGCATGTCTGAAACCCATATTAAGTATGCGAGCCACCAAATCTTTGTAACCCAAGAAGCAGATGCGAGCCATCGCATGATTGAAACCCAAAATGACTGTGCGAGCCATGAAATCCTTGAACCCCATTGTACGTATGCGAGCCATAGAAACATTGAAACCCAGATAAATTATGTGAGCCATGGTAGTTCTGAAACCCAATGGAAATGTGCGGGCCACCTCAATCTTGAAATCCATGGCCCGGATGCGAGCCAGAGCATTTTTGAAACCTATGACGTGAATGCGGGCCCCCCTATTTTGGAGACCGAATGAAATATGCGAGCCACGCTGATCTTGAAATCCGTTCTACCCATGCGAGCCATAAATATCGTGAAACCCATAATGAGTGTGCGAGCTACAATCCTCTTGAAACCCGCATCAGATATGCGAGCCGCATTGGTTTTGAAACCCACGGAAAAAATGCGAGCCATTTGGTTTCTGAAACCCAAAATAAAGGTGCGAGCCATAAAAATGTTGAAACCCATGATGACCATGCGAGCCATCCCC